>Ga0302296_1001061_pt1 | contig 20784 bp, 8 predicted proteins | sample III_Fen_N3_1_FD_194546 | JGI IMG/M metagenome (GOLD analysis project Ga0302296, IMG submission 194546) | Peat permafrost microbial communities from Stordalen Mire near Abisko, Sweden - III_Fen_N3_1 | ecosystem: Environmental > Terrestrial > Soil > Wetlands > Permafrost | place: Sweden: Abisko...
TTTATCGGGTAATGCGAAGCCTCTTGTAAGGTTTAAACAATTTGTTGCCACGAAACCGAAGAACGATTTTCTGAATGCCAATGAAATAAATTGCATTTTGGAGAACAAGGATGGAAAGCTTTGGGTTGCCACTCAGGGAGGAGGAATAAATATCATGAACACAGATTCAGATACTTTTTCGCACCTGACGATTGAAAACGGATTACCAGGGAACGACATCCAAGGTATTCTTTCTGACCGTTCAGGGAAAAAATGGGTTAGTACCAACAAGGGTATTGTTGCAATTGATTTTAATAATAAAGCCAAAACATATACTTACTATAATCAATCGGATGGAATCCAGGGTGAAACTTTTAAAGTAAATTCATGGTACGAGTCCGCCGACGGTGAAATGTTCTTTGGGGGCGATAACGGTTTTACAAGATTTTACCCAAATGAAATTACGTATAACCCGATTCCTCCAAAAATTGGATTAACTAATTTACGGATATTGAGCAAGGTGGTTCAAGTTGGTGATACCATTAGCCGAGGGAATATAATGAAGAGATCGTTAAATGAAACTGATAAAATTGAGTTACCTTATCAGAAAAATTCATTTAGTATCGGTGTTGGTGTCCATCATTATCAATTTCCCGAAGGAAATATGATCAAATATAAATTGGAAGGATTTAATGACCGGTGGATTACCTTGTCGGCAACCAATAAATATATTTACTTTTCCAAAATACCCGATGGAAGATATACTTTACTCATTAGCGGATTTAGTGACGATAATGTTGAAGCGATCCAGCAGAAAGTTCTTCATATACACATTTTACCTCCGTGGTACAAAACCTGGTATATGACAACCTTTTTCTTTTTGTTGATTCTTGCGATGATTGGCGCGGTAATATATATGTTAATAAAAAGACAGCAAATTTCTTTCGAGAAAAAGATTGATTCAATTTCATTTGAAAGCAATGAGAATAAGATGAAATTTCTTACCAATATTGCTCATGAGTTAAGAACACCTCTAAGTTTGGTGATTGCCCCTATTGAGGATATGATGCAAAACTATACCAGTATTGAACCTAAATGGAAGAATCACCTCAACCTAATATACCGAAATTCGAATTACTTACTTACTTTAATTAATCAGATCATTGATTTTCGAAAGTTAAATGCAGGGAAACTTCAATTGAATCTTCAGACTGTTGATATGGTCGCGTTGGTAAAGGATGTATCTGCTAATTTCAAAGGACTTGAAACCCGAAGAAAAGCCAATTTAAACGTACAGGTTCCTGATAAATCGATATTGGTAAAGATTGATAGTCAAAAAATAGAAGAAGTACTTTATAATTTATTGTCGAATGCATTTAAACATACCAGCGAGAATAATTCAATTAGGATTTCGTTGGAGGTCATTTCCTTAAATTCTGATCAAAAAGAGAACGGAAAAAAGCAAATCAAGATTACTGTGTTTAATGAAGGCAAAGATATTTCGGATGAGGATAAGGTTAAAATCTTCGAGCGTTTTTATAAAGTAAGCGAAAATGTTGAAGGTGCCGGTATCGGGTTATCATTTTCAAAGTCGCTGATTGAAATGCATCAGGGAAGTATCGAAGTTGAGTCAGTTAATGGAATAGGGGTGGCCTTTCATGTTTTCTTACCGTTTGATGAAATTGATGTAAATGATCTGACAGAAGATTCTAAAAAATCTAATTTTTCGTATAACAACGATGTTTACGAAAGCGAACAGGTCGTTGAGATTGAGAACAAGGAGAACAAAGGCAAGGAGCTCTCCATTGTTATTGTTGAAGATAATACTGATTTGAGGACCTTCTTAAAAAGCATCCTATCGGCATCCTACACATGTCATGAAGCCAGCGATGGAAGGGAAGGATACGAGATTATCTGTAAGATTATTCCGGATATTGTGATTTCGGATGTTATCATGCCTAAAATGGATGGATACGAACTTTGTGAAAAAGTAAAGGAAAACAGCAAAACCTGTCACATTCCGATCATTCTTTTAACTTCCAACAATGCTTCCGAGCACATTGTTTCGGGATATGAGAGAGGCGCTGATGCTTATGTCACCAAACCCTTCGACATGACCATTATTAAAGCTCAGATTTCGCGACTGATTAAAAATCGTGAATTGATCAGGGAAAAATACATGGTTCAAAATTTCATGGTCGAAGTGTCCAGCTCTAATCTTTCCCGAGATGATGAATTCATTGTTAAGTTAAGGCAACTGCTCGAAGATAACCTTTCTGAATCTGATTTTAATGTAAAGAAGTTATCGTCTGATTTAAATATAAGCACGACTCATTTATACCGAAAACTGAAAGCGCTTACGGGTCTTTCTCCTGTCGAGTTTATTCGGATGTTCAAGTTACATAAGGCATGTGATTTATTGTCAAATTCTGACCTTTCAATAAAGGAAATAGGATATAGCCTGGGATTTAATAATTTATCCTATTTTGTAAAGTGCTTCCGGGAACAATTTAATGTTACGCCATCGGCATACAGGCAGAAAGGAATGCCAAACGCGACAACTAAAAATAGCACAAATCAATCAGGTGTAGCATAAATTAACCTCTTTTAACACATACACAGCTGTATATTAATAATTTGTAAAAAAATGATCAATTTACTGCTGTTGTTAATTTTTGTTTTTTAATACATTTGTGCCGTTGATAAATCTATCTCAATTTGTTTTTTTCAATATATATTTAAAATGACAAAGAATAAACAACTAATTTTAATTTCGTTATTGGTGTTACTGTTTTTTGCGTGTAAAAAGGATTTCGTGAAATACGATCGTCCTACCTGGCTCGCCGGAAAACTATATACACAAATACTGACAAAACCTGAACTCTCTACCTTTGCCGAGTTACTTCATGTTTCGGGCTACGATACTATTATTGATGTCTCAGGTAGTTATACCGTTTTTGCTCCTTCGAATGATGCTTTTACAAAGTATTTTCAGGATAATCCGAAGTACAAGAAGGTTTCTGACATCCCCAAATCAGAAGTACTAAACATGGTTAAGTATCTTTTGGTTCAAAATGCATGGAGTAAGAAACAGTTAACATCTGTCGATATTAATGGCTGGATTGATTCTCTGGACATGAGTAATAATAAACCCAAAGGGTACAAACGTGAAACATTGTTACGCGAAAAGAACAGGCTGTATGGTGTGGCCTGGAGTAAGTACAAAAAGAACGGGGACGGGACACAGCCTAAACGTCAGGATGTTATTGATACGACTGCTACCAGTTGGCACCGACGGGTCTTTACGGATGCCAGAAAGAATGCGCCTGTTTTTTATAAAGAGTATTTTGATATTTATAATTTGACGGCAAGCTCCGATTATGCATTTTATTTTGGAAGGCAATTTGAAGCTGTTACCGACCTTTATTACGTTGGAGCAAAAATTATTAGTGATGAGATTTTTGCCGAGAATGGTTTTATTTATGTGATCGACCGTGTTGTTGAACCTCTGAAAAGTGGTGCCGAATTGCTGGCTGACAACAGTAGTGGAAATTCGTATTCAAAATACCTCAATCTGGTGAACGAATTCTCAGAGTTTACTTACAACGAGACAGAAACCAATAAACAGGCTGGTGCTGCTCAAGGAAAGGTTGTTGACTCATTATTTACGATCTATTATCCCAAATTGCTGTTTAATATTATAACTGAAAATACAACAACACCTAAAGGGACTACTGATAAAGTTTCAAATGTGACAACTCGCTATCATAAGGGAATTGTTGCTCCTACCAATGAGGCATTAAACCAGTTGGAGAGCCAGTATCTCGCAGGAGGTAATAATTGGGGGAGTATCGAAGCTGCCCCGGAGAATATAAAGAAGATAATTGCGAACTCTTCTCTGTCAAGTAATCCTGTCTATCTCACTGATGTACAAAAAGGTTTTACAAGTGGTGAAAATGATATTTTTACGATTGATGAATCAAGTATCGTTCAAAAGGTATATGGCAGCAATTGTACCTTCATAGGAGTAAATAAGCCGGTTGTACCTCGTGCATTCAGTAGTGTTACCGGGCCAATTTATACACGTAAAGGTTTTTCAAAGGTGATGAATGCCATTGAGAAAGCCTCTTTATTGTCGGCTTTGAAAAGAAAAGATGCCAATTATTCTTTTTTTGTTGAACGTGACGAACTGAGTTCAATCGATTCATCTTTTATTTATACACCGGGTACAAATGGTGGCACTTTCGAAGCGATACAACTGGCTCCTCAAGTTAAGGCGCAATATTTTACAGTTGATGACCTTCGGTTGCTCCTTTTAAACCATGTAGCCACAGATCGTCCAAAGGGAATGGCACGAAAAGAATTTATCAAGAATTTAGCCGGTAATTTTATCATTTTTAATAATGTTACCGGGGAGGTTAAAGGTACTGGCGCTACTACTTATGGGTACAAAGGAGTTATACCTGTTGTCGATATTCCTCAGCAAATTAGCACCAATGCCGATAATGGTGTCACGTATGAAATTTCTAATTGGTTTAGTTTCAGAACGACAGATCTCTTTTCACAGATATCGACCAACTATCCAAAGTTTCATCAATTAATTAGAAAAGCGGGGCTTAGTCTCGACAAGCTGGGTAAGTATACTTTTATGTCCAATAATCAAAACTACACCGTATTTGCACCTACCGATTCCTTATTAAATACAATTGATACCAATTCATTGACAACCGCTCAACTTAAAAATTTTGTTATGATGCATTTTGTTCAGGGTGATTTGATTTTTACTGATGGGAACAAACAAAGCGGATATTACGAAACAGCCCGGATTGATGAAAGTTCTACTCCTTATACTACGATAAATACTAAAATCAGAATTGAAACAGGAGTTGACCAAATTATCATTCCTTATAAAGACGGAAGTAAGGGTGTCGTTGTGAATGAATCAGCGAAGGCTAACGTTATTACAGGAAGGGACTTAGACTTAGATGCCAATGTTTCCATTAATCCGGCCAGAGCCTTTCCTAATTCAATGAACAACGGTGTTATACACGAAATCAAGAAGCCTTTGTTATTTGATCAGGTATATACCAAATAGAAAACCAGTATTATAAGAATATTTTAAACCTAAGGTTTTTCAACTCATGAAAAAAATTAAAAAAGCCATAATTCTGATTTTTGCGATTTGCAGTTTTATAGGAGCTTATTCTCAGACTAAAATGACCATTCGCGGAAAGGTAATAGATCAGAAGGATAAATCTGCTGTGATTGGTGCCACGATCGTTGAATCTGATAAAACTAACCGCGTAGTAAATGGAACAGTAACTGATGTGAACGGCAACTTCGTTTATGAAATGAAGAATCAGGCCAATACAATGAAAGTTTCAGTTATTGGTTATCAGGCAAAAGTTTTTAAGCCTGTTGCCGGAAAATCAATCGTAATCGAGTTGGTTTCTACCGATATTGAATTGTCGCAGTTTACAATTACTTCAAAAGCGAAATCTGATAATCAGCTTACCAATATCGAAGAACGTGATAATGCATCGTCGCGGGTAAAGGTTGATCTGATGGAGATGAAGAACGAAGGTATTACTTCGGCAGCCGATGCACTGCAAGGTAAAGTTGCCGGGTTGGATATTATCAGCGCTTCGGGTGATCCGGGATCAGGTTCCCAAATTGTGATCCGGGGGTTGAGTTCAATGGGAAATAACAAGCCTTTGATTGTTATTGACGGTATTCCTCAGACGACGGTACCAAGCGGTTTCGACCTAAGTTCTTCCGACTCGCAGGATATTAGCCGCATGATCAACATTGCGTTGCAGGATATTAAATCGATTGAGGTATTAAAAGATGCTGCTTCTACTGCCGCTTATGGATCACAAGGCGCCGACGGAGTTCTGCTGATTGAAACCAACCGGGGTAAGATGGGTAAAGTGCAGTTTGATTACCAGTACAAGAGCAGTATTAATTTTCAGCCCGCTGCAATCCCGATGCTGAACGGTGACGAATATACCACGCTTCAGCTCGAAGAATTGCATAACAGTAAAGGTATATTCGATGTGCCAAACGAAATTGCTTACAACAGGGATTATAAAGATTTTTACAATTATTCGGCCAATACGAATTGGTTATCATTACTTACCAAAGTTGGGATGACCAACGATCATTATTTTAAGGTTTCGGGCGGAGGCGAAAAGACCCGATACCTTACTTCTTTTAGTTATGTGGATGAAGGTGGTACGACCATTAACACGGATGCAAAAACCTTTTCAACACGTGTGAACCTCGATTATTTCCTGTCGAAGAAGATTTTGTTTACTGTTGAGTTTAATTACAACAACATGAAACGTGATCAAAATTATGTGATGGGTTTATCCAATGGATGGCAGACTAGAAATGTCAGGGAAATGGCATACATGAAAGCTCCAAACATGAGCGTCATGGAATATGATGAGAAAGGAAATCTTACAGGTGAATATTTCAATCCGGTCACTAATTATCAGGGAAGTGGGCAGGATTATTTTAATCCGGTTGCTGTTGCCAAATTGGGTAAAAATAGTTCGGATGAAACGAATCTTGAAAACAACTTTAAGTTAAAATATACTTTTGCTGATTGGCTATCTTTCAGGGAATCGGTCTCTTTCAGTTTCAATGGAACAAAAAGTAATACATTTCTGCCTTATGATGCCATTGGCGTTGACTGGTTAAGTTATTTAGCGAACAGGGCTTCCGAAACAAATTCTCAATCTTCTACATTTCGAACTGAATCTATGTTTGCTTACAATGTTCCGTTTAAGAAAACAGATCATAACATGACGGGTACTTTCGGTTGGATAACCAGTCAATATCGATCTCAGTATACGGTTCTTGAGAGTACGAATTCTCCAAGTTCCGATATTCAAGATCCTGCTATTGGTGGACAGATAATTGACCCTCCTAATGCTTCCTCATGGGCTAAATCGCTTCGATCGGGTCTCACGGAGAAACGTGAGCTGAGCGCTGCGTTTAGCTGGAACTACAAATACAAAGACCGCTACATGTTACAAACCATCGTTCGGGCAGATGCAAACTCGGCTTTTGGCGCCAATAACCGTTGGGGGGTATTCGAAGGTGTTTCGTTAGGGTGGCGTTTTTCATCCGAACCATTTTTGTCAAATTGTTCAAATTGGTTAAGCGAAAGCAAATTGCGTGCAAGTTGGGGAACTTCGGGGCGTCCACCGGGCGATGCCTATGCACGTTTTGCTACTTTTGAATCTTCTGGTAGTTATATTACGAATGCGGCAATTGTACCTGTTAAAATTCAGTTGGATAACCTTAAGTGGGAATCAATTACTTCAACAAACTTTGGCGCTGATTTGAATTTTTTTAAAGACCATCTTTTTGTTTCTGCTGAGGTTTACAGAAAATATACTACCGATATCATGTTTCCTTCAAATAATTGGCAAGGTTATTCGATACCAACATCCTCAGGGTATGATAAATTGCAATACTACAATGGTGGTGAGATGAAAAATATCGGGTGGGAATTCAGCACAGCCTGGTCGATCGTCAAGACAAAGGATTGGTTGTATAAGATTGATTTTAATGCCTCTCAAAATATAAATACATTTATGAAACTTCCTGACAATTTTGTTACTGAGAAGAATGTTTCGATCAATAATGGTGAATATCCACAAAAGATAGTTCCGGGACAAGCAATGGGTTCCTTTTTCGGTTTCCGTTACAAAGGGGTTTATGCTTCGGATGCCGATGCAGTTGCCAAAGATGCCAGTGGTAATATCATGTATGATAGCAAGCATAATCCAATTCCAATGACCTATAAAGGAACTTATTTATTTAAGGGTGGTGATGCAATTTATGAAGATATAAATCATGATGGCAAAATTGATTTGAACGATGCTGTTTATATTGGTGACTCAAACCCTACCTTAACGGGTAGTTTTGGAAACTCGATCAGATATAAAAACTGGGACTTTTCTTTTTCTTTCTATTATCGTCTTGGATACGATATTATTAATATGACCGCTCTTAATGCTGAAGGTATGACTGGAAAGGATAATCAAAGTAAAGCCGTTCTGAGCCGTTGGAGAGTTCAGGGACAAGAAGAACCAGGCTTGTTGCCCAGAGCATGTATGGATAATCCTGCCAATAACCTGGGATCGGACCGGTATGTCGAAAAAGGTGATTTTATACGTTTAAATACGGTAAAACTTGGTTATCAACTGGGAGCTGACTTATGCCGTAAACTATCTCTGCAAAGTGCGAGCTTTACGATTAGCGCCCGTAAGTTATTGACTTTCACGAAATATACCGGGCAAGATCCTGAAGTAGGGCAGGACGCTTCAGATCCATTTAGTATTGGTAAAGATGATGCCAAGACTCCAGTTTCAAAAGTGGTTACAATTAGTTTAGCTGTAGGGTTTTAATTCCAATGAATATAAATATGAAAAAGATATTTCAAATACGGTTTATTCTGTTGTTTTTTACGTTGTTTCTTCAATTTTCCTGTTCCAATTACATGGAGTTACTTCCTAACAGTGGATTGGTCCGTGAGGCATTCTGGAAAACAAAATCGGATGTTGATGCCGTTGTGATGGGTGCGTATAAAACGTTTGCTTCCAACAATGGTAATTTATTTACATACGGCGAAGCTCGTGGGGATATGGTCACCTATTCTATTTATGGTCAGACTTCTGATCAATATAAGGTGATGCAGAGCAACATTAATTCAGATAATGGTCTTTGTGACTGGTCGTCCTTTTATAAGGTAATTAATTACTGTAACGAAGTGATTAAAAATGCACCTGGTGTTCAGAAAGTCGACAATACATTTACCGATTTTCAGTTACAAAGTTATTTGGCGGAGGCTTATTTTCTGCGCAGTCTTAGTTATTTCTATCTGGTAAGGACTTTTAAAGATGTTCCGTTGGTCTTAACTCCTTCCGAAACAGATGCTTCTGACTTTTATATCCCTAAAACCGATGGCGATCAGATTTTGACACAAATGCTTAAAGATCTGAATGATAATCGTAACTATGCCGCTGATACGTATAGTATGACTATTGCGGAAGATAAAGGTCGTGCAACCAAAACTTCGTACGATGCGCTTATTGCTGATATTTGTCTTTGGATGTTCGATTACAATGGTTGTGTTGAAGCATGTGACCGGATAATGGCCAACCCCAAATATGTATTACTGAGTGGTACGGTGTGGTTCGAATTATTTTATCCGGGAAATTCGCTGGAAGGTATTTTTGAGTTCCAGTTTAGTGACCTAAACAACCAAAAGAACAGCACGTATGGGATGACAAACCGGGACGCCAATCAATATTTACCAAGTCAGCGCGCAATCGATTTATTTGCCAAAAAATCCTCAGTTGAAGTAACAAGGGGTGAAGATGCATCTATTGCTAAATTGTCGGAAGATAATTATCTCATTTGGAAATATGTGGGTAGTCAACCCGATAGTAAAACAGTACGTAGCTCAATGGAACAACACAGCTGTAACTGGATCGTTTACCGTCTTGCCGACGTCTATTTAATGAAAGCTGAAGCTTTGTCTCAGTTGAACCGTTTTTCCGAAGCCGCTGATCTTCTTAATAAAATAAGGACAAGGGCAAATATGACTCCGCTGTCGATCGCAAATTCGCCTGACGCTTATGAAGATGCCATCCTGGATGAACGTGCCCTTGAACTGGCATTCGAAGGGAAACGCTGGTTCGATTTGCTGCGCATGGGACGCCGGAATAATTTCAGCAGAAAAGCTAAACTACTTGATGTGCTGGTAGCAAACGTAGCATCAACACAAAAACGCATTTTATCAGCACGACTAACAAACCCACTTGGTTGGTATCTGCCTATTGCGAAAAGCGAAATTGAGCATAATAAAAACCTGGTTCAAAATCCATATTATATTTTCTAACCGATGAAAAGAATTTTGATCATATTAAGTGTGTTTATTGCTCTTTCGATGCAATATTCATGCACAAAGACAGCTGTCGTAGCTGAGTTCAAGGACATGAGAAAATATACCGCTTACGACTATCTGGTTGCAAATAAAGCCGACTTTTCAAGCTTTATTGAAATTATTAAAGCAGCAGAACTTGATAAGGCATTAAGCGCGTATAATCCGGATGGAACTGATTACACGCTGTTTGCTCCAAACAATACGGCTGTTGATGACTTCATCAAGGGAAGTGGTAAGTATTCTTCGTTGGACGATTTATTGAAGGACAAAGCTTATGTTTCATCTCTTGCAAGATATCACGTTGTAGATATAGGAGTTAGTACTGTCGATTTTCCATTTGGAGCCTTCACCGAACCAACACTTTCAGGTGATTATCTGAACGTAAATTACATTATTCAACCCGACACTACTTATTTTAAAATCAATAATCTTGCTCCGGTTATCAAGACCAACATCGAAGTATCGAATGGATATGTTCATGTATTAAGCAAAATGCTTGTACCTGTTACTCAGAATAGCTATGGTTGGTTGAAAAGTAATGCCGGTTATTCAATTCTGCTATCGGCAATTGAAGCGACTGGAATGAATAAAATTATTGACGTGGATATGAAATTAAAAGATCAGACCCTGTTGCCATTTACAGTTCTGGTCGAACCTGATGCCGTTTACAAAAAACGAAACATTAATTCGTTTGACGATTTGGCAAAGGCAATCAGTCCCGACAGGAGCGATTACGGAAATAGTACAAATCCATTAAATCAGTTTGTTGGGTATCATTTTCTGAACCAGAGTTTGTATTTGAATAATTTTACATCTCAGCTTCAGGCCACTAATTACAATACGTTTGCCGATATACCTTTGAATATAAATGGGACGGGACTTGATATTGTAATTAATAAAGGGAAACAAGTCTTTGATTCAATCGTCAACAACGGCATTACGACTTATACTGACTATGTAGGAATTAATTATGATGCCAGTAATGTGGTAACTCAAAGTGGAACCATCCATTTCATCGATCAGATATTACAACCTCAGGTTCCTTCAAGGGCAGTTGTTTCGTTCGAATTTTGGGATGCGCCTACCTCTACGATGGTTGAATATCGCAGAAAGGGTGGAACCTTCCTGATTGATGATCCAAAGGTGATCAATAATGTTACCTGGTCGGGATCGAAATTATATTATGTGGAAAATCTTGGAACTTCTGAGCAAGCGGAGAGTAAAGATTACCTGCAAATTGATGGTGATTTTACAATTACCTACCAGTTGCCTAAAATAATACAAGGGAAATATAATGTGATATTTAAAGCCGATGCATACAGTAAAGCAAATGCGGTAGTAGAAGTTTCTATTGATGGGAATAAACTGGGAGGACTAATCGATTTGACCACAGGTGGTGCCTCATACAACCCATACAGTTCGGTCAATATTGGAGCTGTTGATTTTAAGAAGTACGGTACGCATACTGTTCAAGTTAAATCACTTATTCCTGGCTTGTTGAAATGGGATTTAATCCGGTTCGAACCAATCTAACAAACTATATAACGATGAAATCAAAAATTGGAATTCTAATAACAATATTCATCCTGATACTATCAAGCTGTACAAAAACAACTTGGGATGATCACTATACCAAAGTACCCGAAACCATCAATACAAATGTTTGGGATGCGGTAAAAGGAAGAAGTGATTTATCACGGTTTGTAGATTTAATGGTCAAATACAAACTTGATTCACTCTTTAAATCGAATGATACCTATACGCTTTTCATTCCCGACAATACCGCAATTGAAAAGCTGATGCAATCAAAAGATATTGGGGCTACAATTCTTAATTACAATATTGCCAGGGAATTGGTGCAGCCAGTTGATATTCAGGGAAAACGTAAACTTCAGACCATGGAGGAGAAATTTTCAACCTTCGAAAGTGTAGGTGGAAAATCGACTTATGATGGACTTCCAATGTCTTTCGAAAGTCCTCTATACCTCAATGGTAAGTTTTTTATCTTGAGTGAAGTGGCACAGCCAAAACCGAATCTATACGAATATTTTGCTCAAAGCAACTCGTATCTGAAAGCCTATATCGATAGCAAGGATTCGATTGTTCTTGATAAAGTTAAGAGCCGTGCCATTGGATACGACAGTAAAGGAAGGACTGTTTATGATACGGTATCCACCAGGGAAAATAAGGTGTACCTGAAATATCAATTTGATATGTCAAAAGAATACCGGGCATGGACTGCAACTTTAGCATTTCCCAGGCAAGCAACTTATGAAGCTGGTTTAACCGAAATGGCTCATAAACTTGGTGGAAATTTCAACGATTATAAAGATATTCCGATGAAATGGCAGCAGGAAATTTTAATTCCTCACTTGCTTGAACATGGTGTCTTTTTGAATATGTTAGATGCCTCCGAATTTAAAACTACGGATCTTTTAACGAAGCGCAAAAGATTTAACATGACAAATATTAACCAGGATAGTATTATTGTAAGTTATACGCCAACTGACAGATATCTATGTAGCAATGGGGTGACTTACGATTACAAAACCTTCTCTGTACCCGATTCATTGTTCTCAGGAACCGAAAAATATGAGGGTGAATGGTTAAGCATATCAACAGGTGCTAACAAATATACCTGGAGAAAGAATGTTTCAGTAAGTAGTAGTCCTTCCACATTCAATGTAACGAATAACTACATCAAGGGGCTTTCAAACGATTCTCTTCTGGTGGTAAATTTCACAAAAGGATATACAGGCACTTTCGTGCTTCAATTTCCGACAAAGGACCTTTTCCCCAGGAAGTATAGAATGGTCATTACGACTCACATGGACATTGGAGGAGTTTATGACGTGTATGTAAATGATGTTTTAGCCACTACATTTGACTATTACGCGTATGTTAAAGGTAGAGGAACGATCAAGAGTGTTACCGGGTCTAGTTTTACACCATTAATAGGAGGACGTTACAATAGGTTCGATTGTTGGGTTAATAATATAACCGAGTATGGCAAGGCTATCATTCGCTTTGAGTATAAAGGACCTGGTACTTCAGTCCCTAATAACGGGCTGGCAATTGATGTTATTGAATTTATTCCGGCGCTATAAAAATCTAAGTAAATTAGCTAACTAAATCTGATTATCGGAGGAGTAAAACGATTTATAATTTTAACGGATGAAACGAGCATTAAAAAATAGAACAAACAATCAGAATGATAATTTGAATGATTCTGAAATGCATAGCATTCAAAAATTAGATTTCAACACAGTTCAACCTGTTGTTATCCAATCGATAAAACAGATTCCAATCCATAAAATGAAATTTGATACAATGATTAATAACCTATTCACCATTGCACCCTTGAAAAAAGCTGTATTTATTGTTTCTGTGTTGCTTTTGAATTTCCTTTCATCGCAGGCTCAGGATAAATCGGTACAAGACTCAATTCTTATTAAAGGAGTAATTGTTTCTGGAACAAATACACCACTTCCAAACATCACCATCAGTATTGACGGATCACGTCAGTTACCTGTCGTTACCAACGATGCTGGCGAATTTACGATTAAATCGAGCACGGGGAATAATTGGTTAATTGTTTCTCCGGTTAGTGATTTTAAAGTACGAAAAGTTTTTCTGAACAATCGGAATACGCTGAAAATCTATTTGACAGACAATGATTTAGCTGCCGGTGATGACCCTCTGAAAATTCTTTCTCAGACCTTCATCAAAAAGGATATAACCTCATCTTATTTCGATTTAAACACGGGCGACAACAATAAAACCCCTGCAATTTCAATTGATGAATTTATGCAAGGCAAGATTCCCGGTATGTATGTAGTTCGGAGGGATGGAGCGCCAGGTTCCGGTGCTGTTAGTTTTATACATGGAATAAATTCTCTCAATGCAAATAGCCAGCCTTTGTATGTTGTTGACGGTATTCCGATGGAAAACCCCGGAATTTTCAAATCCAATCTTGATGGATTTTCCTACGATCCTTTATCTGCTATTAATGTGCTTGATATATCGCACGTTACAGTAGTTAAGGATCCTGCAATTACATCCATTTATGGTTCAAAAGCTTCGAATGGTCTTGTGTTTGTTGAAACCCTTAATCCAAGCGCTACTCAGACATCCATTGATGTTGATTTGCGTTCAGGTTATTCGCTGGCACCTTCAAACCAGATTCCGCAATTGAATGCCAGTCAGCATAAAACATTGATTAATGAGGAACTTTTCTCCTCGGGTATTTATGAAGAAACCGCCAAACTTAATTATCCAAATCTTTTTCTGACTCCGAAGGATGCGCGGTATATTGATTATCAGAGCAACACCAACTGGCAGGATAAAATATTTGCAGATGCTTCGTTTTACAACTTGAACCTGAGGGTAAAAGGGGGTGATGCAATTGCTCGTTATGGTCTTTCTTTTGGGTACACCTCAAGCAAAGGGATCATCAAATCTACTAGCTATGATAGTTATAACATTTTGTTTGTAAGTCGTTTAAACGTGTTTAAGTGGTTACGGATGAATGCGAATGTTTCGTTGAATTACAATGCTTCGAATATGAAGGAATCGGCTAAGGTGAAAGAAACGAATCCTATTTTGGCAGCTTTGGGCAAATCGCCGATGTCGAGTCCTTACCAATATGACCTGAATGGGAAGATGAATACTTCACTTACCGAAGTGGATGAACTTGGCGTTAGTAATCCGTTAGCGATTATTAATAGTTATAAGGCATCAAACAGCAATTATCATTTCCTTTCGACCATGGGGTTTGAAGCTGATCTTTCAAAAGACCTGAAGTTGTTAACCAATTTTAGTTTAACTTACAATAACCTGCAAGAGCAGATTTTTATGCCTAACCATGGAATGGCTCATTATTACAACAATGAAGCTTATAATGTAACGAAAGCTACCAATGATTATCTGTTTTCGATCTACAACAATACGTATCTGTCGTACAAAAAGGTGTTCAACAAAATTCACAATTTCACCTCAAACACGGGATGGAATTTGATGACGAATAAATATCAGCTTGACTGGGGGCTTACCATGAATTCTTCTGCAAACGATCAGTATAGAGATTTACAGGACGGTACCGATAATTTACGTCAACTTGGTGGCGCAAACCGCAATTGGAACTCAGTTTCTTTCTACGAAAGTGTTAATTATGCATTCAAGGATAAGTACCTGGCTTCAGCCAGCGTTTCACTCGACGGCTCCTCAAGAGTTGGCGATAATGCGATTCATACCCTGAAAATTGCAAACAATCCTTTTGGATTATTCTATGGTGGTAGTCTCGGATGGCGTTTATCAAGTGAATCTTTTTTCAAAAAGTTTAGTTGGCTTGACGAATTTAAATTAAGGTTGTCGTACGGAAAAACCGGTAATGATGATGTAGGCGAATCAAATGGCTCTGATTATTATACTACCGGAAAATACCGGGGAGCTGTTGGTTTGTATCCTGCTGTTATGCCAAACAATAATTTGAGTTACGAAACTGTTAGCCAGCTCAATGGTGGAACTGATATCGCTTTGTTTGGCGATCGGGTGAAGATTACTGCTGATGTTTACAAAACAACCACCAACGACATGTTGATTATGACTCCAATGGCATCCTACTATGGATATAGTTTCCGGGCAGAAAATGGTGGAAAAATGGAAAATAAAGGTTTCGATTTAAATGTTTCGCTTCGGGTGATTGATGGAAGGTCATTTAAATGGGATGTTCAGGCAAACGTCACCAAAGTTAAGAACGAAATAACTTCGTTGAAAGGGGATCAGCTCATTAACGAGATAACCGGGGGCGAAACGGTAGATCAGGTAGGTTCGGCCGCAAATAGTTTCTATGGATATGTTTATGAGGGAGTTTATGCTACCTCGGATGAAGCTGCCGCAGCAAAACTGACGAATGATAAGTTTGTCAGCTACTCTGCTGGTGATGCTAAATTTAAGGATATTTCCGGGCCAAATGGTACTCCTGATGGTATTATTAATCAATACGATAAAACAGCGATAGGATCGTCGATGCCTAATTTTTATGGTGGATTGCAGAATACGTTTACCTACAAAAAATGGACGTTGAATACCTATGTGAATTTTGTTTCAGGAAATAAAATATTCAACTATGTAAGGTATCAGAACGAGAAGATGACTGGTCTTGATAATCAAAGCGCCAATGTTTTGAACAGATGGGAAACGGAAGGCCAGGTTACGAATGTTCCTCGTGCATTAATGAACGATCCGATCGGTAATTCTGCTTTTTCGACACGATGGTTAGAAGATGGTTCTTATCTGCGTATTTCCAATGTTTCACTGAGCTACAAGCTTCCAAATAAATTTCTTCAATTTAGAAATGCAGAGTTCTATGTTTCAGCCAACAATGTGCTGACTATTTCAAAATACTTAGGCTACGATCCTGAGTTTTCATACTCCTATTCACATAGCGAACAAGGAGTTGATTATGGACAAACTCCACAGGCAAGGCAATTTATTATTGGTATTAAACTTGGATTGTAAAATATATTAAATAGTTATCATGCTTAAAAAGATGAAATATTCCGTTATTATTCTATCACTCTTGATGTCGGTGGTATTTCTGCCCTCCTGTAAGGATTTTTTTAATCCCGATCAGGAATTGAATGTCACCAAAGACAAAATGTTTACTGATTGGTATGAATATCGATCTACGGCAATGGGGCTCTATGCATTGCAGCAGAAATTAGTTGAACAGATAGTTGTTTTGGGCGAGTTACGGGGCGATTTACTGACAGTTACACCCAATGCGGATGCTGATTTAGTTGAGATTAATAATTTTAAGGTATCAAAAACAAATAAATATGCCGATCCGACAAACTTTTACAAATTAATTGCGGCTTGTAACAGCATGATTTCGGTATTGAAAACGAAGCACCCGGAGGTACTTGATCAAACCAGAAAAGTATCCGACCTCGGCAATTACGATAAGTTGTACGGTGAGGTTCTTTGTATGCGTGCCTGGGCTTATTTTAACGCCGTCAGGATTTATGGTAAAGTCCCGGTTATATGGGAATCTCTTACCTCGGTTGAAGAGATTGAGGCATATCTAAATTCATCATCCACCTACATCGATAAAGTAAATGTTGTATTTGCACAGGACGGATTTCACAACGACACCACATACAACAAACCGATTACCCTCACAAAACAATTCTATGATGTTGATATGGTAACCAAGGTTTTCTGTAAACAATTGGAAGAAGAAGTAAGGGTAGTAGGCGTGAACCATTACACAGTTAATTTAGATAAAACCTGGGAAGTTGCAATTTGGAATACGTATGCATACCATGCGTTACTTGGGCAGATGTACCTGACTTCGGGCGATTTGTCAAAAGCAAGAACCCATTTGGAATTTATTACCAATTGCTACGATCCTGACATTGAATATCGTTACCAGCTCGACAAGACTTTTCAAAATAGTTCGTGGGAAAATATTTTTAATGGGATTGATCGTAGTGAACACATTTTTACAATAAGTTTTAATAAAGCAAATCAGCAGCAAAACGATTTTCAGAATTTATTTGAACCGGTTTCAGCTCATAAATATATGCTTAAACCTACCAAGACTGCTATTGATAAGTGGGAAACTACCTGGAGAGGTTATAGTCTTGTTGAACCGGATCGTACAAAACCATGGCTTACTACATTGAGTAAATATTCACGTGGAACCCCTGGTGATTACCGTGGTTATGGCGCATCTTTTTTGTATGCTAAAAATGGTAGTGTCGCATTATCTGGTTCACAGTATAATTTAATGCTCCAATTTAAGATGGATCGGGATGTTCGTAGCTATACTTCACTGATGGATGGAGTTGATACGATGGTTTACAAATATTCAATCAATAAATTAACGTACGATGAGGATGCCAATTTCATCGTTTACAGAGCAGGCGGTATTCAACTATACCTGGCCGAGGTTTATACCTGGTATGCATATAATTGGACTCCGAATGATCCGAATGGTACGATTAAAACAAACAAAAGTATTGCTTTAAACATTGTAAACGACGGAAGTAATTACGATGTGCTGGTAACCCGACGTCAACTAGGTATTCGTGGCCGTGTTGGGCTTACGGGTAATGGATTGATATCGGCTAGTCTTCCTATTTACATTCATGATCCATACACCAATGAAGTAACTGGTTATATAAATTCAATAAGTACTTATGATTTGCAGTTATACATTGAAGAAAATATTCTGGACGAACGTGCCAGAGAATTGGCTTTTGAGGGTGAACGTTTTTATGACTTAATTCGGGTTGCCAATCGTCGTAACGACCCTTCATTCCTTGCCAACAAGGTCTCTGCAAAATTCCCTGTCGCTCAACGTGCAGCGATGAAGGCCTTATTGATGAATAAAGAAAACTGGTACATCCACATGTTTGATTAGTTAAAATTTCTAATGGATAAACCTGAATTGGTAATCTGAACGTTGTTCGGGTTACCAATTTTTTTGTTGCAACTATTCAGTGGGTGAAAAGCAAATAATACCAAATGCAAATCTAAATCAGTCCAAAACCATTCTGGTATAATGCCGATGAATAGAAATGTTAAGGCCAATCAAGCGGGCGAAGATTGGACTGCTACATTTCTTCAATCCGTATAATAAGTAAATAATTAAATTCTCTTTAATAACCTGAGTTCGATCTAATCAATAGGTATAACTAGCTTATTAACTTTGCCATAGGCAATCAATATCAATAGAAAATGTTGTTTAGAAACAAAATATTGTCCGTAGGACATCAAAATTGTACAAAAATATATATCTCCTAACGGAGAAATAATATTTAATGCGATTGTACTCTATTGATATTGAACTCCTAATGGAGTAAATAAAGGCTCTATAATGTTTGGTATGGGTAAATATAAATGTACGAAAAGTTGTATGAATTATTACTCCATCGGAGTAAGCTGTAAATAACCCCCAGATTTATCTGGGTGGAAAATAGGCAACAAAGTCTAAAACTCCGTCGGAGTTTTCCGAAATATCAAATACTTTTTTCACATAAGTAATAGTGTCAGATGCTTACTTTCTACATTTCGGTTGGAAAAATGTTCTTTTTGTTCGTGTTTCATGTCAACCGTAGCCTTCGCTAACCGACATTGGATCCCCAATTTCTTAACGAACGGTCGATTTATCGTGCCGAAATTTATTCATTTCAGGGTTTTCCTACTTTTGCGGCGGTTATTAACCGTTCAGAAAACGTATGACAGTAAATAGTTCTTCCATAACCGGGCTTACAGAAGCTCTACCCAATAAAAAGCGTATCCGGATGGCCGTGGCGTTGGTTTATTTTTGCATGGGGCTTTGTTTCGCTTCGTGGGCAAGCCGTATCCCCGACATTAAAACTGCGCTTCACCTCAACGACGCCATGTTTGGCAGCATTCTGTTTGCCTTGCCTGTCGGTCAGTTCCTGATGATGCCTTTTTCAGGAAAACTGGTGACCCGTTTTGGAAGCCACAAAGTGTTGCTTTTTGCACTTCCTGCCTACACTATCTGTCTGAGTATTGTTGGATTGGTGCAGACGGGCTGGCAACTGGCTATTGTCTTGTTCGTATTTGGTCTGTTTGGCAATATGAGCAACATCTCCATCAATACTCAAGGCGTTGCAGCCGAACGCATTTACCAACGCCCCATCATGGCCTCGTTTCATGGCGGATGGAGCCTTGCTGGTTTTACCGGCGCACTCATCGGCTTTGTCATGATCAACCTGAAAGTACCTCCGTACGAACATTTTTTAGCTGTAATAGTGATCGTTTGGGTCCTCGTTTGGATCAACTACCCATTTTTGGTGCGGAGCAAAACGACAACTTCTTCCGAAGAACCCCGACGGAAATTTTTCAATAAACCCGACAATGTTCTTCTTCAACTCGGAATCATTGGCTTTTGCAGCATGGCCAGCGAAGGCGCTATGTTCGACTGGAGCGGCATCTATTTCAAAGATGTGGTGAAAGCGCCTTCTTCGCTTGTGGTGCTGGGCTATGCTTCGTTTATGATTATGATGGCTACCGGGCGCTTTGTAGCCGATTACCTTATTTCGAAAATTGGACGGAAAAGACTGATGCAAATTTGTGGAGTAATGATTTCTACCGGCTTGTTTACATCCGTTCTTTTCCCATACCTGATTCCGTGTACCCTTGCTTTTATGCTGGTTGGGCTGGGCGTTTCGAGCATTGTCCCCACCGTTTACAGTACCGCCGGAAAACACACCAAGGTGCCGCCTGGTATTGCTTTGGCAACCGTATCGAGTGTGAGTTTCCTGGGTTTTTTGATGGGCCCTCCCCTGATCGGGTATATTTCGCAAGCGGCTGGTTTGCGCTACTCGTTCGCGGTGATCGGCGTATTTGGAATGGGCATCAGCCTGTTTGTTTCGCGGATCAAGGCATTTAAAAACGAGGGCTGATCTCTTTACTGCTGCGGAATGGCATAGTTCAGTACATCTTCTTTGGTAATGGTTTTATCGCATAAAATAATCAGCCGTTCAATGACATTCCGAAATTCGCGGATATTGCCTGTCCATCGCATTTTCTGAAGCTCGCTGATGGCTTCGGCTTCGATCACTTTTGGAGGGATTCGGTATTCGGTACAGATTAAATCGATGAAATAATCGCACAAAACCGGAATGTCTTCAATGCGGTCGTTTAAATCGGGTACATGAATCAGGATCACGCTCAACCGATGGTACAAATCTTCCCGGAAGTTATTCTGTTCAATTTCGCGTGTCAGGTTTTTGTTGGTGGCCGCTACCACCCGAACATCAACTTTTATTTGCGAATCGCCGCCAACGCGGGCAATGATGTTT
>Ga0302296_1001062_pt1 | contig 20781 bp, 14 predicted proteins | sample III_Fen_N3_1_FD_194546 | JGI IMG/M metagenome (GOLD analysis project Ga0302296, IMG submission 194546) | Peat permafrost microbial communities from Stordalen Mire near Abisko, Sweden - III_Fen_N3_1 | ecosystem: Environmental > Terrestrial > Soil > Wetlands > Permafrost | place: Sweden: Abisko...
TGCTTGAAATCAAAAATCTCTTTTTGTAAAAGCATATCATGATGCAAAGCAAATTATTGTACTTTTATTGACTGATATACTTTTCAGATAACCTCAAAAACAAACCTAAATGAAAATGTTTGCCAGAATAAGCAGCTTTACCCTTTTGCTGTTTCTGCTTCTGCTCTCCGGATGTAATAAAAAGCAGCCACAATCTTCACTGCCAAGAAGTTTCCCTGAAGCTCAGGGGGTGTCATCGCAGGGAATAATCGATTTTCTGGATGCTGTTGCAAAAAGTAAGCATGAATTACACAGTATGATGTTTCTACGGCATGGTAAGGTAATTGCTGAAGGATGGTGGAATCCATATAAACCTGAATTCAGGCATACACTTTATTCAACAAGTAAGAGTTTCACGGCAACGGCTATTGGGTTTGCGGTGACCGAGAAAAAAATATCAGTGAAAGATAAGGTAATATCTTTTTTCCCTGAAGACTTACCCGATACAGTCAGTCCATTCCTTTCCAACCTGGAAATTAAAGATCTGTTGAGCATGTCAGCAGGTATGGACCCCGATCCAACCTTTAAAGTGGCAACTTCTGAAAACTGGATTAAAGCCTTTCTTTCAACCCCGGTTCTGAATGAGCCCGGTACAAAATTTCTTTATAATTCGGTTGCTACATATATGTTATCTGCGATTGTTCAGAAGGTGACCGGAGAAAAAGTAGTTGATTACCTTAAACCACGATTGTTCGAACCTCTTGCGATTGAAGGGATGGACTGGGAAGTTGATCCTAAGGGAATAAATTGCGGTGGCTGGGGATTGAGGCTTAAGACTGAAGATATGGCAAAGTTCGGCGAGTTTTTCCTGCAAAAAGGCAAATGGAACGGGAAACAGGTTCTGCCGGAATCATGGATTGATGAGGCAACCACATTGAAGATATACCAGGCTCCAGATGCCCCTCAATCCAAAAAAGATTCAAGTGACTGGATGCAGGGCTATTGTTATCAGATGTGGCGATGCAGGCACAATTGCTTTCGTGGTGATGGAGCATACGGACAATATATTATAGTAATGCCTGATCAGGATGCAGTACTCGCTATAACTGCAGAGACAGGTGATATGCAGGATGAAATAAACCTGGTATGGCAATATTTGCTTCCTGCAATAAAAAATGAAAAATTGAATGAGAACAGCTCATTATCAGCTTTGCTTAAACAAAAATTGGCAACATTGGCTTTACCGATACCGGCAACAGGAAAAAACTCCCCTGTTCTTTCAAAGGTATCGGGTAAAACTTTTGTCTTCGACACTAATGATAAGAAAATCAGATCTATGAAGCTTGAATTTAAAGATGAGTTGTGTCAGCTTTCAATGCTGATGGATTCTTCAAATTATAACTTTTCTCTTGGTTCAGGAAGATGGATTGCAGGAGAAACCTCAATGCTTGGTCCGAATTTATTCCTTCAGGCAAAATCTCATTACGCCGGATTTGCTCCTGACAAAGTAACAGGAAGTTTTGGATGGAAGGACGATAGTACTTTAGAGCTGGTAATCAGGTATATTGAGACACCTCATACAGAAACTATTATTTGCAAATTCGATAATGATAAAATTGCTCTTGAATTCAAGTATAGCAATATGCCCGGATCCAAACAACCGGAAATAACGGGCGCAATACAGTAATTGAAATTTAATATGGTTTGCAGGGAATGGTTGCTGTCATTCCCTATAAATTATTGTTTACCCCTGTGATTCCACATACTTCCTGGCCATTTCGGAACATGTCACCCATTCAAAATCCGATCCGAAAACCTTTTGGATTCTTTCTGCAAGGGCTTTGAGACCTTCTAGTCCCAGACTTGTTCCCTGTGTGTAAAGCGATTGCCAGTGTGTAACAATCACAACGGGGAAACCAGCTTCTATTAACTGCCGTATTCTTCCACTCTTCCCATCAGAAGATACCAGCCTGTCAATACCATCATTTATCATTTTAAGGCGCACCTTTTTATCAGTGGAAATATCCATAGACCAGAATATGTCGCCGGCATTTGCCGGTACGCTTACCACAACCTGACCTCGTTCCTGATCTTTGTATTCAACAGAACATTGAACAGGGGGTTCACTATCAGATGCAGCATGGAGGAAATACCATGTAAGTTTCCTTTTGAAAACATTCCATTGAGCATCACCGAGTGCTTTGGCATATTTATTTTCAACATCTATTCCTGACACCCACGGTGAGGTAATACCTGTAGCGTCCAGCCCGACATTGCTCAGAATTTTAAAGGCGAGTGTGAAATACTCAACTATCTCTTCTTCTGAAGCCTGTGAGATCCATGCATCCTCATACATATGCCTCTGATAATTTCCAGTTTTGAGATCATACGAACTTAAATGAGTCAAGAACTCAGGGGTAATATCAAATCTTGGAGCTACTCTCTCGCGCATCAGTTTTAAAAATTCAGAGAGATGGTCCTGCGGAACTCTTTTCAGGGATTTGTCTATTCGTCCAAGACAGCTTGGCATTGGTATAACAGTGAACTTACCACGAAGATTGTACCTGTCAAAAGTATCCGCTACACTCTTTGTAAATTTAGCAGGCACCAGGAATGGGGTCTCATAGCCAGGAAGTTCATAGAACAGCGGATCTACGGGAGATCCGTCATCAATAATCAGTGAAAATGGAATTTTCCCTGAGAATCCACGTCCCGTTGATTTATCTTTAGCATCGGTTAATCCGGTCCCCATTACTTTTCCGGCTGATGATGTCAATAGCCCGGCAGCAATTCCTGTTCCGGCATATTTTAATAGTGTTCTACGGTTCATATTGATTATAATTTTCGATTTGCCTCGTTTTGAATATGTAAATCTAAGAATTAAACAGGAAACGATGATATTAAAATTTAATTGCAGAGACAGGTCTCAGACCTGTCTCAAAACAGCAACAGACCTGTCTCAAAGAAATTTATTTCCGCAGAATCTCTATCATTTCCAGGATCGCTTCGGTATCTATAGAATTTTTTACCGGAGAAAGACCAAGAACAGGCCTTACCACATTAAGATCATCACCTGTAACCAGGTCCTTCCCAATTAAAATTAAATATATCAAAGCTGATTTTAAGGTATTGGATTTAACCCTGAAAGTATGTTGACTATTTCTTGATGGGAAAATATGCACATATCGCTCAGGATTGTTATGATATTTTATAGTCCACTGAGAACCGTCTGATAATCTGACAATTCTGAAACATTCAGCATTTATACCGGTCCATCCAGCGAATTTCTTTGGTATAAAGATGTCTTTACTCTTTAGAAATTCCGCAGTCTCGGAACAAATATTATTGATCGACAATGAACCAGTATAAATATCCATCACTGAGCTTCCGATATGGTTTATATCACGTGTAAGAGAGATGGTATCAACCGTCTTCCTGTCAATATGCAGGGATATGAAATCTCTTAAAAATCCCAAATGGTGCTTGATCGGATTGAACAAAAAGGGTCCAGGTATCTGAAAATCAGCATTCATCCTGCAAAGATATATAATGAGGAAATATACCTAAGTTATTACCTTGATATAAAACCTTAAAAAACCTTAATCATCGAACATAGTAGTAATATAATTTGTATTTTTCATCTGATTTTTTTCAGTATAAATTACATTCTTAACCTTTAAATAAAATATTATGAAAAACTTTAAAACAGGGATTCTCTTGCTGGTAGTATTAGCCCTGGTAATGTTGAGCTTAAAAACTGACAACAATGACCCTATGTCTCTCTTCAAGTCAGTTACGAAAAATCCAGTTCCAAATACTCTTAGTAAACAGGAAGCTAAAGATGGTTGGCAGTTACTGTTCAACGGAAAAGTTACTGATGGCTGGCATGGCTATAACATGAAAGTCTTTCCGGATTGTTGGAAAATTGAAGATGCCTGCTTAACAATGAACAGCGTTGGAGGTCACGAAGACCAGGATATCGTTACTGACAAAGTATATAAAAGCTTCGCTATAAGCCTTGAGTACAAGATGACAAAGGCTGCAAACAGCGGGGTTATATTTCAGGTCTCTGAAGATCCAAAATATAAATTCCCGTACGAAACAGGTCCTGAATTTCAGATCATAGATCATGAAAACTGGCCTGATAAGCTTGAAAACTGGCAGATCAATGGGGCAAATTATGCAATGTATCCACCAATGGCAAAACCATATAAGCCTGTTGGTGAATGGAACCAGCTTTTTCTTTATGTTAAGGGTAATGAAGTTACTCAGATACTTAACGGTGTTGTAGTTGTAAAGTATGTTAAAAACACCGAAGAATGGAAAAAGTTACGTAATAGCGGCAAATGGTCAGCTTTTCCTGATTGGGGAAAATTTGATGAGGGACACATCTCACTTCAGAACCATGGAACGAAAGTTTGGTTCAGGAACGTAAAGTTGAAAGTACTTTAACTGAATTTAAAATTTATAAGTAGATGTCAAATTCAGATAAAACCAGAAGAGGGTTTTTAAAAAAAGCCGGGCTCGTTTCTGCAGGAATGACTATTATTCCTTCAAAAGTTATGAGCGGTTTTGGATATAAAGCCCCCAGTGATAAATTAAATATCGCAGGCGTCGGTATCGGTGGCAAAGGACATACTAACCTGCATGGCATGGCTAGTGAAAATATTGTTGCCCTGTGTGATGTGGATTGGAAATATGCTGATCCATGTTTTAAGGAATTCCCCGCAGCAAAGAAATTTTGGGACTGGAGAAAGATGTATGACGAAATGGGTAAGTCAATTGATGCTGTGATGGTTGCCACTGCTGACCATACGCATGCACTTATTGCATCCCATGCCCTGACACTTGGTAAACATGTTTATTGCCAGAAACCACTTACTCATTCTGTATATGAATCAAGGTTGCTCAGCAAGCTGGCAGCAAAGTATAAAGTTGCAACTCAAATGGGAAACCAGGGGAATTCAGGAGACGGTGTCCGTCAGCTGTGTGAATGGATCTGGAATAATGAAATAGGTGAGATCAGGGAAGTGCATGCCTGGACGGACAGGCCGATATGGCCACAGGGAGTGTCCCGCCCTTCAAAAGTTATGTCTGTTCCTTCAACACTCAACTGGGATCTGTTCATAGGCCCTGCTCCAATACGTCCTTATAATGAAGTTTACACACCCTGGAATTGGAGAGGCTGGTGGGATTTCGGCACCGGGGCATTTGGTGATATGGCGTGTCATGTAATGGATCCGATCTACCGTTCACTTAAATTGGGATATCCAGATAAAGTAAGAGGCAGTTCAACCCTCATCAACACTGAGTCGGCACCCCAGGCAGAAACTGTAGAATTTTCTTTTCCTGCAAGAGACAATATGCCAAAGCTGGCTTTGCCATCAGTTAAGGTACATTGGTATGACGGAGGACTCCTGCCGAATCTTTCAGATCTTCTTCCGGCAGGGGAGAACCTTATGGCAGATGGATTGGGCGGTTGTCTCTTTATTGGAACGAAAGATGCACTAATGTGTGGCTCAGGAGGATATAACCCACGTTTGCTCTCAGGTCGTGTGCCTGACGTTAAACCGTACCTTCGCAGAGTTGCCGGTGGTGCCCCTGTTTATCCTGACGGGCCACATGAACAGGATTGGATAAGAGCATGTAAAGAGTCACCGGAAACCCGGGTAGAAGGCACTTCAAATTTTGCATATTCCGGACCATTCAACGAAATGGTGCTTCTGGGAGTCCTTGCAATTCGTCTCCAGGGGCTGAACAAAGCCCTGGCATGGGATGGAGTAAATATGAAATTTCTCAATATTTCCCCGACTGAGGAGCTGAAGATAGTGAAAAGTGATGATTTCAGAGTCGAGAACGGACATCCTACATTTGACAGGAAGTATGATACTTTCAACGCACTGGAAAGTGCAAACAGCTACATTAAACATAATTACAGGGAAGGTTGGAAATTACCTGATATGCCTGTTTAACAATAAACAATTCTAAAATGGATCGCAGAAAATTTATTCAGAATACCTCGTTGTCGCTCCTAGCTCTCTCATTGTCAAAGAGGGCAACGTCATCTTCCGTATTTAGTGGAAACAATCTGAAAAAGATCAGTGTTGGGGCTCATGTTTGGGTTTATGCAGCTACACAGCCAGGCTATGATGTTTCACCGGTTCTAGGACAGATTTTTTCTGATATGTCCTACGCGGGATTTGATGGAGTCGAAACTATGGAACATCCTTTAAGGAGTGCTGTATATACTAAGCAGATAAAGGAATTTATTGATCAGTATAAGATAAAACTGACAGGCAGTTCTTACGGTGCTGACATGTGGAACAAAGAAAAACAGAATCAGATCTATGAGGATGTTGATCTTATCTTCACTAACATGGCATCGGTAGGAGGAAGAACGTTCGGAGTTTCAGTCGGAGAACCGGCAGGTCGCAAAAAGACCGAAGCAGAATTTGACAATCAGGCTGAATTACTGAGAAAGCTTGTAGACCTTGGAAATAAAAAAGGTATCGTGCTTAATTTGCATAATCATACTGCTGAAGTCGAAAATAAGATGTACGATCTGAGAGGTACACTTAAAAGGATTCCCGACATTAAACTTGGTCCCGATTTGAACTGGCTGCTCAGAGCAGGTATTGATCCTCTAAGTTTTCTGAGAGAGTTTAAAAAGCAGATTGTATTTATGCACCTTCGCGACCAGAAAATCGACGGGAAATGGCCTGAATCACTTGGAGAAGGTGATGTGAATTTTAAGGAGATCGCATCTGTTATAAATGAGATTAATTTTGAGGGAGATGCCATCATTGAGCTGGCTCATGAGAATGGGTTTATCAAAACCCGACCGCTCAGGGAAAGTCTCAAAATGAGCAGGGAGTTCATGAGAAAGACAATGGGGATCTAGATATATAGCGATCTTTTTTATACGCAAAAGGGATTATTCCACAGAGCTTATAACGCAAGGCCCGGTTCGAAAAAGTAAAGGGATAATAATCTCTGTGAAACTCTATGATTCACCGTGTAACTCTGTGTAAGTTCTTAATTAGTCTATGCTATATTCAGGAAGTTAATTATTTGAATCTTAAATCATTTACCCAACCTGATTTTAAATTTTTATTTATGAAGAAAAGTTCACTTTATCTGTATTTTATTTGTCTTATTGCCACAATGGGTGGCCTGATGTTTGGTTTTGATGTTGCCATAATTTCGGGTGCAGTTCCTTTTATACAGCCTTATTTTGGATGGAATGAACTTCAGCTGGGATGGGGTGTGAGTTCGCTGTTAGTCGGCGCCATTATCGGTGCTTTTGGCTCAGGGGTTCTTTCCGATATGTATGGACGCAGGAAGGTACTAATTTTTGTTGCATTGTTTTTTGCGGTATCGTGCACATTCACTTCACTTGCATCATCATCTGTTATTTTTATCTCTGCCCGGATATTGGGAGGGCTGGCTGTAGGAGCAGCTTCAGTACTATCACCAATGTATGTTGCCGAGGTAGCTCCGCCTAAAAACAGGGGTATGCTTGTGGCTATATATCAGCTGGCAATTGTACTTGGCATACTGTGCTCATACACAATAAATTATGGCCTTCATGGTTTTGAGAATAACTGGCGTTGGATGTTCGCGACCGGAATTGCACCTTCAGTACTTTTTTTTATAGGCTTGTTTTTTATTCCTGAAAGCCCGCGTTGGCTTTATAAGGCAGGAAGGAAGGACGAATCAATGAAAGTTCTGACCAGGATTGGAGGTGAATCGCTAGCAAAATTTGAGATCCGGGAAATTTCTGAATCACTTAAAGGAAATTATTCAGCAGTCTCAATCGGGGAGCTGTTTAAACCATCAGTACGTAAGGTAGTGATGATAGGGTTTATCCTTGCCGTATTGGTTCAGGTCAGCGGAATAAATACGATAGTCGACTACGCACCAAAAATATTACTGGCAGCCGGTGTAGAGATAAATAATGCTCTCCTCCAGACGTCGCTTGTAGGCTTAATCAACTTCATATTTACATTCGTTGCCATACTATTTATTGATAAACTGGGAAGAAGGACACTTTACCTGATCGGATCGATGGGAATGGTTGTGACCTTAATTATGCTTGCAATATCCTTCTATCTGAAAATGGAAGGAATATTTACTCTGATCTGTATTCTGATGTTCATAGCATTTTTCGCTTCATGCATCGGACCGGTATTCTGGACACTGGTTTCCGAAATATTTCCAAACAGGATCAGGGGAAAAGCTCTGGCTTTTGCTTCCTTTACACAATGGATATTCAATTTCCTTGTTGTACTTCTTTTTCCGCACTTCCTGGCTAAAATAGGCGGGGCAAAAACATTTCTTTTCCTGGCAATAATGTCGTTCCTTCAATGGCTATTTACATATTTTTACGTGCCTGAAACCAAAGGAAAATCATTGGAAGAAATAGAACATATCTGGAAATGAAATAAATTTATTGCATAATCCATTATGAATTGTTCTGGATTATGATTAAGATTCCTCATTTCGTCAAACCTTCACAGGTTCAGGTTTGACTTCATTCGGAATAACAGATTTTAGACAAGAATGGGAGGGAAGGAGTGGCGAATCGACGCTAACATGGCTAATATTATTTGATATCTGCAGAATTGTCACTCCTTCACTCCCTCACAATTAATAAACAATTTTGTTATTCCGTACGAAGTGCGGAATCTTTCTCTTATTTTTAACATGTTTATCCGAAAAAAATTGTCATCAGAAGTGTTAGTTTAAAATAATTTTCATAAATAGAATTAGAGAATAAAAGCATCTACTTTTAAATGTTCAGAAATAGCATAAATGAATCTGTTATGAATCCAACTTCAAGAGAGAATTTTATAAAGACAATCAATCATCAACAGCCTGATAAGGTTGTTGTCGATTTTGGATCAACCGGTGTGACTGGCATACATGTACTTATAGTTGAAAAGCTTCGTGATTATTATGGTTTGGAGAAAAAGCCTGTAAAGGTTGTGGAACCATATCAGATGCTTGGGGAAATCGATCCGGAACTGATTGAATCAATGGGGATTGATGTTGTGGGATTATTTTCGGCAAAGAATATGTTCGGAGTTCCGAATGAGAACTGGAGAATTCACAAGACTTTGTGGGGACAGGAGGTTCTTTTTCCCGGGACCTTTAATTACACTTATAACAGCAGTGGAGATATTCTGATGTATCCTGAGGGAGACACATCCGTTCCTCCGAGCGGCATGATGCCCAAAACCGGATACTTTTTTGATGCGCTCGACAGACAGCTTCCTGTAGATGATTCTAACCTGAATGTGGAAGATAACCTTGAAGAATTCGGTCGTGTAACTGAATCGGACCTCCAATATTGGAAAGGTCAGGTTTCAACTCTTGAAAATAATACGAAAGTCATAGTTGCATCACTTGGAGGTACTGCTCTTGGCGACATAGCACTGGTTCCTGCCATTAATTTGAAACATCCAAAGGGGATCAGGGGCGTTGAGGAGTGGTACATTTCAACTTTGATAAGGGAAGATTATATTAAGGAAATATATGACAGACAGACCGATATTGCCATTGAAAATCTTAAGTTGCTACATAAGGTTATCGGCAATAAGATTGATGTTGTATTTACCTGCGGAACTGATTTTGGCACTCAGAATTCAACCTTCTGCTCGATGGAGACATATGACAGGGTGTGGTTACCATATTATAAAAAGGTAAATGACTGGATTCACCTGAATACAAACTGGAAGACATTTAAACACTCCTGCGGGGCGGTGGAACCTCTCATGAGTCATTTCATAGATTCGGGCTTTGACATCATAAATCCGGTTCAGATCAATGCTTCGGGCATGGATCCACAGAAATTAAAGGATAATTATGGAGACAAGCTTGTCTTCTGGGGAGGTGGGGTAGATACACAGGGTGCCTTTGCGTTCGGAACACCGGCAGAAGTAAAAGAACAGGTTAAAAAGCAATGTGGTATTCTTAATAAAAACGGCGGCTTTGTGTTTAATACTGTTCACAATATCCAGGCTAATGTCCCATTTGGAAACGTGATTGCGATGCTGGAGGCTTTGAAGGAGTTATAAAAAATGTTGCTGGGTGCTGAGTGTTGGTTAAAAGCCAAATAACCAGCACCCGGTACCCGGCAACCCTTATTAAAGCCAGATGAAAGACTCAAACTATAACTGGAGCTACCTCGTAAGTATCTCTCTTATCTCCGCAATGGGCGGATTACTTTTTGGTTACGACTATGTTGTAATAGGCGGTGCAAAACCATTTTACGAACCTTTTTTCGGAATTTCGGGTCATGCTTTCTTACAGGGCTGGGCAATGAGCTGTGCCCTTGCAGGATGCCTTGCCGGCGCGGTAATTTCTGGTTGGCTCAGCGACAGGCTAGGCAGAAAAAAATTATTAATAACAGCTGCAGGTCTGTTTATTTTAGCCTCAATGGGAACTGGTGCTGCAGGCACCTTCAATACATTTGTGATTTTCAGAATTTTAGGAGGCGTCGGAATTGGACTGGCTTCTAACCTTTCCCCAATGTATATAGCTGAAATAACGCCACAACAAGTTCGGGGTAGGTTCGTTTCAATTAACCAGCTAACCATTGTGATAGGTATACTTGCTGCCCAGCTGATAAACTGGAGAATAGCAATGCCGGTGCCCTCCGGTGCTACAGTGGCCGACATAGCAAACTCATGGAACGGACAAGCTGGCTGGAGGTGGATGTTTTATGCTTGTGCGTTTCCTGCTGGATTATTTTTCATTCTGATGTGGTTTGTTCCTGAAAGCCCCAGATGGCTTGCACAAAATAAGATTAACCAGGATAAGGCAAAAAGAGTATTGGCAAAAATTGGTGGTCATGACTACGCCAATTCTGAATTTTTATCGATAGAAAAATCAATCAATGATCTTACGGGAAAATCAAATCTGAGACTGCTCAGACAGCCCGGAATTTCAAGATTGCTTATACTCGGAATTGTACTTGCGGTTTTCCAGCAATGGTGCGGAATTAATGTGATTTTTAATTATGCGCAGGAAATATTTGCCAATGCAGGTTATAGTGTCTCCGATATACTATTCAATATTGTCATTACGGGGTGTGTTAATCTGGCATTTACTTTTATCGGAATGTTTACTGTTGACAGGCTGGGAAGAAAAGCGCTGATGCTTATCGGCGCCGGCGGTCTTGCAGGTATATATGCTGTCCTTGGGACAATGTATTACTTACATATTCAGGGACTACCATTACTCATTATGGTTGTCGTGGCAATTGCGTGTTATGCAATGTCTCTGGCTCCGGTTACCTGGGTTGTCCTCTCTGAAATCTTTCCTAATCGAATGAGGGGCACGGCAATGTCAGTAGCAACATTCTCATTGTGGGCGGCCTGCTTTATTCTTACTTATACATTCCCATTGTTAAACCAGATGTTTAAAGCTTCAGGAACTTTCTGGCTTTATGGAGGCATATGTCTGTTGGGGTTTCTATTTATCCTGAAAAGATTGCCAGAAACAAAAGGCAAATCACTTGAAGAAATTGAAAATGAATTAACAAGATAAATTAATACTGCTGATGAAAAAGACTTTACTAACGGCAATTTCATTTTCTCTTTTCTCCGTTTTGCTGACTGTAACATTGTCGGGTCAATCAGATGTTCATTCAATCAGATATGAAGTTGATATTACTGGCCCCGGCAAGACTATCAGGGAAGGAGAATTGAAGCTGGGAGGTACTGGCAGCAGGAATGAGAGTATTAAGGTTAATAATTTTTATTTTCTTTTAAATGATAAGCCATACATCCCTGTTACTGGGGAATTCCATTTTTCTCGTTACCCCAATAAGTACTGGGAAGAGTCAATTCGGAAAATGAAAGCCGGAGGCATTAATATAATTGCAACATATGTCTTCTGGAATATTCATGAGGAGGTCGAAGGCAGATTTGATTGGCAGGGAGACAAAAACTTAAGGGGATTTATTAAACTCTGTGCGGATAATAATATAAGAGTTATTGTACGTATCGGACCCTTCTGTCATGGTGAAATTCGAAACGGAGGACTGCCTGAATGGCTTTTTGCCCGGACATTCAACGTTCGTTCAAATGATCCGGAGTATCTTTCTTATGTTGAGCGCTTGTACTCAGAGATTGGGAAGCAATTACAGGGATATTATTTTAAGGAAGGCGGACCTGTCATAGGCATACAGCTTGAAAATGAATATCAGCATTCAGCTTCACCCTGGGCACTAACATATCCGGGTCAACCTTCCGACTGGACTGCTGCAGATCGAGACAGGCAGGTAATTAAGGAAGGTGTTTCTGTCTCAAACACTTTCAATTCTTACTCACAATTCGGGAATGAGCACATGCGGGTATTAAAAGCACTGGCAGAAAAAGCCGGGATGCTTGTCCCTATCTACACAGTAACTGGATGGGGAAATGCTGCCGTAATTGAAAATGAAACAATCCCGGTTACATCCTCATATCCATATCCTACATGGGTACCCTCAAGCAGCTTGTCTGCTTTTTATCTTTATACGGATCTTCAGAAAAAGCCTGATTATTCGCCGGTTCGATATAAATCTGAGGATTACCCGTATTTCCCGGCGGAGATAGGTGCAGGGATGATAAGCAACTACAGCAGGAGGCCAACAATTCCGGCAGAGAGTCTCGATGCTCTCATCAACAGGTTTCTTGGAAGCGGTTCAAATGGCGTGGGATATTATATGTACCACGGTGGAGCTACACCTAAAGGAGATAAATATTTCTTTTCAGACGAAGCATATGCCTATCCCAAAATAAATTATGATTACCAGGCTCCTATCGGGGAGTATGGAGAACTGAGTCCTTCTTTTCACAGGTTGAAACTAATTCATTTCTTTCTGAACAGTTTTGGAGATCGGCTGGCCCCTATGTCACTATATCTTCCTGTTACAAATGCCGGAATAACTCCTTCAGATACAACGACTCTCAGATATTCAGTCAGAGCAAATAATGGTTCAGGGTTTATCTTTATGGAAAATTTTCAGGATCATTTAAATATGACTGATAGAAAAGGAATCAGCATTCAGATCAAAACAAAAAATGGAGATATTGTCATACCTGAATCAGGAAGCCTTGATTTAAAAAGAAATGAGAATCTGATACTGCCCTTTAATTTTGATCTTGGCGGTGTTAAACTGATTTCTGCTACCGCACAAATTCTGACTAAAACAGGTAGTACGGAAAATCCATGTTTCATATTCTTTGTGCAGGACGGTTCAAAAGCCCTGTTTTCGATTTCAAAAACAAATGTAGCTAGCATCACAGTAATAGCTGGCAGGAGGGAATCAGATAAATCGAGGTGGCTGGTAAACTGCCCGGTTAATTCTGAGATGAAAATAAGGAAAAAGTCAGGCGGAGAAATAAGAATTCTTGTTATTGAAAAGAGTCTCGCTCTTAAATCGTGGTTGATAAAAGTAAAAGGAGAGGCTCGTATTGCATTTTCAGATGCAATTCTCCTGGAAGGGAAAGAGGGATACGAATTCTTCAAATCAGGTCAGAATTCATTCAACATCAGGATATATCCGGGTATTGTATCCACGCCACAGATAACAGGAGGTACCCTAACTGAGGTTTCAGAAAAAGATCATTTAATGTCAGATTATAAAATTGTGATACCTCCAGTAAAATTTGAGATTAAGACAGAACAATTCGGAGAGAAAAAACTGCAGCTGATTTTCCCGCAAGATATCCCTAAGGAGTTAAATGACCTTTATATTAAAATTAATTATCATGGTGACACAGGAATGGCCTTTATTGACGGTAGTCTGGTAGACGATCATTTCTATTACGGACAGCCCTGGATTATCGGACTTAAGAAGTTTTATGATCTTTCGCCATCACGAAAGATGCTCATTTATTTCAGACCCATGTATAAAAATGCCGCTTATCTGGTCGATCTTAAAAAAGAAGAAATTCCTGATTTTTCAGGTATAGATAGTTTTCTAAAGGTGTATGGTATTGAGACCATTCCGGAGTATCATGGACTTATGAAGTTTTGAAATAATGTGCTTTACTGTCAATAATTATGAAAAAATTATTATTTCTTCTCCTGATCCTGACCGGATGTACAAGTGGTAAAATTGAAGTCAGGCAAAGCCTTTCTCTGGCAGGTGAATGGAAATTCAAAATCGATTCACTTGACCAGGGTGTTAAAGACAAGTGGTACGAAGATCTCGCCGGAGAGGAAACAGTGAGACTTCCCGGATCAATGGCAGAGAACAGAAAGGGGAATGAAGTTACGCTTAAGACTGACTGGACTGGAGAAATTGTTGACAGGTCATATTTTACTGATATTAAGTACGAAAGATACCGTCAGCCGGGAAACATAAAGATTCCATTCTGGCTAAAACCTGTTAAATACTATAAAGGAGTTGCATGGTACCAGAAAGATGTTGATTTTCCTTCAGAATGGGATGGGAAAAATATCATTCTGTATCTTGAAAGACCTCACTGGGAATCAACTGTTTTTATAAATGGAGCGAAAGCGGGAAGTGCAAACAGCCTTGCAGTTGCTCATCAGTATAATATTACTTCTTTGCTTGTTCCGGGTAAAAATCATATAAGCATACGAATAGATAACCGGGTTGTGATTCCGGTGGGTATTAATTCACATTCTATAAGTGATCACACACAATCGAATTGGAATGGCATTGCAGGGGAAATTAGCCTGAAAGCAACATCGAAAACATTCATCAGGGATATCCGGATCTATCCTGATGTTCAGGGAAAGAAGGCAAAAATTATAGTTGCTATTGCCAACAACGCTAATGCAGCTTTTAAAGGAGATGTTGAGATTCAAGCAGAAACCCAAAATTCAGCCAGTCCCCTGAAATTGAACTGGAAAAAAGTGCAGGTAAACACAAATTCCGCTGATCTTCAGCTTGTTATTGACTATCCAATGGGTGACAATGTACGGTTGTGGAGCGAATATAAACCGTCTCTTTATAAGCTTTCTGTAAATCTTAAAAATGAGGACGGAAAAGTAATTGATACATTATCACAGGATTTTGGAATGCGTGATTTCAAAGCCAAAGGAACACGATTTGAAGTGAATGGTCACCAGGTCTTTTTAAGGGGGACGCTTGAATGCTGCATTTTCCCGCTTACAGGTTATCCTCCCACAGATATTAAATCATGGATGCATGTGCTCAAGACATTCAGGGACTATGGTCTTAATACAGTAAGATTTCATTCATGGTGCCCGCCGGAGGCTGCCTTTATTGCAGGCGACAGGCTTGGAATGTATTTTCAGATTGAGTGTTCATCATGGGCAAATTCCGGAACATCAATAGGTGATGGAGGAATAATAGATGAATATATTTACAGGGAGGGTGATAGAATACTTGAAGCATACGGGAATCACCCATCCTTTTGCATGCTGGCTTACGGAAATGAACCTGCTGGCAATGACCAGAATGCTTATCTTGGGAAGCTCCTGACATACTGGAAAGCAAAAGATAACAGAAGAGTATATACTTCAGCTGCAGGCTGGCCGGTGATTCCTGAAAATGACTACAATAATAATCCCGATCCAAGGATCCAGCACTGGGGTGAAGGTTTAAACAGCATAATTAACAGGGAGGCGCCACAAACTGAATTTGACTATCATGATATTATTTCAAAATATAGTATTCCCACTGTAAGCCACGAGATTGGACAATGGTGTGTTTATCCCGATTATAAAGAAATATCAAAATATACAGGAGTCCTCAAGCCAACGAATTTTGAAATATTCAGGGAATCACTGACTGAAAATGGCATGGGAGACCAGGCAGAAGCCTTCCTGATGGCTTCTGGAAAACTCCAGGCATTATGCTATAAAGCTGATATTGAAGCTGCTCTGCGCACTCAGGGCTTTGCCGGATTTCACCTTTTACAATTGCACGATTTCCCGGGACAGGGATCAGCTCTTGTTGGTATACTGAATCCGTTCTTTGAGTCAAAAGGATACATCAAACCTGAAGAGTTCAGGATGTTTTGCAATGAGACTGTTCCGCTGGTAAGGCTTAAGAAGATGACATATCTTAATAACGAGATTTTCAGTGCGCCGGTAGAAATAGCACACTTTGGTGAGGTTCCAATTGAAAAACCTGAAGTCATTTGTCAGGTATCGAATGAAAATGGAGATATTATTCATAAGGAAATATTTACTAAGGACAGGATAGAAATCGGAAATTGTTCATCTATTGGATTATACCAGATGGATCTGTCGGATCTGAAGAAGGCACAGAGGCTGACTCTGGAGGTGGCTATCTCAAATACATTGTTTAAGAACAGTTGGGATTTTTGGGTTTATCCTGCAAAACAACAGACTGGAAATGCATCAGTTTTAATTACAGATGATCTTAACCCGGAAGCGATTGCAAAACTGAAGGAAGGAGGATCTGTATTATTACTGGATTTCGGAAAGATAGGTAAAGAAAAGGGAGCACAGGTAGCAATAGGATTTTCTTCAATATTCTGGAATACTGCATGGACCAACAATCAACCACCTCATACATTGGGAATTCTTTGTGATCCCAAACATCCTGTTTTTAAAGACTTCCCTACTGAGTTTCATTCGAACTGGCAATGGTGGGATCCGGTATCCCATTCTCAGGTAATGATACTTGATGGTTTTCCTACGGCATTGAGACCATTGATCCAGCCAATTGATACATGGTTTACGAACCGCCGGCTTGCGCTTGCCTTTGAAACTAAAACTGCCGGAGGGAAACTGATGGTTTGTAGTATTGATCTGAAAAATATTTCTGACGACAGGATTGTATCAAAACAATTATTGATATCAGTTTTGAATTATATGAACAGCCAGTCATTTGATCCTCAGGTAGAAGTGGATATAAATAAGATCAGGGAATTGACTTCAAATCCGAAATGAATCGATCTTAAGACAGCACGACTGCATGACCGCACGATGGATTATTCGTACCTGAGTGCATCTATCGGATCAAGACTGGAAGCTTTTTTAGCCGGATACCATCCAAAAAATATACCGATAATTGTGCATACTGCAAATGACAGAATCTCTGAACTGGGCAACACTACAACTGGCCAAGACATTGTCGATCCGATAATCTTTGACGCGGCAATGCCCAAAACAATGCCAATCAAACCTCCTGTTATACTTAATAACATCGATTCTGAAAGGAACTGTAATAAAATATCACGTCCTTTTCCTCCGATTGCCATCCTGAGACCTATTTCCCTTGTTCTCTCAGTAACTGACACATACATGATATTCATGATGCCTATCCCCCCAACAAGAAGTGAGATTCCGGCGATGGCACCAAGCAAAACGGTAAGTATATTGCTTACTGAGCTGAATGTGGATAATAATTCCGCCTGGTTCCTTATTGTAAAGTCATTCTGATCAGACGCTTTGATCTTATGTTGTCTGCGTAAAGTTTCCTCGATCTGGGTTGCAGCCAGTCCGGTCGAGCTGGCATCAACTGCCGAAGTGTATATGCTCTGAACATATGTGATTGCCTGAACCCTTTTCTGAACCGTGGTATACGGCGCCAGAAGTAAATCATCCTGATCCTGTCCGAAAGTATTTAATCCTTTTGAATCCAGTACACCTATTATCAGGAATGGGATCTTTTTAAATCTAATCACTTGTCCGACAGGATCGGCACCCAGCCCAAATAAATTAGTAACAACTGTTTGTCCGATCAGGCATACTTTGGCAGCACTGGTAATTTCTCTGTCGGTAAACATCCGGCCATTTGTAACAGACCGTTCCCTGATCTCCAGGTAACTCTCATTTTCACCATAAAGGGATGTTGGCCAGTTAAGGGCACCAAAGACAGCCTGTCCGTTTCCCCTGACTTCAGGTGTCGCTAACTTCACTGCGGGGCATTCAGAAAGAATTACGGCAACGTCAGCTTCTTTCAAACTTTGCATAGTTGAGGCGCCAAACTGAACTCCCCCTCTTTGCTGTGAGCCAGGAACGACTGTAACAAGATTTAATCCCATGCCTGCAATTTGTGACTGAATGCTTTGCTTCGATCCTTCACCAATACCAAGCATGGCTATAACTGAAGCTACTCCGATAATAATTCCAAGCATAGTCAGAAATGCCCTGAATTTATTTCTTAACAAGGCATTCATTGCAATTTTAAAAAGGTTCTTAATACTCATTTTATTTCTATTAACTAGTCAGCTTCAATTGGGATGGATGCAAGCACTTCTGCGGCATTAGTTCTGTCGGTAACAGCATTTTCTCTTAATATCAAGCCATCCTTGAATATTACGTTCCTGGTCGTGCATTTGGCAATATCAGGTTCATGAGTCACAAATACAATTGTTTTTCCTTTACTGTTGAGATCCTGGAAAAGTGACATAATTTCGTAAGATGTCCTCGTATCAAGGTTCCCGGTTGCTTCATCGGCAAGAATTACTACCGGGTCATTTACCAATGACCGGGCAATCGCTACTCTTTGTTGCTGCCCTCCAGAAAGCTGATTCGGTTTATGGTGCATCCTGTCGGAAAGTCCAACGGACTCAAGTGCGGCAATAGCTCTTTCCCTCCGTTCTTTTGATTTTATCGTTGAATTATACAATAATGGCAATTCAACATTATCAAGGGCAGTGGTTCTTGGCAGCAGATTATAGGTCTGAAACACAAAACCGAGTTTTCTGTTCCTGTATGAAGCAAGTTCATTTCTGCTAAGCCCTGAAATATTTATACCGTCAAGAATATAGTCGCCTGATGTTGGTTTATCGAGACATCCAATAATGTTCAGCATAGTTGACTTCCCTGATCCGCTTGCTCCCATTATAGCAACAAACTCACCTTCAGTAACAGAAAGGTTGACACCCCTGAGAGCATGAACCGTTACTTCCCCGATATAATAATCTTTTTTCAGACTAATAATTTCAATAAGCTTCTTCATAAAAGTAGTATCATTATTATCTTCCTCTTCCGCCGGCTGGTCTAGTTGGCATGAAAGGACTTGTAGTTTGCGTTGTTGCTGAAGCTGTTGCTGTACCTGCTTTCCCTGGAAGACTCATTGACAGAATAATTTCATCACCTTCCTTGAGCCCGAATTTTATTTCAGCATTGGTTCCATCAATGGCTCCTGTTGCAATACGTGTACGTTTAACATTATCGCCATTTTTTACCCATACAATAACGGGTTTTCTACCTGACTGCCCTCCCGGACCTCCCGGACCTCCTGAACCAGCTGGATATCCACCCGGATTTGCCTGACCGGTTGCTCCGGTACCTTCCTGTCTCTGTGGATTGCCTGACTGACCCGCAGGGTTTTGTCCTGTGCTACCCTGACCAGTTGGGCCCTGTCCTGAACCAGCTCCCTGACCTGAAGCTCCCTGTCCACCTCCACCCTGTCTTTGTGGCATGGGATTATTTTTCATGTAATCTGCAAGCCATGTTGGGTCAGGAGTGAATCGCAGAGCTTTTCCCGGAATAGTGAGGACACTATCAATCTTCTGTACGAGTACAGTGATATTTGCGGTCATTCCAGGCATGAGTTTCATTTCCGGATTGGGCGCATTTACTATTACCGTATATGTGACAACGTTTGATGTCACAACCGGCTGTAAACGGATTTGCCTGACATCACCTTTAAAGACTTCTGTTGGATAAGCGTCAACAGTAAAACTTACCGGCTGACCCTGTTTTAGCTGTCCGATATCCGCTTCATCAACATTTGCCTGAACCTGCATCTTTGTCAGATCGCTGCCAATTGTAAAAAGGTTTGGGGTACTGAAACTTGCGGCTACAGTCTGGCCCTGGTCTACAGCCCGGTTCAGAACAACCCCGATTATTGGTGAAATAATTCGTGCATAGCTCAGGTTCACCAGTGCCTTGTCATATCCCGCCTGGGCTGTTTTAAGATTTGCCAGTGCTTTGTTGTAATTATACTTAACCTGATCATAATCAGCCTGAGCTACAAGCTTTTTATCGAGCAAAGCCTGATATCTTTCATAAGTAGCTTTCTGAAATTGCACTTCGCTCTTTGAATCTTCGAGTGATGCTTCTGCTTGTTGAACCTGTGTTTGTAAGGGTACCTGGTCAAGTTCAGCCAGCAATTGACCTTTCCTGACGTGTGAATTGAAATCGACATATATCTTTTTAACTACACCTGAAACCTGCGTGCCAATCAATACAGTTGTATCAGACTGAACAGTTCCGGTGGCGGTTATGGTATTTATGATCGAACCTTTTTTGACAATGGCAGTTTCAAAAGTGAACAACTTACTGCTCTTATGGCAAGAAGTTCCTGTAATAAGAATAAGAGAACCAATTACAATATATCCCGGCAATCTTAAAATTCTTCGACTTTTCATTACTTTTCTGTTTTACTGATATAAATTATTTACCTGTATTTTTGAATGACAAGGGCAGGCCTGAATAAAAATCAAGCACCTTATAGCTGAAAACCAGTCTGTACTTTGATTGGAGAAATGAGCTTTGAGTAGTAATATAAGAAGTCTTTTGAATAAGAAAATCGACCGAATTCATTATACCCTGGTTAAATTTTTCAGAGGCTACATCATAGGACTCTTTAACAGCATTGTATGCCTCAATACTTGCTTCATATTCAATCTGTGAAGAAGAGACATCCTGACATGACTGCTCAATAGCTTTTCTGAGCTGATTTTTTACGTTATACTCATTCAGTTCCGCGTTGTTCGAATTCTTTTTGGCTACTGCCACGTTTGTTCTGACCTGCTTGTTCAGGTATATAGGTATTGAGGCAGTAAGCCCTATTGCAGGACTGATATTATTCTTCATCTGGTATCC
>Ga0302296_1001063_pt1 | contig 20775 bp, 25 predicted proteins | sample III_Fen_N3_1_FD_194546 | JGI IMG/M metagenome (GOLD analysis project Ga0302296, IMG submission 194546) | Peat permafrost microbial communities from Stordalen Mire near Abisko, Sweden - III_Fen_N3_1 | ecosystem: Environmental > Terrestrial > Soil > Wetlands > Permafrost | place: Sweden: Abisko...
GACCTGAACATTATTGTTCGGGTATCCGATGGGTAAAATTATTCTAGATGTAGAACGCAAAATATTCAACCTAGTCTATTTACCCTACATCGGTTACACAGCGCCAACCGAAATATTCTACGGCGGATCAAGTTCCGGCAAGTCTGTTTTCCTGTCAGACCGCTGCGTGCTGGACGTGGCCGGTGGCGGGCATAACTATCTAGTGCTGCGCAAGGTAGCCAATACGGTACGCCGGTCAACATTTAATGAAGTGCTGAAGTCCATCTCAAAATTTAAGCTCACAGAATGTTTCTCCGTTAATAAAACAGATATGCTGATCACCTGCCGCAATGGGTACCAAATACTGTTCGGCGGCATGGATGACCCTGAGAAAATAAAGTCGATCACGTCGGCTAAGGGCGTTATTACAGACATATGGTTTGAGGAAGCTACCGAAGCGGACCCCGACGACATAGCACAGCTTGACAAGCGTCTGCGGGGGCAGTCTAAAGTAAACAAGCGGATTATACTGTCATTTAATCCGATATATCAGACGCACTGGATTTACACAAACTATTTCCAGGGACATTGGGACGATTCCCGCACTGAATATAAATGCGCCGAATATTGCATACTTAAAACGACATACCGCGATAATAAGTTCTTAACCGCTGACGATATAACCCGGCTTGAAAATACCAAGGATCGCTATTACCGCGATGTATATTTAGACGGTGCATGGGGTGTGCTGGGCAAAGTCATATTTACCAACTGGCACACAGAGGATTTATCAGATCGCAAGTTCAATACATATCAGAACGGGCTGGACTTTGGTTACTCGGATGACCCGGCAGCGCTGTGCAGGGTGCACTACGACCGGGCGCACATGACACTATACATTATAGATGCGCAGTATCAATATGGTATGACTAACGATATTCTGGCCGCAGTAGTCAAGACAATGGCAGGGCGTGACGTGGTGTCCTGCGACTGTGCAGAACCGAAGTCGATTCAGGAGCTACGGCAGTACGGGGTTTCCGCTACCGCAGTTTCAAAGGGCAAGGACAGCGTTAATTTTGGTATTCAGTGGCTACAGAAGCTACAGATTGTCATACACAAGACCTTGCGCGAGTGCATAAACGAGTTCACGGTCTACAAGTGGCGTGAGGACAAGAACGGCAACGCACTGCCAGAGCCTGTGGACAAAAACAATCACATAATAGATTCGATACGGTACGCGCTGGAGCATGAAATGGCGTTCGTTCGAACTGTTAAGCGAGACCGCCCAAGTCCGAAGAGGGGAGCGATTTAGTGAGTGCATCAGACCGCCGCGCCACAATAGAGAAGCAAGTCCTTCGCAAGATTGATAAAGCCCGTGATCATCACGCTGCTAATGTATCGCCGAAAGATAAGGTGAGATTGCAGCGTTTTCGTTCGGACAAGGCGTTTTATGACGAGAAGTTTCCGAATCTGACGCAATACTCGATGAGCGATACGTCGGTTATGTCGGCTACCGAGCGCATGACGGCGCAGATCATCAAGATGCTATTTGGTAATAGTGATATCGGTAGCATGAAGGGCCGCAACGCAGAGGATGATAAAAACGCAGAAACCATGCAGGAATTATGCAATTGGCAGATTGAATATGCAAATGTAGGGTACCAAAAGTTCTACTGGTGGGTAAAGGAATGCCTGTATCAACTCTACAGTGTAGTCATGGTCACGCAGAAACGCGAATACGAATCGGTTGAAGAAGATAAGATCGTTCCACAAGGCGATGAAGAACGGTTCATGGCAGAGGCCCTGCAAAACAACGTCGATATTCTGAACGCTGTCGAAGGAGTGGACCCGCAGACGGGGACACCGATCACGACAGTGACCGTGAAATATATGAAGCTAACAGAGAATTTCCCGCTGATCGAGAACGTTCCTAGTGAAGAATTGATATGGACACCGGGAGCAAGGACTCTGGGCGAGTGCGAACTCGTCGGGCGCAGGAAACAGGTAACAATTGACTACCTCGTGCGGAATATTAAAAAGAAACAGCCAGACGGAACGTTCTCCGGCATGTACGACCGCGCTAAAGTCATGGAGCTGGTCGGGTCCGGTACCGGGTCAACGTCGATAGACGATACCAACATGGACTCGACGCGCAACGGGTATACAAACGATGAGAGTTATGACTTAGACGATCCGAATCGAAAGGTATGGATATCGGAATGTTTCGTAAAGGCTGACATCAACGGCGATCATAAACTAGAGGACTGCATATTTACTGTTGTAGAGGACGGCAACATATTCATCCGATACGAAGAAAATACGGACGGATTTCCGTTCTGCATAATCTCTCCGGTGTTCGATCCGTTTAAAGTTGTGCCGGACATATCGGGGATTGACGCACTGGGACAGTGGCAAGACCTGCTGACGGCTATTATACGGCTGACAGTGCAGAATCTGGCGCTGAATAATAATCCACAGCAGCTATGCAACGAGTCGGCGTTCCTTGATTTCAACCAGGTATTAGACGGTGATGCATTTCTGTCGATCAACACGGACCCTGCACAGGCCATGCAACCAGTGGCGCAGGTACCACTTGCAGGATATACATTGCAGCTAATTGAAATGGTTAAGTCATGGGGAGAAGAAGCCAGTAACATAAATCGATACAATCAGGGAATGGATGCGGCTTCGTTAAATAAGACCGCTACCGGTATTACTGCTCTGATTAACCAAGGATCACAGGCAATGGAATTGATTATGCGGAACATCGCCGAAACGGGCATGAAGGCGTTGTTCATGCGGATGGTGTATCTAAACCAAAAGTACATTGATCAGGAACAGGTAGTCCGGCTCACGAATAAGGATTTGAAAGTTAACAAGGATAATCTATCTGGATCGTTCGACTATATTGTTAATGCTGGCATGGGTGCAGGGGCGAAGGAAACCGATGTCCAAAACATGACCAACGTTATCGCGCAGATGCCCACATGGATACAGGGCGGGATTGCTGACGTGTCCGGGGCATATAATGCCGTGAAGAAATATCTAGAACTTGTTGGAATACGAAACGTGGACGATTATATTAAAGACCCGCAACAGGCACAGAAACAACCAGTAGACGCACCAGTTAGCGAGTCGTTGCGAATTGATTTTGCGACATTACCAATAGAAGTAAAAATTCAAATTCTGGCTAAGTCCGGTATACAAGCAACGCCAGAAATGTTTGCAACACAGGCTGTTGTAGACCTGGAAGAAAACCGAATCAAGGAAGAACAGAAATCTATTTACGGTGCAGGGCAGAAAGTGATTACGGACCATTTGCACCCATCGTCAGTAACATTAGGAGGACCGATAAATGGACAAGCAGGAACGATTGGCGTTGGCCCCACAGGTCAAGGCATATCTGGCGGAAATCGTAATAGAAATCAACAAGGAATTGTTAAAAATGTTGTCTGAATCTCCAAAACTAGCGATTAAGGCGCATTATGAATATCTGGCATTGACCCGGATTGTGAATAAAATTCAAGGAGATATCTCGCAGGGGGTGCGAAATGACCGGGAAGGTAAGTGAATGGTCCGACGATAAAGGATACGGAACGATTCTTGGGAATGATGATATAAATTATTTCTGCCATGGGTCCGCAATACAGGCACAGTCGTTTTCGCTGGACGTAGGTGACACGGTGGACTTCACGCCGCAGGATTCGAAGCGGGGGAAGATGGCAACGCTGGTGCATAAACGAGTAATGGTATAGGAAAGGAGGACTCGCGCATGGCCAAGAAAAAACCGATGAAGAAACCCGGTAAAAAGTGCTAGTATCCACGCGCCGTTATTAAGCGGCGCAACTTACGGGTCACGCCCTGGCGCAGAGATGCAGGGGCATAAAATAAAACGGGCTGGCGGCTATACAGGCCCAAAGGAGTATTAAATGGTAGACACAGAACTGACAATTGATGAAGCGGTAGATAGGTTAAACGGGGTACAATCCGAACCAGCCGCAGACCCAGAACCAACCCCAGAACCAGAACTGGAACCAACTCCCGCGCCCGAACCTGAGCCAGAACCGGAATCCGAACCTCCAGCACTCGACCTCTCCGCCAAAGTAAAATTCAAAGCTAACGGTGTCGAGCAGGAAAAATCAATCCAAGATCTGATTAACGATGCGCAACTTGCATCCAATTATAATATTAAGATGGAGCAGTTGGCACAACAACGTATCGCTTTTGAGAAGGCAATGCCTGCCCCAGTTGTAGATTCCACCGCACAGTGGGAGTCGCTTGACAGACAGGTTACGGACCGGGCGATGAAAATGCTCGGGATTAAAAACGCTGACGAATTCAGCCCGGATGCTTCGATTAATCGGATTCATTTTGCGGTATATCAGCAGGCATTAGCAGAAATAAACCTCGAAAAACAGCAAGCCGATTATGCAGAGCGAGAATCCCAACAAATTGAGCAAACATTTGCGAGCAAAGTTAACACATTAGCGGCAGAACCGGATTTTGTTGAAGTAAACCGATTTGCAGAGCAGGAATTGTATAAACTTCCACAATCAGGACCGGAAGGAATTGCCGAATTTAACAAACTATATCCGGTATTTCAGAAGTTGAAAACCCGCGATGCAATGTTTAACGCAGGCGAAGATTATCGCAAAGTAAAACTGACAACGGCTGAAGTGAATGCTATTACCGGCTTCTACGAACAGCAGAAAACGGCTTATACGGCAAGCAAAAACAAACCCGCTCCAGCCGTAGTTCCTAAAGGGGCTAAAATTACCCCCACAGTCAAGGTTGAATCCGGCGTAAACGAAGGACCGACACCGGCGAAGAAACTCGATGTGAAGAAAGTTCGTGAAATGTCCATAGACGATATTGCAAAAATGTTATAGGAGTGTGAAGTTAAATGGCAAGAACAGGCGTAGAAAACGCATATGCAGCAGATAGTTCCGCAGTAAACCCTGAAGATTATCATCAACTCGTATTGAATACCAGCCCCAAGTCAACAGTATTGTTGTCCGATATGGGCGACGGCGACGACATTAAAAATATTGAATATTCGTGGGCGCTCGAATCTCTTGCGACTCCCGCTACCAGTGCTATTGCTGAAGGTGCGGATGCCACAGTTGCCGGTCATGCGTTGCCGACCCGATTGAAAAACTATACGCAACTTATGGAAAAAGGCTATATGATTACCACAACCGAACAGGCCGTAGCCGATAAAAACGGCACTGGCACAGACATCAAAAAGCGAATGCTGGAAGCCGCCCTGCACATGCGTCGCGGTGCAAACAAATCGATTTTCGAAAATGATACCGCAACAAAACATTCCGAAGGCGTGGCCAGCTTGTTTGGTGGATTGCCGTACTGGTTTAATGCAGCTAATGCACAACTTGCGAACAGCAACGTAATCGAGTGCGCCAGCGCGGCTATCAGTGAGTCGTTTATCCTACAGGGGATGCAGCAGGTGTATGACATTCATGAGTTTGATATCCTCAACGGATATTGCAACTCCAAGCAAAAAATGAAGTTTGACAACTTCTCCGGCGGCGCGGTAGTCAACAAAAACAAATCAGAAAAACGTGCCGGTAATATCATCGATGTGTATGAGACAAGTTGTGGCGACCTGGCGGTTAAGATCGACAGACAAGCAACGACTACCGACTTTTATGCGCTCGATACCCGGTACTGGAAAAAAGGTTTCCTGCAAAACTTTGAAGTCAGAACCAAGTCCGGGGTCGGAGATAATCAACCATCCCACAAGATCGAAAAATATGTCACATGGGAAATGGGGATTTTTGCAAAAAACCCGAACGCCGGTTTTAGACTCAAAGCATTGAAGGCATAGTGTAAACCAGTAGATAGAAATACGATTTTATTTAAAAAAGTGTACATTAGTTAGGTTAAGGTAAGTTGTATAAAACTTTTATATATAGAAAATATATATAAAGAGAAGTTATATTTCAGTTACCTAACCTAACTGTGGAGGTAAAATGTTACTCGGACAAGAGAACTTGAAAAATAAAAACGGCGACATATATGTTCGAAGTTATTATAATTTCGATCATGTATGGCAGGCGAATCAAGAATTAAAAAAAGAAATTGGCAACGGAATAACCGGCAGCGGTGAAATGCGGCATGTGCTTAGAATCCCTGTCGAATTAGAGGATTGCGATCCGTTGGTAAAGTATGCGCTGCAGGGAGATCAGACCTGTCGCCGGTTAATGGTTGCTAAATATCAAGGCGCAAAGGTTTGTACGGGAAATCTATAGGAGGTGTAAAATGCCAAGAACGCGAAATACTTCGTTCTCAAGCGATGTGAGGGCAAACTTTAAAGACTATGACGTTATTATGATGGCAAAAGCACTTAGTGCCAAGGCCGCTGATATTTTGATTGCAAAAACTGCCAACGTATCGGAAGCCAAAGCTAATTCCACGTTTAGCAAAACGGTACAGTTTTTACTGGTTGATTCAGAAGGGAACGTTCATACGTGGTATAACCAAACTGGATACACAATCACAATGACCCCGAGTGCAGGAACGTTAACCGGAAGCCCTACGGGGTCCGCCAACGCAGAGTTTATTAATGGGGTTTGTACTATAGTGGTTACCGGAAATGCTACCTGTCATAACAACGTTGGGGCGAATACGGTGGTATTGACGGCCCAGGCTATCAACGGGGTAACTCCGTCGGGAGCAAACTTGACGCATACGATTACATTTACCTGATAGGGAGGGATTAACGTCCCTCCTTCTTACTATGGGGGTGAACCGTGCTAACATCAGCATTATATGCATCTTGCAGATACCGATTGCCAGAAGAATCATTTTCGACCTATCAAATTGTCGATGCGTTAAATTATGTCATGCGGGAAATCAATCTGGCATTAAATAGTGTTACGTCTTCGCTATCTACTAAAACCGCAACGTTAACAATTACTGCAGGATCGGCAACATTACCGGCAGATTTTGAATCAATTATTTCAGTCGGCGATTTGGTAAGTATTCCTACAGATCGGGAACTTGATAGTTATGCCTATCAAATCATCGGGAACACAATAAAAGTTGAAGGAACTACGGTCGACATTTATTATCGCAAATCATTTGACGAATATACATGGAATGGAGTTTTAATATCGCCAACAACGATAGACCTCCCCGCAAGTTTCAATAATATGATTATTGACAGCGTTGTAAATCGAACGATGGGACAACCAATTAATGTTCAGTCTCAAGCGTTGCGACTGATTGCAAGCAGGGACGGGAAAAAACGCGACAGAATACCAGTATTCACGATGTAGGAGGCGCAAGATGTCAATCGTAGTTAAAGGAAATTATTTTGAAGTCATGATTTTAATAAAGCGTCCAGCAAATACTACCGCATATTCTGCCGGTAAATTGTTTAATTCTGGATTTGCTATTAATTCTGCCATAACCGATACGTCAAAAACAGTTACTCCGTCGGATATGAACGGAATTGTAGTTGGAATGACCGTAACCGGAACTGGGATTGCGGCCAACTCGACAGTGGTTACAGTTGGAGCAACGACAATTATGCTAAACAATGCCGCAACGGCGACAAATGCAACAGCAGCATTGACATTTGCGCCGGTTGGATTGCCGAAACTAGATTTATCGGCGTTTGCGCAACCATGGCAAATATTTGAAATTAATGAAGCAGTTATAAAGTCCAATAACGGCGGCGTAACTACAATGATGAATCCGCAATTGCTGTTGTATAACGATCCATTACCGCAGGCGACGATTGTCGATGCGACTGCGTTTGCTCCGACGTTTGCAGCGTGTTTGGCAAAGGCGGAAACGTGCATTGATTCGTTTGATATTGTTGTTAAAAAAGGGTCCACTGCGATAGAGTGCAGGGCGGAAGAAAAATGCAGACGTGGAAAGCTAAATAGCACCGCATGTACTTATGTTGCACTTCTTGACAACTCCGCATACGTTCCGGCATCAGGTGAACTGATCGCAGTGATTATTAAAGGCATATTGCACTAAAAGGGAGATGAGGATATGCCTTTACCGGTTATAGGACGCCAATTTAATAACCCCTCACTATTTGGGTTTCCGACTCGCGGCCTCGTCTCGCTGATTGTGCCGGGGTGGGATGTGAGAGGCAGGAATATACTGCCGGTTAATGCCAATACGTTTGCAACGTCGGGGACTGGGTGGTTAGCTTTTGGGGGCGCAACGATTACTGTAACTCCTGGACAGCCAGACCCCGATGGCGGAAATAACGCTTACCTAATTCAAAGCTCTGGAGGAAGTAATATACTAAAATTCTATAATCCCGTGAGTATATCTAACCCTCATACGTCAATTATGGCGATACGAGCAAAACTGTTAAGCGGAAACGGCAAATTCAATGATTCTTACAACGGTGGCACGTCGGCATTTTCGGGAGGCTGGAATACTTATAGTGTGACAAACAGCAATGTGGCATCTCCGCAAATGGCGTTTGCGCTTTCTGTAAACAGCGTTAGCGATTCGCTTGATATTCTTGCTTACCAACCACAAATTAATTTTGGCTTATCCCTCGCCCCCTACTCCGCCCCCCTCGGCCTCCCTCAATCCACCTTCGACTACTCTAACCACTCCACCCCCTTCCAACTCGGCAGCGCCGCCACAGCAGACACAAACGACCCACTATATAACGCGCAGGGGCTGACGTTTGCAACAAACCAGTATATGCTGTCGGGAGTCATTGCGGGGCTTGATATGCGTTCGTTTTCAATGCAGATCGTCGGGAAATTCAACGGCGCATCAGGTGCAATCACAAGCCTGTCCGATTCCGCATCAACGACAAAATATCAAGCCATCAAACAAGTGTCAAGCGGCAACGTGGCAATTATCTCGAGGAATGCAGGTTCTGAAACTCAATCCGCATCACTTACTGTTAGCGCGACCGATACCGTGGCGTTAATGCTTACGGCAAAAGATGGAACACTGACACTTGAAAATCAATCGACAGGCGCAACGGTTACGCTTGCAGATACCGCCCCCGTAACGACATGCAGAATTGGCATAGGGTGCGTGGCGGCTTCAACGGTAGCGCAAATTATATCCGCCATGACGCTAAACGAGGGTGTTGGTTACACCAGGTTGTTGAGCACATCGGAGCGCAGACAAGCATATAGCGCCAGCAAGCGCATTGTTTCTGCGTTGGGGGTGACAGTAGCATGATGGCGATAGTAACAGTTAAGCAAGCAAAAGACTGGTTTGGCATGGCATTACCCAGTGGGCTAAAATGGGGAACTACAGACATTATTTTATCTGACGGAAGGGCTGCAATGCCATATGAGTATTGTGACGAAGATAAGGCTTTTTTGATTAGCATGGGCGCGGAGGTGCAAGATGCAAAAACTGATTAATTTTTGGTACACAACGATGGAAGGTCCTTGGGCGCACTACGTCAGTCATTTCTCAACTTGTTTCATGGGCGCGACGATCATCGGGCAGATCGACCCGCGCATCGGTCTTGCTGCCGGACTCGCTGCGGCTGTTGGCAAGGAACTGCTGGACAAATACACCGGGCGGGGAACTCCGCAGATATCGGCGGCGCTAGTGTCAGCGGCGGGAGCGGTGCTGGCGTGGTGGGTCATGCAATGACAGACGATAAACTGCGCGAATGCTTTCGGGACTGTTGCCAATGCGAACGCCAACATTATAGAGAATTACAAGTTAAAGACAAAAAAATATCTGAATTGCAGGCGAAGCCAAACAATCTTTATTACCGGTTATTGAAAGCGTTGAAATGTTTGCGGGAGGTACGTCATGTTAGTTAGCGGGATCATTGATTTTGTGGCAAAGCGTCTGGACTTAGACGTTGATGATTATTATACCGAAGTAATGATTTTAAATACTAACGCAGCGATCGCAAGAATTAATAATGGATTAATCAAGGCCAACGATCCTGAAGTAATTAAGCAAATGACGATCACTGGAACAACGGCAAAACCTGACGATTTTTTTGGATTTATCCCGCAAAAATCGTCATACCCAGTTATTATAGATGGTTCAAATATTAAACTGTCTTATGGCGCACCTGCGTCGGTAACATTCAAATATTCGACGTTTAAATCACTTTTAACAACAGTTAATGATACCATTCCGCTACCGGACTATTGCCTCGGGGAAATCGTTGATTACGTGTGCATTCATATTAATAACGACTTTGAAGCTAACGTAACGCAAGATGTAGGCCTTGCTACCAGCGACGAAACATTATTGTTTAATGCAAAAGGCGGCGCATAATGCCAGTTCAAGCGACAAAAAACGAATCACAATTTACGATATCCTTGCAAAACGTCATGGGTGGATTGTGTTTAATTGCCAATCCAGAGAGTATTCCCGACGGTACATTGGCTCAATTTGACAACTGGGAATATGGTGTAAATTTAAATCAACCGCAAGTGTGCCCTGGCGTGGTAAGCCAGTATGATAATGCCGCGAGTATTGATTCATTATTTTACGATTCAATTCATTCGATTTGGTATTTTTCACACGGAACAACGTTATACAGTACAAACTTAACGACTAAAACCACACTCGGTACCCTTACGGGATCTTATGCGCCGGTATATGCGCTATATGATGATTTTGTATGTGTGGCCTCGGGAGGTCAAATCCAAAAAATTGTGGGCGGTACCACCTTATCGATTATTGCGGGAAGCCCGAATTCTCATTATGTCGCACATAATAGCGGCAGGTTAGAATCATATAATATTTTATCTGATATAAAAAACTATTCGTCAATTGGAGATTGTACCTCATCTGTAGCATGGACAAATAATCCAGCTGACATTTCAAGTGCTCAATTTATTGAAGTCGGATATAAAGATGCATCTAATATTGCATGTTCAATTAAACTTGCAACCGACAGTATTGTAATTAAAACTAGTGGATCAGTTTATCGAATCATTGACGAAAATGATTTTTCAAATATTTCTGTTGTGTCGGCAGCACAACGGACAGCAGCTTTTAATCATCGATCAGGGTTAAGTTTTCTCAATAAAGCATATTTTATCGGCCCGGAAGGATTCAATTCATTTAGTACGGTTACAGATTATGGCGACGTTAAGGTTGACGATCCTGCACCAGGTGCCATGATTAACGGTTGGTATGTGCAAAATGTAGATAATACGGCAAAGGTTTGGCATGTTACCCCGAGAAAGCAAATATGGTGCAAGAGTAAAAATCAAAATGAAATATTGATTTATCATTATGGGATTAACGCATGGAGCAAAAGACAATTTACCTATCCAATATGGGATGTTATTTGCGTAAATAGCGAGGTTTATATCGCATATGGGAATAAAATTGGAAAATTAAGTGAATTAGTTGATACGGATGACGGGGTTTATTTTAAATCAATATTGGTAACAAAACGATACTTGCCAAAACACAAAAAATATCTTATGAAATATGTTAATCTGGTTACGTTTAACTTCTTTCCGGGTAACTTTATTCTTAATGTGGGCGGTAAATTGTTCCCGATTACATTTACCTCTACCGGTGATATTGCTGAACACGATACTGATATTGCAAATACTGATTCTGATTTAGTGGTTCCTAATGATTATACGGAAAAGAAAAAACGCACAAGAAAACGGACTAAGGCAATACAAGTTATGTTAACAGTCAACGCGGGAAGAATAGCCCTGCGGAACTTATCTATTGATGTCGTTGAAATCGGGAGGTAAATAAATGAGTTATGCGCAGGGATATCCCAATACGTTCAGCGAAACCCAACAAACACAAGAGGTATTGCATAATCTTGATAATGAGGTAAAAAAAATATATACAAATTTAAATGAGGTTTCCAATACCTTAGTCAGTGCCGCCAATGTATTTTATCCGGTTGGCTGTGTTTATACGTCAGTTCTCCCGACATCGCCTGCCGATTTGTTTGGTGTAGGGATATGGACTTCGATAGGCGCGGGGAAAGTATTGATTGGCGTTGATACTGGCGATACTGATTTTAATACGGTTGAAAAAACTGGTGGGTCTAAAGCTGGCGTTATTCAACATACGCATGCGGGACCTTATCATGCTCACAATACGGCAGGCGTCGGATTAGACGCATCGCAAAATGGACCCCATACTCATGCTATTACATTAGACCAACGGCAGGGTAACGACGTCGGGGATACTGGCTTTGGGTGGTGCGGTGACCATGTAAATAACGGATCAAGAACATTAACTTCCGGTTCTAGTGGTACGGGGGCGGCTCACTATCACGGCGATACCGGTTTTTCCGGTTCTGGAAATACTGGGGCTATGAGCGTAAGCCCTTCAGTTGTTCAGCCTTATTTTACCGTATATATGTGGAAACGCGTATCATGACATTAGCACAGGGATATCCAAATTCATTTGGCCCAAATCAGCAAACACAAGAAGTCCTGCATAATTTAGACAATGAAACAAAAAAGATTTATACAGATGTTAACGGATTGATGGCATCAAATGGCCATGCTCATACCGGTAATGGTTCGGATGGTAAAATAATCGGTATAACCGGAGGTGGTACGGGAGCAGTTACCGCGGCTGCGGCTCTTGCTGCATTATTATCGCCAACAGCTAATAAACACATGATAGGGAATGCTGCAGGCACGGAATGGGAAGCAGCAAGACCCTATAAAACAGGTACGTTTTCACGGTTGGCTACGGCAGCATCTTCTAATCAGGCCATAACTGGCGTTGGATTTAAGCCTTCTGCGATTGAGTTTTGGGCTTGTATTGACAGTAGAGCCATTATTTGTTGGGGAATGTTTACAGAAAATTTATCAACCGGAGATAAAGGAGTATTAACCTCTTTTAACGGGGCATGGACTATAGATTCCCCCGCAATTGCATTGTATGAAACAACTCCCGCTAATGGTAATACCGCAGGGCAGGTATATAGTCTGGATGCTGATGGATTTACAATAGCATGGACAAAAACCGGATCGCCAACTGGATCAATTTTAGTTCGATACGTAGCGTTTAGGTAGGTGTATGTATGATAGTTTGTATTGAAAAATCAACCGGTAAATTAATTGAAATGCAATCCTTTGCAATAAAAGGAACTTTGATTTTAAATGCTGTAAATGCAGGGTATATGAAATCAGAAATTGAGGAAAAAGAAATAACTGAAACAGAACTTCAATCGATTATTAACTCTAGTAAAAACTATGCAGATCGTCGGCGAGAAGAATATCCTCCGATTACTGATTATATTGACGGAATCATAAAAGGAGATGCTAAACAAGTACAAAACTATATTGATTCTTGCCTGTCAATAAAAGCGAAGTATCCAAAATGATTTATGATTCTATTCGCCGTTATGAGACAAAAACCGGAGAACAATTTTTAGTCCCTGATGGTTTTGCAATTAAAATAATAGATGATGAATTTATGGTTTGGAAACTTTCACATAAAGATAATGTTTCTTATTTTGAAATAAACCAAACATTTGGTAAAATGAAAACTTTCGCACCGTTTATTGAAGAAGTTTGTCGTGCCGCTAATATCAATATTTTAGTAGCAGCAACGCAACGGAACCCAAAAGTATATGCAAGAAAATGGAAATGCGTAGAACTTCCTGCATATGCGTATGAATTTGAAGGAAGAAAGTACCGATTGGTCAAGGGAAACTTAAAAGATTTCTTAGATAGGGAGGTAAAACATGTTTCAACTTGATTTGCAACGGTTTGGGGGTAAAGGAACATCAACTACCGTTACATCACAGGCGGCAGCACCGACGGCAGAAGAAACCAGACTGGAAAAAGTCCAGGCAAATTACGCAGAACAAACCGCTCCAACAGCACTAGCCCTGCAAAATGTAGGGTCTAATATGATTTTAAATGATCCTGGAATTACAAATGTAGATTATTCAGCAATGAATGATGCGGCTCAACAGGGGGCAAGCAATTTAAGCAAACAATATTCGGACCTTTCGAACGGGATTCTCCCGTCAAGTTACCTGCAAAACGAAACATCATATCTCAACGATGCGATGCAGGGAACAATCGGAAACACATTAAGTGGATTGGGAAATCGCGGAATATTAAATAGTTCTGTAACGTCTGGCGCAATGGATAGTATTGGAAGAAATATTAACGCTACCGTTGCAGGAAATTATAACAATAATATTAAAACACAACAATCATTACTCGATAGCCAATATAACAATCTGTCCACTCCTATGACGCTGGCAAATGCTGCCCAAAACGCCAGTATTGATATTCCATCCAAAATTTTAGCACTATCACAGGGTCAGCAGTCCGATACGTCTTCGTTGTTGAACACGCTGGCAAACAGGGCCGCAAATGACAAAACCACAACGCAGACAACTACGGGTGGAAATGATTGGTTAACGGGACTGCTTAGTGGTGCAGGTTCTTATTTTGGCGCTGCATCATGTTTCGTTGCGGGAACTAAGATCACTACTCCAAGTGGCGATAAAAATATTGAAGATATTCAACTTGATGATGCAGTTATGAACCCTGACGGAGAAATCGAAACCGTAATTGAAATTATGACTCCTTGTATTTCTCCCGACAAATATTTAACAGTTGAAACTGAAACAAAAAAAGTAACAACTACTTCGACTCAAGAGTTTTGCACATTGCAAGGTGATTTAATTGCTCCCGCGCTCATCGGACGCAAATGCATTACACCGGACGGCACTGAATCGGTTTGGGCGATTTATCCCGCACCGACAGAACTGGTATATGATTTCAAAACAACTGGCAGTAACACGTATTATGCCAACGGATTCTTGGTAAGGGGGCGCAAATAATGTACCAACAACAGCAACCTTATAATCCATACGCCGGATTATTTGGAATAATCGGTACGATCATGGGCATGAACGCGGCGAAACGGAACGAAGCGGGAATTGCGTCCGCGCTAGGAAGTATCGGCGACCAGCCACAACAGCCTATTCAGCAACAGTCACAACAGGCGATAATGGAACGGCCAACCAACGCGCCGCTGCCCGTCAATTCGCAAAACGTAGCGCAGCGCATGGGGCTGGTGCAGGGACTCCTGCCGCAACAACCACAGACACCAACATTGGACACGCCGCAAGTCCAACCGCGAACAATCCCTGCACAGACGCAAATGACGCAACCGCAGGGACTTGATGCGCCTGTAATGCCAGAGCAGGCCCCGGCCCCTGTAACCGCCGCCCCGGCAACTCCTGCCGCGCCAGCAGCGCCTGTGGAAACGCCGAAAACGGCAACCATGCAAGCGCCGAACAAGATGAAAACGCAACAAGATTTGCAGCAATGGGGAAAATCGACAATTGTTGAATTGACTAAAAACAGAGGGCTAAGTTATAATGAGGCTAAAGACAAAGTAAACAAAGTAATTCAAGAAGAATCTGACCTTCGATTTAATAAAGCCGCCGACGAATATGCGGGAAATCTTAACTTGATGTTGGATGAAGTTTCGGCAATGGATTTGTCAAGCGCGGCAGCTAAATCACAATTTCTTGGAACAATCTCAAAAGTAGATCGAGGATTGAAGTCAATAGGCCGCCAAGGCGTTGACATGGGAATTGTAAAAGAAATGTTGAAAAACGGCGACATTAATGTAAAACAGCTTGACCTAGGAGACGGAGTTCAGTTTGTTGCCATTAACAGTGACGGCAGCAAAATAACGCCTCTTGGCAGTAAGTTTGCAAAACAAGTTTCTCCCGACACTATTTATCGTTCACAGGCGGCTATCGCAGCGGCGCAGGCAAGGGGGCCGCGTGGCGGTGGTGGCGGCGTAACAGATAGTAAGAAAGCAGATATGTTTAAATGGGCTTCAACTCCGGTATTAAAACCCACGGGAGAAATGGATATTATGGGCAAGCCTATTATGACAAGGGAGCCGAACGATGCCGCGTTAGCTGCAAGATTGGCGGCAGAACTTGGTTTCGGACCTGCACAGCCAGCAGCAGGGGGGCAGCAGGGACCGGCGCAAACAGCTGTCCCAGTAGTTCAGCAAAAACAAACTACCGGAGATTCAAACTTAGATGCAAAAGTTGAAATAATGCGTCAACGAAATGCACCACAACAATTAATTGATGCAATGATTCAAGAAGAAAAATCAAAACCATATACGGGTGAAACTTATTTAGGTTTTTAGGAGGATTGTAATGTCGATATATGAAGACTTTATGAAAAAAGATCCTCCCGTTGTTTCTCAAACAACGCCGGTAGCAAGTGTGGCAATCCCTGTTCATCCAATGCAATCACCCCAAATTCCATCAACTGGAGGAACAATTTTCGAAAAGTTTATGGCGCAACAACCGCCGCAAGAAGACAAACTAATGGGAGCATTAGGATCTATTGGCGATGTCTTAAAACAACCAGCCGCCGCTGCGATGGACGTTATTAGTTATTTTGATAAACCGCGCGGGGCAATCGCTGGCGCGGTTAAAGCCCTGCAGGATCAAACCCCTGTCATGGAGGGAGCAAAAAAAGGTTGGGAAGAGAATACCAGCTGGAAAGAAACGTTTAACCCGCAATGGGTGAAGGAAAACCCGATGACGGCGGCGGGATTAGGGCTTGCGGCTGACGTTGTTGTTGACCCGCTGAATATCATTACTCCTGCAAAGATCGCAAGCATGGCAGGTAAGGGAGCAAAGGCAATAGGATTAACTAGCGCCATAAACCCAATCGTGAAAGCCGTCGAAGAGTCCAACATAGGCAAACGCGCCATCGCCGCAGGCGAAGATATCGTGGGCGTGAATCGGTTAGCTGATGCCCAGTCTGAATTTAAGGCGGCACGCGCGGCAGATCAGGTTTTGGGGCAGGACGTAATTGACGAGATAAACAATTTCAAGAAAGCGAACCCGGCAGCGGATGCGGCGGACATTACAAAATTTGTTGAGGCGATGCCGCGAGAAAACATCCCCGTTAAGCCAATTAATATTCCTGATTTACAAATAAAAAAACCAGTAAATGAAATGCAGGAATATTTTGATCTGATGGCAAAATCTGATAATGTTCCAGTTGAAACGGTTCTTAATGATCATGTAAATAAGTGGAACGAAGTTTTACGCGATACAGTTTCTGAAATGAGATCGTCTGAACAAAAAGGGTCTTCGGGGGTATTTTATAACGATTTTACAGGGAAAAACGAACGAGTTATTAAAAGCAAAAACGAAAATCCTGTTGTTCAATCTTTTGTTACTAAAAATGGCAGATATCCAAAAGCTGATGAATGGCAACGACTAGCTGAAGATTATGTGTTGCGCGACAATCCCGAAGCGATGAATATATATAGGAACGCACAAGACGCAAAGGAATATCTTGATACAATAAAAGCGGCTACGCCGAAGATCGCAAAAAATATTCCAGTTGAACAAGAAGAAGCTGCCGCCCTATTGAAAGCCGTCCGGTCCGGCGCAATCCCCAAGCAATCCGCCTTCGATACCCTCCGCGAATCCGGCAAGGAAATTCCGGACTTTCTCTTGCAGGAACATCAACGCGTCGCGAAGTCCGCAAAACAGGATATCCCCGATTACATTTACCGCGACCAAGTCCTCGCGGCTATTCCCGATCCTGCCGTTCGTTCACAGGTCGAACGCATCGGAAACATGATCGCCGATAAAAACATCCAGTTGTCGGACGAATTATTGAAAACTGGCAGACTATCTCCCGAGCAGGTAGTCCGTTTCCAAGAAGGTTCTCACCTTCGCCGAAGTTTTGAGAAATATGAAAACCCCGAAAAATTCCTTGAAGATGTAAAAAAACATGGCACGCCCGAAGAATGGCAACGGGCATACGCCGATTACCAGACCACGCAAGCCACCGGAACCGGATTCGGCGGGTCGCATAAAGTCAACATGAAAGACTTCACCGGCAGGCAGGTATTGTCAGAAGATACGCTGAAAGCGATGAAGGTTATCGACGAACCTGTATACCGTGTCATGGACACGTTCAATCGCGGCAGCAAGGCGCTACGCGAGGACGAGTTTTTGGGTAAGGTAAGTCAACTGTATGGTGTTGATGAAAAAACGGCGGCAGCGGCTTCTAGGGACCTTCCTGCATCACGCCAGTTTGTTCCTGTGCCAGATTCTAAAAGTTATGGCGCGTTGGCTGGTAAATGGATTCCTGCTGATGTTGCAAAGCAAGTCATGGGAACGTTAGGACAGAAACCAGACGAAATTAATAAAACATTTGGCAAAATATTGTCATGGTGGAAAGTGGAAAAGCTGGCTAATCCTGCATCAATTATGCGGAACTTGTATTCCGGTATTCCGATGGCAAATGTATTCGGGCGGGTACCACTTGCAGCGATGCCAAAATATATGAAGCGGGTTTCTACAGCGTTCTTAACAGGCGGGAAAAATGATCCGCTGATTCGAGAAATACGTTCTTCTGGTGCGCTTGGAAACGTATGGAGCAAACAGGAATTGTCTAATATCATCGGAGATCGCCCGAAGGGACTTGCAAAAATAGCTGATGTAGGTATGCAAGCATTTGGTGCTCCTGACGTATTTAGCCGCGCCGTAGTATATGCATATCATCGAGATCATGGAATGACGGCAAAACAAGCAACTAAATTTGCAGATAAAGCGCAGTTTGATTATTCGCAGGCTCCTGAATGGGTTAATTGGTTATCAAAAACAGGCGCAATGCCGTTTGCTAAGTTTCCGTTTTTTGCAGGGAAAGCAACTGCCGAAGCACTTTATAAAAATCCGGCAGAGGTTACAAAATATATCAAAGCGCAAAACCAAGTTAACAACAAAGATCGTGACACCATCATGCCAGACTATCTGAAAGCAAAAACGCTTCTTCCTGTTGGGGAGTCTACGCGTATGGTAAATGGTAAACCGCAGAAGATTCAACAAAATGTAGACTTATCATATATTTTGCCATTTTCAAACGACGTTCGGCTTGGAAATCCTGTTACCGACGCAATGATCATGGCGGCGACTGGTAAAAACGCAATCGGGCAGCAGGTGATTAAGCCAGGAATGACTACCGGAGAAAAAGCCAAAGAATGGGGCAGTTACGCATATAATGCGCTTGGCCCGGCAATCCCGTTGCCTGGGAACTATGCAGGGAACCGTTTGTATGATGCGGCGACCGGCAGGGTCGATACGAAAGGCCGCCAATACGATCTACCTAGTGCGGCGATGCAGACGTTTTTGGGCATAAAAAATGTTCCTATCAATGAACAGGAACTGGCGAAGCAAAAAATAACCACGCTCACAATGCAACAGCGGGATATTGCGGCAATGGTATCACAAATTGCAAAAGATCAAAGCCTGACGACCGCGCAAAAACAAGAGCGCATTGCAGACCACAAACGCCAACTTCAAGAACTGGGGAAAGAAATTCGCGGGGTCAATGAGGCATGGCAGAGAATAAAAGCAAAGCAATAAACCCGACCCCGGCCCACGCCGAAACCAGTAATCCGAAACCATAAGCCGCGATGCTAATAATCCCCATAAGGTCAAGCATGAACGCGATGGATAATAGGGTGCAGCCAACAATCCAGACTACCATGCGTTCGGTTGTCCAAATAGGCCGACGTAAATAATCCAGGCAACAACCAAGCCAAACATAAAATGATGAACTGTCATGACGAACCTCCTGTTTTTTGATACCATTATAGCACAAATTATGAAAGTGGTGATGAATTGCCAGCAGAACTTTGGAAACTTACATCCGATGTATTGCACAGTGCGGGGTTTGGCGGAGTAATAATTTTAGCGTTGTTGGTCCTCATATTCTGGTTACTTATACAAGGATTCCCAATGCTAAGACAGATTACTGCGTCACAGGAGGCAGCTTCAAAGTCGCTTGAAAAAGCGGCAGAATGCTTGCAAGCACTAGCCGTAACATTAGCAACCCATGACCAACGGGCAGTTATTATGTATGATCAATGCGGCGATCATGGCGCAGAAATTTGCGGGATCAAAGATATTTTGAACGAAAACCAACGTGACATAAAAGAAACTCTCGCCCTCAACCAAAAAGAAATTATGTTAGCGGTAACAAGGGGGCAAAACAATGACAGATAACCGTAAGAATTTTTATGCACTATTTTGCATAATTATGATGTTTATTTCGTTTTATATTGGTAAGGTTGTAGAACACCGTGACCGACCTCCGATTATCTATGTCAAGATGGGGGATTTTAACCTTAATTTATGTTCGGCGTTGCGGTCGGTGGGGATTCAGTTGACGGACGCACAGAAGAAAGGATTGGCAGAGAATATAAGGAGCAAAAAATGAAAGAACAGTTGTTGCGGTTTATTTACTGGGTTAAAGGACAGTTACACGTAGTAGACGTGGCGTTGCCGGGATTATGGATTTGGGCATGGTTTCAAAATGCAAGTGGAACACATTATGACTTGGATAAACTTTGGCAAATTTATCTTGTAATGAGAGGGTTTGTGTTAGCACAATTAGGAATTAATCGGGCAGCGGATTCAAAAAATTACAAAACAGCGTCGGAGTTTAATTCTGATTGTGGAAAGGAGCCGGGGAAATAATGCTTATAACTACTAGCCGTTGTTTTGCGTGTAAATGTTGCGGAGAATTACCGGGGATGGATCAAAACCTAATCGACTTGTTGAATGATGCGGGAATCCAAGATACGCAAATAAACTGTGGATATCGTTGCGATGACCATAACGCGGAGGTGGGGGGAGTTGTCGGAAGTCAACATAACGCAATTCCCTGCACGGCGGCAGATGTTGACGCGTCGCTGTTTGATTCGGTGGACGAACTGGCCGAAAAGTTTGAAGCGTTGGGCGCGGACGGCGTTGGCCGGTATCCTGGCGATGCTGGT
>Ga0302296_1001064_pt1 | contig 20774 bp, 15 predicted proteins | sample III_Fen_N3_1_FD_194546 | JGI IMG/M metagenome (GOLD analysis project Ga0302296, IMG submission 194546) | Peat permafrost microbial communities from Stordalen Mire near Abisko, Sweden - III_Fen_N3_1 | ecosystem: Environmental > Terrestrial > Soil > Wetlands > Permafrost | place: Sweden: Abisko...
TGTAAAATCGTTTGATGAGAGCCTAGATATTACAAAACTTAGCATATTTGCATACTCTCAAGTTGCTGACAAATATCAAATACTCGATGCTGGTTCAGCTCTTGGAACTAAAAATGGACCGCTCCTTATTTCTAAGAAAAAGATAAACGTATATCAACTCGAAAAATACAAAATAGCAATACCGGGAAAGCATACAACAGCAAATTTCCTACTTACAGCACTTTTCCCAAACATAACAGATACTGTAGAAATGGTATTTTCCGATATTATTCCAGCAATGGAAAGAGGAGATGTTGATGCTGGAGTTATAATTCACGAAACAAGATTTACATACCAACAACTTGGTTTTTCAAAAGTCCTTGACTTAGGTCAACGTTGGGAACGAAAAACTGGCCTACCTATTCCACTTGGATGTATTGCAATTCGTCGTTCATTGCCCGAAGATATTAAAATGCAGATAAATACTCTTATCCGAAAAAGTATTGAACAAGCATTTATAAATCCAGAAGGAGCTTTACCTTATTGCAAAAAATACTCCCAAGAAATGAGCAATGAAATAATGCTCCAACATATAATTTTATATGTAAACAATTACAGTCTTTCGCTTGGAGATGATGGTAGAGAGGCAATTACAACATTATATGAATATGCTCACCAATTAGGTTTACTAGAAAGCGAACCAAAAAACATTTTTTGCGTATAAACCGAACAAAATTAAGGTACAATATTTGTAGTCTTAACTAAAATTAATTTAGTAAGTTTGTGTCATACGTTTAAAAATTGGTGATTATGAAAAACATCCTCATGTTGGTAATGGTTGTATTTTCGGTACAATTATTTGGTCAATCAAAAGACAGTTTATCTATTTATACTGCTAAAGCAAACGAATTCACAATGAAAGGACTGTATGACAAAGCATTAGCTTCATGCAATTCAGCTTTACGTATCGATTCAAACAATTGTAAAATCCTTAAAATGAAAGGTATCGTTTTATCTAGTTTAGGAAAACAAGATGAAGCAATTGCTCTTTACAAAAAATCTATAAATAAAAATTGTAATGTAGTATTCAATTGCTTAACACTTAAATCAATCTATTTTGATGAAGGTAAAGATGCTGATGCCTTAAAATATTTAAATAAAGTAATTACATTGAAACCTGATAGTGGTGCATTATATTACGAACGTTGGTCTATTAAAACAAAAATGAAAGATTCAAATGGAACAAACGACGATCTTCAAAAAGCAATAAAACTTGGTTGTGAAAGTGCAAAAGAAATGGACAAACAAATGAAGAAAAAAGAAAAGGAACCAACAGAGGTTGAAGAAAAAGAATAAATGTAAAGCTCAGAAATATCTTCTGGGCTTTTTTAGAATAAAAAAAGAGCTGTCTTATAAATATTTAAGACAGCTCTTTTTATTTAATTTTATAACAGATTACAATCTGTTTAAACAATTTAAGTCAGTAAAAGCTTGTTCCAAACGAGCAATCATAGCTTCTTCGCTTTTGCGTAACCAAACGCGTGGATCGTAGAATTTTTTGTTTGGTTTGTCGTCACCGTCAGGGTTTCCAATTTGACCTTGAAGATAATCGTGGTTTTTAGCTTCGAAAGCACGAATACCTTCCCATGCAGCCCATTGTGTATCGGTATCAATATTCATTTTGATAACACCATAGCTAATAGCTTCTGTTATTTCTTCTTGTGTTGAACCTGATCCACCATGGAATACAAAATTAACTGGTTGACCAGTTGTTCCTAATTTTTTATTGATGAATGCTTGAGAATTATCAAGAATTTTTGGAGTAAGCTTAACATTTCCTGGTTTGTAAACACCATGAACATTACCAAATGACGCAGCAATTGTAAAGTTTGGAGAAATAGATAATAATTCGCTATATGCAAATTCTACTTCTTCTGGTTGAGTATATAACATAGAATGATCGATACCACTATTGTCAACACCATCTTCTTCACCACCTGTTACACCAAGTTCAATTTCTAAAGTCATACCCATTTTACTCATGCGAGCAAGGTATGTTTTACAAATTTCGATGTTTTCTTTTAATGGTTCTTCAGATAAATCCAACATGTGTGAACTGAATAGAGGTTTTCCTGTTGCTTTGAAGTTTGCTTCACTAGCATCAAGTAATCCATCGATCCAAGGTAAAAGTTTTTTAGCAGCATGGTCAGTATGTAAAATTACTGGAACACCATACAATTCAGCCATTTTGTGAATATGTAATGCTCCCGAAATTGCACCAGCTATTGCAGCACCTTGACCTTCTAATTTAAGACCTTTACCTGCATAAAACTGAGCACCACCATTTGAAAATTGAATAATAACTGGTGATTTTACTTTTGCAGCTGCTTCCATTACTGCATTTACAGAATCAGTACCTACAACATTAACAGCAGGTAATGCAAATTTATTTGCTTTAGCTATTTCAAATACTTTTTGAACGTCTTTGCCACTTAAAACTCCTGGTTTAACGGCGTCTAAAATTAATCCCATTTCTAAAAATTTATAATTATTACAAAAAACATTGTAAACGTTATGACGAATATCAACTCGTCAAAATTACAATTTACTTATTGAACTAACATCCATTTTATTGATTATTATTTATTTAATACTATTTTAATTTTTCATTTATAATTCCATTTTAATGCTTCAATTATTTTATGAATTTGTTAATATTTTCATCATCTATATTTTTAAAAATACTATAAATAGATTATTTTTGCGTCACTAATCTATAAGGTTGAATGTAAAGATATTCGACACAAATTGTTTAATAATAAAAAAATCAAAAATGGCAGTAAATTATAAAGAATTAGGACTGGTAAACAGTAAAGAATTATTTGCAGGTGCAGTTAAAGGTGGATATGCTATCCCAGCATTTAACTTCAACAACTTGGAACAAATGCAAGCTATTGTAAGCGGATGCGTTGAAGCTAAATCACCAGTTATTCTTCAAGTATCGAGTGGAGCTCGCAAGTATGCTAACCAAACTTTATTGAGATATTTAGCTCAAGGTGCGGTAGAATATGCTAAAGAATTAGGATGTCAAATTCCAATCGTTCTTCACCTTGACCATGGTGATACTTTTGAATTATGTAAATCATGTATCGATTCAGGTTTCTCTTCGGTTATGATTGATGGTTCTCACCACTCATATGAGAAAAACATTGAATTAACTAAACAAGTTGTAGAATATGCTCACGCTCATGGAGTAACTGTAGAAGGCGAACTTGGAGTATTAGCAGGTGTTGAAGATGAAGTAAGTTCAGAACACCACACATATACACGTCCAGAAGAAGTTGCTGACTTCGTAAAACGTACAGGTGTTGATTCATTAGCTATTTCTATTGGAACATCACACGGAGCTAACAAATTTAAACCAGAGCAATGTACACGCAATGCTGATGGTGTTTTAGTTCCACCAACATTACGTTTCGACATTCTTGAAGAAATTGAAAAACTTATCCCAGGTTTCCCAATCGTTCTTCATGGTGCATCATCAGTTCCACAAGAAGAAGTTGCTACAATCAACAAATTTGGTGGTCAAATGAAAGATGCTATTGGAATTCCAGAAGAATGGTTACGTCGTGCTGCTACATCTGCTGTATGTAAAATCAATATCGATAGCGATGGTCGTTTAGCTATGACTGCTGCAATTCGCAAAACTTTTGCAGAAAATCCAGGAGAATTCGATCCACGTAAATATTTAGGACCAGCTCGCGATGCATTAAAAGCACTTTATATCCATAAAGTTACTAACGTTCTTGGTAGCGCTGGTAAAGCTTAGATCGAAAGCAAAGAATAATGATAGAAAGACCGGCAGAAATGTCGGTCTTTTTTTTTATGTTTGCACACATTAAAATAGGCCCCCTAGTTCAATGGATAGAATGTCAGATTCCGGTTCTGATGATATGAGTTCGAATCTCGTGGGGGTCACAAATCCGAACACTTAACCTCTTATAAATAAACACTATAAGAGGTTTTTTAATGTCGACTACTGGCAATAGTACTGGCACTTTTTAAGTTATCAAATAAAAAAACCGTCTCGATTATGAAACGGTTTTTTATTTTTTATGGATTTTATTTCTATCTTATTCCTATAAAAACAACATTCAATTAAAAGAATCAAGTGAGGTTTTGTGAGGTTGCTGTTTTAAGAATCGTTTCAATTGTTGCTAATTGTTCAACATTTAGATTTTGAATTGTTTCTTGATTAATTACGATACCATTTATTTGAATGTAGTTATTTTGATTTTGTATTGTAGTTCCTTTTGATTGTATTCCATTTCCCAAACAACCCATCAAATTAAAATATAACTTACATGCTCCTATGTCACCTTTATTTGCTAGTTGAAATACTTTAGCTAATAATTTAGTATTCATAAATCTGAATTGTTCTAAATGGTCAACAAATATGGGTTGTTTTTCATATTCTTTTAAGTGTTTATGTATTGATTGTCTTGAAAGCCCTGTTAATTCAATTAAATCTCTAATTGTTGGCATTGCTCCATAATCATTAATATGAGATGAAATACTTTGTGTTATTTTCAGATGATTTATTTCCCAAAGTTGATTTTTAGTTTCGATGTTTAAAACATTATCAATTCTATCAATAAAAATATCTCTTTCGTCTCCTTTTAAATTGTTTAAGTTTTCAGAAATTAACGATTTAAATGTAACAAGTTCTGATTCTGAAAAATCTTGATAATCTACCTTTTCGATTTTCTTAAGTGCTAAAACGTTTTTAATTTTCGTTTCCGATTCTGTAAACTTTTGTAAACTTTTTTTCATATTTCTATTTTTAAATTAACTACCGATATTTATACTATCATGCACATTTTTAATTGCATGTATGATTATTAATATTTGATTTAAGAACATTTATTAAATACATTTATTAATTACATTATTTAAGCTGTTGTACTTTTGTTGTGTTCTTGTTGTGTTGTTTTACACTTGTTGCTGTTGGTTCATTTCTCAATTTCTTTTAAGTTGTTTACCTTTATTAAGCTGTTGTAAAACTCGCTCTCTAGCAATCTGTTTTTCAATCTTAAGTTTCTCGATTCTGTTTTTCTCTTTCTTAGTTTCTGCTATCTCTATTAAAGAATCGATACTGATTTTATCCTTTAATCCCACATACAAACCTCTCATTTTGTGAGAATAAAATATAATATTCCAGTTGTTTAATTCGATCGATTGCAACACTTTGTCAATATGGTAACGATTTGAATATTTATAAAACAGTTGAGGTAATTCCACAGGTAAATGCTTTATCGAGTTATAACCAAATGCACGGCAAACAATCATTTCTTTATTTGTCTTACAATATGATTTTGTACCTATAATTGAACGAATACCTATATTAATAGCAAATTGCATTAAATCTCTTTCGGTTTTGTCGTTATCTCTAAAATCAAATAATTGGCTTTTATTTATCATTGGCATTGGTTCATTAGCTGGAATAGATTCTTTTATACGTTTCCCAACGTTTAAACTATTTTCATAATCCCCATTTACTCCAATAAAAGCATACGACTGTCGAATTTTATAAAATTCAATTGCATGGTCTTTAAATCTGTTATCAATTTCAAATAATTCCAGTATTTGTTCTATCTCATTAGCTGGATTAAACTCGTTACTATTACCTATAAAACCATTATAATACTCATCTAGTGTAATATTATCACTATCAACATAATCAGTTACCATTCGCAACAATTCGGACGTTAAACAGTCTCTTTTCCTATAATAACAGTACATTAATTGCTTTGCTACTTCAGTATTATTGCAATCGATTTTCTCAGAATAACAGTATAAACCATATCGCAAAATATTATTTAAAACATGTACTTTATCGGTCAACAAATCTCTAAGTAAAAACAAAGGGAATTGAAAATATTTACCCTCGTTTCCCATAGTCTCCAAATGTTATTTGATACCATTGAAAGAACATTTCAAAGTCGGTTGCTATGAAATACAAACCTCCGCTTTTTTCGATACTTTGTTGATATTGCCTTTGTGCTTCGCTTTGTCGGTCGTTGCCTATCTTTACTTCAATCTTTACACTACGACCTTTTATTGTAGCTGAAATATCGCTTGTACCTCGTTGTCCTGCTGTTTTAGCATACTGAATACTTCCAATAATTCTTTGATTTCCTAGTACATCTTTTACAGTTACTCTATTGTCAATTATTCGACCTGTACAATTAATTCGCTCAGCTTGACCACCCGAATAATTGATAAAATGTATAATACATTGAGTTAAACCGTTTGCTGTTTTATCTGTGTACTTTGGTAATGGTCGAGCATGGTCGGGAAAATTTGGATACTTTATTTTATTATTTACCAAATACAGTTCCTTAAGCAATTGTATCGCTTTTTTGTCTTGTTTTGTCTCCATTCTAAAAAAGTGTTAATTGTTTATTGATAGGAAACAAACTGCTGTTAGTTGTCCAAACATTTGCACGATGTTTTGTAATTGGGCAATAAATCTTTTTAATAGATACGATACAATTATTTTTTCGCATCTCTCGACAATACCAACAAATATTTGCTCTATCGATTCCCGTTTTAACAGATACTTGTTTCATGGTTTGGGGTTCTTTGTGAAATTCAATAAATACCGTTTTGAATTGGTCTACGATTTCACTACCTTTGGCTTGCTTAATACCCAAAGGATTAACGGAAGTTTCAAGTGTATCAACTAACATTTGCTTCCGTTTTTTACTTTTAAACCTGCATTTACTTCATCTGAAAAAAAGAAATATTTGTTTCCACTTGCATAATAAGAGAAACGATTTTCATTTTTTAATCTTTGGGCTGTAGGTACTGAAACATCGAGAAACTTTGCAAGTCCACGTATACCATTTATTTTTTGGCGTGGTGTTTCTACCTGTTGAGGTTGGTTGTTTACTTCAGGAACTACATTTTTTTGTAATTCCAAAAATTCCGATACTGTTAATTGAAACAATGGTCGGCTGTCTACTTTGTTTAATCCTGTCATAAATTTTACTTTTTTCGATAACCTTTATTGATTATCGTTGAGCAAATCTATGCACAGTTTAAACACTTATACTACTGATACACTGACTTTTATCCGACCTCACGTCGGTCGGAAAGTGGTCGGAAGTGGTCGGAAGTCAATATTTAATCGGTCGGAATATTTTTAATTATTTCTTCAATATTATCTGAATCTATTTTATTATATCTTGTATCATTATTCGCTAAAGTATATTTTTCCTTCATTTTATCTATAAAATACAATGGAACGGCTCTTTCAAGTTCTCCAATAGTTATTTCGTGATGCTTAAGAGGTGTTAAAAAAATTCTTAGTGATTGTTTATTTTTTATTAACCATTTCAAACCATTAAACCCAATTGGTTTATTAGCATATCCAAAGACATAATTAAAAGTATTAAAATCAGTTTCAATGATTTTTTTATCAATAAGTGAATCAAATAAATATTGAATTTGGTTTACCGTAAATTCTTTACACAATTTCGGTTTACTAACTTCAACTTTTATTGAATCTTCGAACAAATTATTGTGTTTAGTATCGTTATTAAGCAATTCATATTTATTTTTGTCTAAATTTTCTTCAGTATCAACATGATTAACAAGTATATCAAATTGTTTTGGGAACTTAGCCTTAAGTTCTTTTACTTTACTTACAAGCCCAGCGTAATAGCCACATTTTTTAATTGTACTATTTTTAAGAAAATTAGGAACCTGTTTATTGAACTCACCCCACTTCGAATAATTTACTTTTAAATCATTGAAATAATTAACTGCATTTTCACCATAAATTACTGTGGTAGGCACACTGAAATTTTCATCAAAATAAGTACATCCTTCTTTAAATCCTTCAATATACTTATTACCAAATTCAAAACAATTAATCTTAATTTCTTTATTTGTATCATACTCAATAACTGGTAGATTATCTGAAGCTAGAATATACATTAACTCAGCGGTATAAACATAAAAAGGGACATTATTTTTATCTAGAATTACATTAAATCCATCCCTTTTTAATTGTCGTTCATAAGTTGTAAATTCATGGGTTTGCATCAAGTCAGTTCCTTGAAAGTAAATAATGTAAGTAATTTCTTCATTATTAGTATCAATATTTTGTTGAATATCTTTTAATGCTTTTACCTTTTCATCGAAAAATGAAACAAACTGCATTGGATTGGACAAAATAATTTCCCATGCTTTATAATATTCCCCACCTTCGTATCCCTCACTAAAATAACCTTGTTTTGTAATAAAATACCAAATATTATCACTATCCATATTAACATGTTGTAAATTAATATTTCCGAATTTAGCAAATAAAAAATCGGGATAAATTCTTTCGAATATTTTATACGCTATATCATTATTACTTAGTTTAAATACACTTTTTTGATTTAAACAATCAAGAAATTCGCTATAACCTTTATAAAACCCTTTTGCATAGCTAATCCTATATTCATTTATTGAATCTTCATTTAACGTATTTCCGTTTTCATCATGTAATCGACCATTTTTTACATCATTTTCATGAAATTCCCATGACATTTCAAGCATAAAACATTCATAAGAAATATTTTGATTATCGGTAAACCAAAATTTTCTATTAAATGGTGGTAGCATTTCTTCCCCATCCCACCTACCAAATTTCAAAAAGTAATTAAATATGCTTTGGGGAAGTGTAGCACGATTATATTTCAAATAATCTACATTAAAATTCTCATTCATTTTTCTATAATTTTTTAGTCGCTTTAATCTTCAAATCCATATCAATTTTTCGATAACGTTTGAAAGCTGTTGATTTTTCAGAATGTCCAGTCATTGAAGCAATAATATCGTCTTTTACTTCATTATGATAGAGTAAACCAGCAAAAGTTCTACGGGCTAAATGTGTTGTTGCAAGTTCGTTTAATGGCTTAAATTCGGTTTTCTCAGTTAATGGATTAAGATATTCAACGGGTCGGGTCAACCCTGCAATTTCAAACAAATGCTTTAATGTTCTATTTATTTCTACATCGGTAATACGTGGCAATAAATATCCTTCAGGTTCATTGTATCGGCTTAAAATTGCAATTGCATTATCGTTTAAAGGTACTTCCACAACTTGCATACTTTTGCTTGCTGTTTTTTGTGGAATGTATTTTAAAATACCGTCTTGTAAATTATTATTTGTAAGCTTAAGCAAGTCGCTCACTCTAGCACCACAATAACATTGAAACACAAAAATATCACGTACCGTTTGCAATCGTTGGTTTTCTATTGGCAAACTATGTAGTAAATCACGTTCGGTTTTTGTCAATATTACAGGCGTTCCGTATAGTTCGGGTGTAATTTTATAATCTTCAAAAGGATTTTTTATTGTTACTTCAATACTCTTTTGCTTTTGGTCTTGGATTGCCCAATTAAAGAAACGTTGGAATTTCTTTAGTACTGTAGCTAAATAGTTTCGGCCTCGTGTACCGTCTTTAAGCCACGATTCAAAGTCAGCTATTGTTTGACCTGTAATTGTATTAAAAGTAAATGTATCGTATGTTGTTGCTGTCTCAAATGCTTTAAAATGATTGAATACAGATTTTATTTGCTTCCTGTTTAATTCCGATACTTCAGCAGTTTTAATATATCGATCTACAGTTTCCCAAAATGTTTCAATTACTATTTTTTTAACTTTTGTTTTTTTGCATACCAAATCAAGTTCTTTGATAATATCTTTTTTTTCAGGAATAGTATTTATATCTATAGGGTTTAAGTATGTATGTAAAGTTGTTTCAATTGTTTTAATACGTGCATTTATTGCATTATACTTTACTTTTGTAGTTCCTTCGTATCCGTTTGAGTTCTTTGCTACATGATAATTTTCCTTTTGAGCAATAAAATTATCTTTGTTGATACGGTATCCTATAAAGTACCTCAACCGATTACCTGAATAAGTGATACAAACATTTATTGGAGAAAATCCGTTTTTCTCTTTATCTAAATAAAATGTGCTAGCGTATTTCATAACAGTAATAAAAAGTACTGGCAAATATACTGGCATTTTTTCGTTTAACAAACTAAAACAAAACTTATATTATATTAATCAAATAAATTTTAATTACCTTTGTATCAATACTTTTGAATCGGTATTTTAAACAAGCTTACAGCCCAATGAAACGGCAAACGTAATCTCGTGGGGGTCACAAATAAAAAACGCCGAAATGAATTTTATTTCGGCGTTCCTATTAAATTGAAATCATTAAAAAACTAAAAACAGAGTAACCAAAAGTAAAAAGGTAATCATCACGTAGGAGCTATCTTAGCAAACCGTTGCGTCTTCGATGAATACCCTATTGTTTAATTAAGAACCTAAAAACGAGCTAGCCTTAAAAACAAAAATTCGCAATTTGATGCGTACACTTATTTAACTAACTCTCGATTGTTAAAAAACCAAAACAGCTAATCTTTCGTCTTACATTCTTTTCGCAACTCTTTGCGATTTTTTTGATTAGCCTTACCGCTACTTTATGTTAATTACGTCTAGTACTAAAACGTTAATTAAAGATACAACAATCCAGAGGCAAAGTCAAGTAAAAACGCAAAAAAGTCCATAAAGAAATTCTCTATGGACTTTTATATTTAAAGTGAGTTTTAAAAACTATACAATAGCTTTCATTGCTGTCATAGCTGCACGTAATTTTGCACCGATAACCTCAACAGAATGCGAGCGAATAGCTGCATTGATATTTACTAATTCGAAATTATCAACGTGAGCGTCTTTACCTTCGTTAAAGTTTTTTCCAATAATATTAGTTTCAACTTTTTTCATAAAGTCAGCTAATAATGGTTTACAAGCATGATCGAATAAATAACAGCCGTACTCTGCAGTATCAGATATTACACGATTCATTTCGAATAATTTTTTACGAGCAATAGTGTTCGCAATAAGTGGAGTTTCGTGAAGTGACTCATAGTAAGCCGATTCATTTTTAATTCCAGAAATTGTCATAGCTTCGTAAGCCAATTCAACACCAGCTTTAACCATAGCAACCATTAATAAACCATTGTCGAAATATTCTTGCTCAGAGATTTTAACATCTCCAGCTGGAGTTTTTTCGAAAGCTGTTTCACCTGTTGCAGCACGCCATGTTAAAAGGTTTTTATCGCCAGCAGCCCAATCTTCCATCATCGTTTTTGAAAATTCGCCAGAAAGAATATCATCCATATGTTTTACAAATAATGGACGCATGATTGTTTTCAATTCTTCAGAGACTTTGAATGCTTCAACTTTTGCTGGATTTGATAAACGATCCATCATGTTAGTAATACCACCGATTTTTAAAGCTTCGGTTATTGTTTCCCAACCATATTGAATAAGTTTTGATGCATATCCTTTGTCAAGACCTTTTTCAACCATTTTGTTGAAGCAAAGAATTGAACCTGTTTGTAACATTCCACAAAGAATTGTTTGCTCGCCCATTAAGTCAGACTTAACTTCAGCAACAAACGATGAATGAAGAACACCAGCACGGTCACCACCAGTTGCACAGCAATAAGCTTTAGCAATATCGAAACCGTCACCATTTGGATCATTATCGCGGTGAACAGCAATTAATGTAGGTACACCAAAACCACGTACGTATTCAGCACGAACTTCAGTTCCTGGACATTTAGGAGCTACCATTATTACGGTAATATCTTTGCGAATTTGCATTCCTTCTTCAACGATATTGAATCCATGAGAATAAGCCAAACATGAACCTTTTTTCATTAAAGGCATGATTTGGTTGATAACTGGAGTATGTTGTTTATCGGGAGTAAGATTTAAAACTAAATCTGCAGTTGGAATAAGTTCTTCGAAAGTTCCTACATTAAATTTGTTTTCAGTTGCATTGATATACGATTGACGTTTTTCATCAATTGCTTCTTTACGTAGTGCATAAGATACATCTAATCCACTATCGCGCATGTTAAGACCTTGGTTTAAACCTTGAGCTCCACAGCCAAGAACAACAACTTTTTTACCTAAAAGTTTTTTACAACCGTCAGCAAATTCGCTACGATCCATAAAATCACATTTACCTAATTCTTGTCCTTTTAAACGGTGAGGAAGTGAGTTAAAATAATTTGCCATTTTTCTTTCTTTATAATAGTTTATACTTTTTTCCTATTGAATAATAAACATTTTATTTATGTCTAAATATCATAATACAAAGTAAATACATTTCTTTTTTACTTGAATGCATATTTACTTTATTTTTTGGTAATTTTCATGGATTTCATATTATTCGATTGTTTCAATTTAAGTAGAAACAATGTATAATGAATTCAATAGTCTAAAAAAAACGAGACAGTTCAAGACACTGTTATTAAGACTAATAATAATTAGAATTTACATTTTTGAACGTTCATGAATCTGCAAAATTAGTTATATTGATTATAAATAACTGAATAGAGCAAATTAGTATAATCCCTTTTTATTTTTTTATAAATTGAATTTGAGTTTGTCTGGTATTGGGAAATACGACGAAATATGAACCAGTAGCTAATTGAGATACAGGAACAATAGTTTGATTGCCCAAAAGTTTAGATTTCAATACAATATTACCTTTGCAATCTATAATATTAAACAGTTGTCCAATAATTAAATCTGTTGTAACTATGGCAATTGCATCTTGAGCGACTATAGGATAAACATACGTTTCAGATTTTGAGTTGACATCTGAAATTCCAGTTGCTAAAACTGAAACTTTCGCAACTGCAGATGTATCTGTAAATGAATAATCGGAAGTAATTACAATACATCGATATTTATAGTTATTAAAACTTTCAGGAATAGCTTTAATACCTAATTCGTTTCTATGAATTCCAGTATATTGGGTTGAAGCTACGATATCAACAAATCCGTTGCCACTTCCATCATCAACTTGCCATTGAAATATTGATGAAGCTGGCGTTGCGTCAAATTTAATAATCACATTTGATCCAATCACTGCATTGATATTTGAAATATCTGTAGTAATCTTTATTGGATTAATTTGCATTGTTAAAACTGATGAATTTGCAATTTGTGCTATAGCACAAATGTCATTAGATGTCATTATACAAGAAATTACATCTTTATCTATTATTGATAAATCAATATATTTTGAAGTATTAGTCCCAACATTTATATCGTTTTTCTTCCATTGATAACTTGGCGAAGTTCCACCATTTGTTGGAATTGCAGTAAAAATGACTTCAGTACCGGCGGAAATAATGGTACTAGGCACAGAAATAGTAACAGAAGGAATTACATTGGGAGTTATTGAAACTTCTATAGTATTCGATAAAACTGGAGTTGTTGAAATACAATTTCCTGTGCCGGTTAATTCACATGAAATTACATCAAGATTATTTAATGCATTATCCGAATAGGTCGACACATTACCTCCAACATTTACGCCATTCTTTTTCCATTGATATACGGGCGTTCCTGCTTTACTTGGAGTTGCTACAAAAGAAATTGTTTGACCTTCACAAATGCTAGTTTTATCTGATTTTATACTAATCGAGGGGATGTTATTTGTATTAACAGTGATTGTAAGATTATTTGAGAATATTGGACTTTGACTTGCACAGCTTACATTGCTAATCATTTCACAACTTACAACATCATTATTTACAAATACATTTTCGCTATATATCGACTGATTTGCGCCAACATTAACCCCATTTTTTTTCCATTGATATATTGGTGATCCACCATTTGTAGGAATTGCAGTAAAATCGACTGTTGTACCTTCACAAATATTAGTTTGATTGGCATCTATACTAATGGATGGAACCACAATTGAGTTTATTGTCATCGTTATTAGATTTGAACTAACAATATTAGGCGATGTACAAGCAATTGAACTCGTCAAATCACAAGAAATGACATCATTATTCGCTAAAGTATTATCAGTATAAGTTGCTTGATTTGTTCCAACATTTAATCCATTTTTCTTCCATTGAAAGGTTGGAGTTCCTCCATTTGTGGGAGTTGCAGTAAAATCAACAGATTTTCCAGAACAAACTGTTGTATTTGCTGTATTTACTATAACAGAAGGAGTTAGTAAAGGTTGAACGGTCATGGTAATATCATTTGAAATAGCATTCGAAGTTGTTAAACACGAAGCATTACTTGTTATTACACAACTAATAATATCATTATTTGTTATTGTTGAACTTGTGTAATTTGCTGAATTTGTACCAACATTAAGTCCATTACTTTTCCATTGGAAAAGAGGTGTTGTACCACCATTTGTAGGTGTAGCAGTAAATGTAGATGAAGTTCCTGAACAAATATTTAAATTTGGAGTACCAATAATGACTGTTGGAGTGATCAATGCATTTACAGTCATTGTTATTGGATTTGAAATTACCAAGTTAGGTGATGCACAATTTACGGAACTTGTCATTTCGCATAGTACTATATCATTATTTAATAATGATACATCTGCATATGAAGCAGAATTTGTACCAACATTTACACCATTTTTTTTCCATTGATATACAGGAGTTCCTCCATTTGTAGGTGATGCTGTAAATGTATTAGATGTTCCTAAACAGATATTAGCATTTATTGTTGATATACTAATAGAAGGTATAACTGTTGCTGAAACTGACATTGTTATCGAATTTGAGTTAGCTGTTAATGTTGTTGCACATCCTAATGAACCTGTCATTACACAAGATATTACATCATTATTAGAAATAGAAGCAGTGGTATGAGTTGCAGAATTTGTTCCAATGTTGATTCCATTACGTTTCCATTGATACGTTGGTGTTAATCCACCATTTGTAGGCGTAGCAGTAAACGTTGTAGAAGTTCCTGAACAAATAGATGTTTTAGAAGTAGCAATAACAATTGATGGTGTGACAGAGCTATTAACAGTCATTGTCAGATTATTAGAAGATACAACTGTTGGTGTAGCACAAATTGCTGTACTCGTCATCATACAAGAAACAACATCATTATTTACCAATGATGGATCAATATATGAAGCCGAACTAGTACCAACATTAAGTCCATTTTTTTTCCATTGATACGTTGGAGTTCCTCCATTTGTAGGACTAGCGGTAAAAGTAACAGAAGCGGAAGAACAAATTGTTTGAGAAGGAGTTGTTATAACTAAAGATGGAATAACAACAGGATTTAACGTCATTGTCAAAACATTTGAAGTTGCTACAGAAGTTGATGTACATGTTGCATTACTTGTCATTACACAAGATATTATATCGGAATTCGCTAGAGTATTGTCTGAATAAGTAGAAGAGTTGGGTCCTGCATTATTGCCATTCTTCTTCCATTGAAAGGACGGTGAACTTCCTCCATTTATTGGTATTGCGGTAAACAATGTATTGGAACCTGGACAAACTGAAGTTGATGATGTTGAAATTGTAACACTAGGAGTTACTAAACTCGTTGAAATTGTAATTGTATTTGAAGATGCAGTTGTTGTGCTTAAACAAGAATAGTTACTTATTAAATTACAAATAATAACATCATTATTTACTAATGTTGCATTCGAATACGTTGCTAAATTGGTTCCAACATTGATACCATTTTTCTTCCATTGATATTGTGGTGTAGAACCTCCATAAGTAGGAGTTGCAGTTAATAATACTGTAGTTCCAGTACAAACCGATGTTTGTGATGCATTAATAGTAATTGAAGGACTAACCTTTGCATTAACAGTCATAACAATAGGTGCAGATGTTACCGACAAAATTGATGCACAATTTGCAGTACTTGTCATAACACATGTTATAACATCGTTATTTGCTAATGCTGCACTTGAATGTGTAACGGAATTCGTGCCAACATTAACACCATTCTTTTTCCATTGATAGGTTGGCGTTCCTCCATTGCTTGGTATTGCTGTAAAAACAGCAGCTGTACCAGTACATATAGTTGTGTTTGGTGTTGAAATTGTTACAGAAGGAACAATGGATGCAGAAACTGTCATTGTTATTGTTGCTGAATTTGCAGTTGACTTTGTGGTACAATTTGCCGTACTAGTCATAATACATGATATTGCATCATTATTAATTAAACTTGCATCGGAATACGTTGCAGTATTGTTTCCTACATTAATCCCATTTTTCGTCCACTGATAAGAGGGAGTGCCTCCATTAGTTGGCGTTGCTGTAAATAATATTGATACTGCAGAACATACTGTTGGACTTGGTGTTGCAATAATTACCGATGGAGTTACCGACGAATTTACAGTCATTGTAATAGTACTAGAACTCGCCAAAATAGGTGAAGCACAATTTACAGAACTTGTCATATTACAAACAATAGCATCATTATTTGATAATGTTGCATCAACATATGTCGCTGTATTTGTTCCAACATTTAATCCATTTTTCTTCCATTGATAAACTGGTATACCACCATTTATAGGAGTCGCGGTAAAAGTTGTAGTTGTACCAGAACAAATGATTGTATTAGCAGTTGCAATAGTTACAGAAGCAATAACCGAAGTATTTACCGTCATTGTCAAAGCATTTGAACTCACATTTGAGGTAGAAGCACAACCCGAAGAACTTGTCATTTTACACGAAATTATATCGTTATTAGCAAGACTTGAGTTCGAATAAGTTGCTGTATTCGTACCAACATTTAAACCATTTACTTGCCACTGATAACTTGGTGTTGCCCCCCCATTAGTAGGTGTAGCAGTAAAAGTAGTTGAAGCTCCAGAACAAATAGTTGAAATAGGTGTTGCTATGATTACCGAGGGAGTTACCGAACCAGTGACGTTCATCGTAATACTATTTGAACTAACTTTTAATGGTGACGCACAAGCATTACTACTTGTCAATTCACATGATATGATATCATTATTTAATAGACTTGCATCTGTATAGTTTGCGATATTCGTTCCTACATTTACTCCATTCTTTTTCCATTGATAGGTAGGTGTTCCTCCATTACTTGTAGTTGCCGTAAATATTGTAGACGAACCTGTACAAATAGTTGTAGATGGTGTCGAAATTGTTATAGAAGGAACGACAGAATTACTAACATTCATTGTAATAGTGCTTGAAGTTGCTGTTGCTGTCGTTTTACACAATGCATTACTTGTCATAACACATGAAATGGCATCATTATTTACTAAAGATGCATCTATATATATATTTGAATTTGTACCAATGTTTGTTGTCCCTTTTTTCCATTGATAGCTTGGTAAAGTTCCTCCATTTACAGGAGTAGCAGTAAATGTTGTTGATGTTCCAGTACAAATAGTAGAATTCGGTGTATTAATAGTAACCGAAGGTGTACTATTGGCATTAACTGTTACATTTACAATATTTGATGTAGCTGTAGATGACGATGGACATACTGCAGTACTAGTCATTACACATGATATTGCATCATTATTTAATAAAGAGGCATCAGTATAAGTAGCTAAATTTGTACCTACATTCGTTGTTCCTTTTTTCCATTGATAACTTGGTGTTCCTCCATTAGTAGGTGTTGCTGTAAAGGTATTTGAGACTCCCGAACAAATAGTTGGAGTAGTTGTTGCTATAATGATCGATGGTGTAACGGTGGGTGTAACGGTCATCGTAATAGTATTTGATGTTGCCGTTGGTGGTGTTGCACCAGACGCATTACTTGTCATTACACATGTTACGGTATTAGTATTTGCGATTGTTGAAGTAGTAAAAACAGATGAATTGGTTCCTACATTTGCACCATTAACTTTCCATTGATATGTTGGAGATGTTCCTCCGTTTGTAGGAGTTGCAGTAAATGTAGCAGTTGAACCTGCACATATAGTTGTTTTAGTTGTAGCTATTGAAACAGATGGAACTATAGTTGTAACTGAAGGTGTCCAAATTAAACTTACACCCGAAAAACCCTTAACATTTGCTGGAGAAACAGTTTGACTAGCAGTTCCTTTAACAAAATCGGCAACAAGAACTTGACTCTTGGTTGGTGGATTATAATCACTTACTTCAAAATGTACAGTGTATGTTCCATCATCAACCAAATTGCCATTTTTATCTTTGCCATCCCAACTTAAAGAATATGTTCCATAATTCGATAATGTAGCTCCTGATGTTACATCTGGTGTTAAACCTAATGCAGACCATGTTGTTAGCGACGATTTTCGTGTAGCAGCATAAAAAACGATTGTTTTAAGGACTATATTGGTTCCTGACGATTGCGTTGAAATCCAACATGTCATTACATTTTTTGGAGAATATGACCCTCCAGTTGTAGCAGTTTTATACGCAATAGCTAATGTTCCTGCCGTTCCATTTCCAGTCCAAGTTGGAATTTGAGCACCTATTCGTCCAACATTAAGAAGGAGGAAAATGACTAACGATATTTTAACAAAATTTCTCATAACTCAACTTTTTAAATTGTACTAACAGGAAAAAGATATTCTATATGTATATTATTGAATTCCTAATACTTAACTATTATATTAAATCCAAGCATTATGCCTGCCTTTTTAGTAAAATCATATTGATTCATCACGTAATTATTTTGTGGAATAATCCCTCTATACGATGATGCAAAAAATTGAAAAACATGTGTTGTTGTACCAAACTCTATTCCTAAAGCGACATTTGGCTTAGGATCTTTTTTAATTGAATTTTGATTTGCTATTTGACTGTTGTTTTTTTCTGAACCAACATAAAAACCTTGAGAATACTCCCCGATTAAGCCAACATCATTCCACAGTTTTAGATGTGCCGAAGCTGAAACTCCAATTGCATTATGTTGATAAGGACTTATATATTCAACAAAAATAGAAGTATCGGTTTCTGTTTGAACTCTAGTTCCTGGCAGTTTATTTATGTGAGAATAACTTTCAGTAAGTTGAACAGTCAATCGTTTATTGAATTTACGTGAAACAATAATTTGTGAGAAATACGATAATCTGTCCTTAAATGAATAATCATAACCTAAATATTTTTTCTCAATGGTACTAACACATGCATTTGTAAAAAACGAAACAGATATTGGTAATGAACCTCCCCTATTTTGTTGCAATAATCGAATTTTGCAAGATACTTCTTGCATACGTTTATCTTTCTCTGTTCCAATACCTAGCATAATCGCATTAGTGATTCCAAAATTAAATCCAAGCTTTACATTAGATGCTCCATATAATCCATATAAATCGGAAACACCATTCGAAACAGAAGTAAAACGATGAAGAATTACAAATTCAAAATTTCCTTTTAAAGGAGTTTCTGTCGTTTGATTATCGATAAAACTTGTTCCCAACCATGGGTTTCGAATTGGTTTCAATGCAGTAGCAAATTCCATTGAATCACTTTGCGAAAACAATGTCGTTGAAACGAAAATGCTGACTAAAAAGAGTAGAATATTTTTCATTCGTATTTATTCCTTTTTAAATATTCTTAATTATTTCGAGCTCCTTCTTTTATCCAAATAACAATAATATCATGTTCTTCGGGAATCAAATAATCATCAGGATGCCCAACAATTTTATTGAGAAAGAACAATCCCTTTTCAGGATCACTTTTATTGATAAATGTACCTCGACTTAATGATTTAAAAGCATCATTTGAGTCAAGAGAAAATGGAGAATTTGAATCATGACAACGAACACAATTTTGTGTAAAAATTGGCAAAACATCATGTTTAAATGATATTGTTGTTATTGGAGTTGTATCTTTTGGAATTATTTTTTTTGTAGTTCCAGCATCAGCCATTGATACACTTTCTTTTTCACAACTGTAGAAAAATAAAAATGATAAAACACAAAAGAAAACTGACAAAACCTTTTTTATCATAGTATTATTTTTACCAAAATTATATACTTATAACTTATACTTATTTACAAAAAAACAAGTCCTACCCAAAACTTAAGATTAATCAAACAAACTATTTAAAATCAACGATAAAGTAAAATATCATTCAAATTTTAAATAGTTTGTTTCGAGTAAAAATGTTTATTTAAAAAACACATTAATTACTTTTTTAATGTCCTAATATAGTTTACTAGATTCCAACGATCAACATCATCTGGAATTTTCTTATCAAAATCATGATCTTCATTTTTGTTTATAAACGACAAATACATAATACTTCCATCAGATAAAGACGAAAATTCTGTTGACGTAAAATTCCCACAAGATTTTTTAAGATTTTTTGCTTTAATTCCATCACCAGCACCATTACTTCCATGGCAACTTTTACATTGTTTATTCCACAAATCTTTAGCATCGTCCATTCCCGATTCCGAAACCTTCACAGGATTTTTCATCGTTTTGTACTTATCCGGAATTTCCCATGTCTTTTTTGTTTGTGGTCCTGCCGAAATTAATACGATGCTTGACACAGCCACAACACCAATTATAACCAATCCTTTTTTCATAATCAATACTATTTATATACTATTTATAATTTAAACCAAAACTTCAAAAACGGATGAATCCATACTGTTTGTTTCTTATCTATCAACACAATAAACAGATGAACTACTGTAAAAACTGTTAACAAAAGAGCGCAAAAAAGATGTATCATTAAAAATGAAAAATATACATCAAAACAGCCTATAGACTTAATTGTATATTCGGGAAAGAATAAAAATAAACCAGTAATCATAGTCAATGGAAAGAACAAAAACATAATAATTCGATATCGAGCAAATACTCCTTTTTTATGATGATTCTCATGCTTTACAGCTTTATCTTTTGAAATAAAAAGTCGATATAAAAAAGTACGCCACCAATAACTAACTCTA
>Ga0302296_1001067_pt1 | contig 20719 bp, 18 predicted proteins | sample III_Fen_N3_1_FD_194546 | JGI IMG/M metagenome (GOLD analysis project Ga0302296, IMG submission 194546) | Peat permafrost microbial communities from Stordalen Mire near Abisko, Sweden - III_Fen_N3_1 | ecosystem: Environmental > Terrestrial > Soil > Wetlands > Permafrost | place: Sweden: Abisko...
TGAGTTGCAATTTACGTATCCAGCCTATGAAAATGGGTGGAACATTACCGCTACACCCGACGGAAAATTGATTCATAATGGAAAAAGTTATCCGTATTTATTCTGGGACGCAGCTATGAATCGCGATATGAGTTCGGTTGATCTATCTCAAGGTTTTATTGTTGAACAGCAAAATACAATTGCTTTTTTAGAAGAACAATTAAATACGTTCGGCTTTACAGCGCAAGAACGAACCGATTTCATTACGTATTGGGGACCTCGTTTGGCTTTGGAAAAACGTGCTTTCATTCAATTTGTGTGGGGCGATGCTACCGATCAATTCGGCGAACTGAACATCTCTCCGCAACCCGATCATGTAAATCGTGTGTACATGCAATGGAAATCGTTAAAAGACGGTGAAACGATTCCTCAACCTACTCCGCAAGTTATTCCAACGCTCAATCGTTCGGGGTTTGATGTATTGGAATGGGGAGGCATGGAATTAACTGATTTTGAATTATAAATGCGTGAATTATAAAGTGCCTCTTCTTAATTGCTAATTATTCAATAGATCTTTAAACCATGAAAGCAATTGTAAGTATTTCCCTTTTCATCTGGAGCTTTAGCAGTTTCGCAGGTGAACACATCGAAAAGATGATTGGCTATTATGTCTCCTACGAGCAAGATTCTACCCTTTCCTCAACTGCAACAAAAGTGAAGATTAGCTGTCAATTTTCGGAAGGTAATCTTGACGAAAAACATGAATTGCGTTACGGATGGAATGGCTCCGATTTAAAAGCACAACTGTCTACTACCAATGAACTTGATCTTTACCCATCGGCAGGTTTTTACCGTTTTCAGTTTTATTATTCTGAAGAGTACAATGAAATAGAAACTGATTCGATTGAAGTGAAATTAGGTGTTGTAACACACATTCACCTTTATTTTCAACATCGATACATTCATCATGCAGTTAAAAAACCTGTCATTTATATGTATCCGGAAACAACAACTTCAGTCTCGGTAAACTTGAAAACTGTTGGAGAACTTACATTTACATACCCATTATTAAACAACGGCTGGAATGTGGTAGCGCAGCCTGACGGAACATTAACTTGTAACGGCAAAAACTACCCTTATTTGTTTTGGGAGGCCGATCAACAAATTCAAAATCCGTTTAAATCGGAACAATTTACTGGATTTAAAGTAGCAGGTAAAGATGCATTGAGCTTTCTGGAAGAGAAGTTAACTTTAATCGGTTTCAACGACCGCGAGCGAGCTGATTTCATTACCTTTTGGGGACCACAATTAGCCGCAAACGACTACAACAACGTTCTTTTTCAATTCAATGAAACCTGCGATGCTTACGCAACATTGGACATTGTTCCAAAACCGGAAAACATCAACCGCGTATACCTGATTTGGAGCAAAACAAACACTCCGATGTTTGACGCAAACCTCAAGCCTCAGGTTCTTCCAACGCTCAATCGATCAGGATTTGATGTGCTGGAATGGGGAGGCGTAGAAATTCTGAATGTTGAATTATGAATGTTGAATTGGAACTCCCAGAAAATCAATAATCTTAGTTCTTTACCACAGTAACTTTTAATTCAAAATTCTGCATGCTTCATTCATCATTCGATTAAGCTGTTACCTGCGGATTTCCGAAAACTGCCACATCATTCCCTGTAATTTTGTCGCTGCAAAGAATCACTAAACGTTCTACAATGTTGCGCAATTCACGGATATTCCCTGTCCAATTGGTTTGTTTGAGTGCTTCTAAGGCATCTTCGGTAAATTGTTTACGCGGAATACCATGTTCAGTACACACCATTGTAAGGAAATGTTCAGCCAACAACGGAATATCGTCTCTGCGATCGTTGAGCGCCGGAACGTGAATCAAAATAACCGCCAAACGGTGGTATAAATCTTCGCGGAAACGCCCTGCTTCAATTTCTTTGCGTAAATCTTTATTGGTTGCAGCAACCACGCGGGCATCAACTTTGATATCGCGCTCTGCTCCTACGCGTTGAATCACATTTTCCTGCAACGCACGTAGTACCTTTGCTTGAGCTGAAAGACTCATATCGCCAATTTCATCCAAGAACAAGGTTCCGCCGGACGCCAGTTCGAATTTTCCTTTTTTATCTTTTACAGCCGATGTAAACGCTCCTTTTTCATGTCCGAAGAGTTCACTTTCGATCAATTCACCTGGAATGGCTGCACAGTTGACTTCAACAAAAGGCATTTTTTTGCGATTACTGAAATCGTGCAATGAACGCGCTACCAATTCTTTTCCGGTACCGTTTCCGCCGGTGATCAATACACGCGCATCAGAAGGAGCAACCTTTTCGATCATTTCCTTGATCTTGATGATGCCTTCGGTTTCGCCGATAATAGACGAACCTTTGAAGCGACGAACCGTTGTTTTCAGTGCTTGCGTTTCTTCCACCAACACCACACGTTCTTTCGCATTGCGGATGGTAACCAAAATACGGTTCAAATCGAGTGGTTTTTCAATAAAATCGAACGCACCTTTTTTGATGGCTTCAACGGCCGTTTCAATGTTTCCGTGACCTGAAATCATGATTACCGGAGTATCCACTTTGGCTTGAATCAAACCATCGAGTACTTCCATACCGTCCATTTGCGGCATTTTGATATCGCAGAAAATAATGTCGTACAACGCGTTTTTGGCTTTATCCAAGCCTTCGGCGCCATTTTCCGCTTCATCTACCTGAAAATTTTCAAATTCCAGAATCTCCCGCAACGCTCTGCGGATTGCTCGTTCGTCATCAATGATCAGAATTTTTGCCATAAATCGTGTTTTTGAAGTCGAAAGATACGGAAAACAGGTGGAACTCTCGTTTTTAGCACCACTATTTCACATCATTCTTGCAGCTATTCGAGCAAAAGATAAAATCCTTTTTTTTCTTCCAATTTTCTACAGAATTGCGCCGTACTTTTGGTTGAATGAAATGTTTGATCGTAGAAGATGAGCTGGTTTTGGCGCAGAGTATTCAGGATTACCTGAAACAACACGATTTCGTGTGCGAACTGGTAAGTACAACTCAAACAGCCATAGAAAAAATCGAGCTGCACCAATACGATTGCGTCTTGCTGGATTTGGCTTTGCCCGACGGACATGGTTTTGACGTCATTCGGCATTCGAAACAACAGCGGATGGATCACGGCATTATTATTATTTCAGCAAAAGAAAACCTCGATTCGCGTATAGAAGGACTTCAACTTGGCGCCGATGATTACCTTACTAAGCCGTTTCACCTTTCAGAATTGCTGGTGCGAATTCAGGCATTGGTGCGCAGAAAACAGTTTCAAGGGCAAAACGATAGTGTGTTCAACGAGATTGTGTTTAACCTGCTTACCAAACGCGTAACGGTAAACGATACGGTGATTGACCTCACTAAAAAAGAGTTTGAATTGCTCACTTTTTTGATCGGAAACAACGGAAAAGTTATCTCAAAAAGCGCCATAGCTGAACATTTATCAGGCGACATGGCCGATTTGTTTGATAACTATGATTTTGTGTACGCGCACATGAAGAACCTTAAGAAAAAACTGGTGGCTGCCGGAGCGAATGATTACATCAAAACCGTTTACGGACTCGGATACAAATGGCAGGATGCGTAGAAAATTACTGAATAAAACCCTTTGGCTCTATCTGAGTTACGCCATCGTTATTGTAACCGCGGCTTCTATCGGTTTCTATTTTTTTCTCCGAAATCTGTATTCGGAAGAAGTGTTGGAACATTTATACCATGAGAAAACAACGATTTTAAAAGATCCATCGATCAACACAAGTAATGTTGCAGAATGGAATAAACGAAACTCCCTTTTTAAACTCATTCCCAGCGAAAAAGAAATTCCTGAACGGTTTTATCGTGCTTTTTACTTAGATCAGAACGAAGGCGAAATGGTGCCTTTTATGGTACTTGACTCCCCTATTCGCATCAACGAGAAGCATTACACACTTCGTTTGAGAGCCAGTTTGTTGGAAAATGAAGATTTAATTGAGAGCATTTTATTGGTTTTTACGCTGTTACTGATTGCATTGCTCGGAGGAATTATCTTCATTACACAACTCGTTTCACGCAAACTTTGGAAACCGTTTTTTCAAACCCTTGAACAACTGGAAACCTATGAAATCAATCGGAAAATGGAGGTGAGATTACCGAATACTTCCACCGAGGAGTTTCAGCGATTAAATGCAACTGTGGAAGAATTGATTCGCAAAAATTCGCTTATTTACAACGATCAGCGACAGTTTATTGAGAACGCGGCACATGAATTGCAAACACCTATAGCCATTTTGAGCAGTCAGTTGAATCTATTGTCACAATCCGAAGAGTTGACCGAACAACAGGCCTTATTGATTGAAAACATGGAGGTTTCCAACCGTCGATTTCAACACTTGAACAAAAACTTGCTCTTGCTCTCAAAACTGGAATCGGATTCGAGCGAAAAAGAACCTGTTAACCTAACGGAATTGCTGGAGAAATACCTGGAATTACTGCAAGATGCCTTCGGGTTCAGTGATATCACCATCCGGCCACAAATCCAGCAAAACGTAGTTGTTTTAGCTAATTCATTCGCCCTTTCTTCGTTGATTGAAAACCTGATTTCAAATGCGTTGAAACACAATTATGAAGGTGGAATAATAGAAATTGAACTCACAGAAAAACAGTTGATCATTCGCAATACAGGAGCACCCCATCCACTCAATACAGAACAATTATTCCGCCGTTTTCAGCCTTCATCAGCCACAGGTTCGGGACTCGGACTTTCGATCGTGAAGAAAATAAGCGATCAGCATCTTTGGACCATTGAGTATGTATTTCAAGATAAAAAACATGTTTTTAGTCTTCTTTTCTCGTCAGCTAACTAACTTTTTATAAAGCATTCAGTAATTCAATTTTTCTTCAGAATTGCCCCTTAACTTTGAAGAAAAAACCATGAAAAAAATCCAATTAATTGCAGTCGCAGTATGCATATCACTTGTGTCTTGCGCACAAAAGGGAGGCAAAAATGCCATTCCGGAAGTTGTAAAAGAAGCTTTCAAAACCAGTCACCCGGGTGTTACAAAGGCACATTGGGAACAAGAGGATCAGAATTTTGAAGTGAGTTTCATGAACAATAAACAAGAGCAATCGATGGTGTATGATGCTTCCGGTAAACTATTGGAAACCGAAGTGGAAATTACCATGACCGACCTTCCGCAAGCTGTTAAAGATGCAGTTGCCAACGATTTCCCGAAAGCCCGTGTGAAAGAAACAGCTAAAATCACCGATGCTGCCGGAAAAACAATGTATGAAGTAGAGATTAAAGGAAACGATTATCTGTTTAACGCTGACCGGACAAAGGTCTCGAAATAATGTGAGTTCTTATTTCGAACTTAGGTTTAATAATCGATTAATCAGAGGAAGCACCATTTCACTACTACTGGAATGGTGTTTTTTTATGATTTCAACGCTCCTTCTTTCAACGAAAACGGAGAAATCACCACTTCACGAATAGCAAATTTTTCCAAAATCCATTTGGTTTTTAAAGCAGCAATAGGTGCCATTCTTCTGCGGATAGGAATGATATAAGCGTGTTTTTCTCGTTCTTCAAAGGTCGATCCTATCATCCAATGAAGTATTTTGTCTAATTCTTCTCGCTCCAAACGAATCGGTTGAGTTCCCTGCGGAAAGGAAGCTTGATGGACCATTTCGTAGAAGGTTTCAAAACTTCCGGATGCACCAACTAAAGTCGAGCACGAATCAAACTGATTGAGTTCACCCGCACTTTCTTCAAACCACTTTAGCAATTGCTGTTGATCTTCTTCTGTCATCGGATCGGAAAGATCAAATAACTGTACCGCACGTGAAACGCCAATATCAAGGCTACAAAATTGCAACGGATCGCCCGAGTGACCACGTATAAACTCAGTGCTTCCACCGCCAATATCCATAATGAGTGACGGTTCCTGAAAATCGTAAGACCAACTTACACCATCGTAAATCAATTGAGCTTCGCGCAAACCGTCAATGATTTCTATTGTGATGTTAAAGCGTTCTTTCACCGTAGAAAGTAATACCTCAGAATTATCCGCATCGCGTACTGCTGAAGTTCCGAAAGCTTGAATGTGCCGCGCTTCATACGATTCGCAGATGGCAACGAAATGTTCAAACGCCGTAAAAGCGCGTTGCATGGCTTCGGGAGCAATGGTTCGTTCGTTGATTCCGCCCATGCCCAGCGCAACTCCTTCTTTGGAATTGTGAATTACTCGAAAACCATCGTCAGAAACGTCGGCAATGAGTAAATTGAACGTATTTGTACCTAGATCAATGACAGCTTTCCGCATTTATTTCATTTTTAGCCATTGAAATAATTGTTTCAACCGCACTGAGTGACCGAATTGTAAGATACCATTTTTGTACAATCGGCCTGCGAGTGAAAGTACGGCAAATGCGCTCACCAACAAGATCAACAAGGAAATAAACAATTGATAGCCTTCGCCTTCGGGATAACCGACTGCCAATTTTACCATTACAACCACCGGAGCCGTAAACGGCAAATAATGATAGAGTTGCGCCAATTGTGTTTCGGGATTATTGAGTACATAATACCCCGAATACAACGCAAACAATAGCAACGCGATGAGTGGTAACAAAAATTGTTGTCCGTCTGATTCAGAACCGGTAACAGCTCCCAATGCCGCGAAAAAAGCACCGTAGAACAGATAACCGACCGCAAAAAACAAGAGGAAATAACCGATCATGCTCGAGAATTGAATGCGTTCAAAAATCAATTCTACAAATTCGTTATACGCTACCGAAGTGCCGTTTTGCGCAAGATTTGCAGGATCATATCCGTTCACAAATACCGTTTCCCGCATCAAATACAATCCGAAGGAAATGATGACAGCCCAAACGAAAAATTGGATAAACGCACTTAATCCAACGCCTATAATTTTACCTAACATCAACGCTCGCGGATGCACTGTTGCTACCAAAATCTCTACAATTCGATTACTTTTTTCGCGCGAAACCGAACGTAAAATCGTCATTCCGAACAAGAAAATAAACACAAAAATGACGGCTCCGAAGAACAACCCCACCCAGCCGGCCAAATCGCTTGATTGCTCAGTAGGATCATAGGCATTTTTAAATGGCATCTGCAACGGTTGTTTGATTTTCCGGAAATCGTTGGCCGATAATTTGGTGAATTTAGCAGCTAGAATTTCTTCCAATCGCCGTTCAATCTGGTAACGAATGTTGATCGTCATGTTCAACGACGGTTTTTCGCGGTAAAAGACAAAACTCAATTTGTTGGTGATGATTTTCTCGTTCACTTCCACCATCGCATCAAAATCTTGATAAGTTTTTCCTGAGGCAAAATCAGCAATTTCAATGTAATCCGACACAAAGGAATACTGAATGGATTTGTCTTCTCCGGGCATGATTTTGTTTTCCATAATCCCTCTCGGATCGGAAATCAGCACTTTCCAGCTTTGCTGTTTGTTTTCACCGATGGCAAACAACAAATAGGTGAGCGATAACACCAAAATTGGTCCTACAAGTGCCATCACCACAAACGATCGACTTCCGATGCGTTCGCGCAATTCGCGCATGGCTATAATCCAACTGTTTTTCATAGTTTATTTTTTGAGGGAACTAGGGAATTGGGGAGCTGGGGAACTAGAACGTCCCAGCTCACTAGTTCCCTATTTCCCTATTTCCTCTTTTACAGAAACCGCATTAATAAACAACTCTTGCATAGAAGGTAATACTTCCCAAGCCGCTTCAATTTTCACGGTGCCGATTAATACTTTTAGCAAATCTTCGAACTGATTGTCGCCCCGCATTTTTACGCGCGCCACAAAACGATCGTCTCCCAATATTTCTTTGTCGATGAGTTCGAAACCTGTCCACAAGGCATTTACAAAGGCAATCATGGTTCCTCTAAATTTCACTGCGTACTCTCCTACTCTGGCCGATTCCTGCAATTCGGAAACGCGCCCTTCCATGATTTTCTTTGATTGGTGAATCAGCGCTACACGATCACAGATTTCCTCAACGCTGCGCATATTGTGAGTTGAAATGAGAATGGTTTTGCCTTTGGCTTTCATTTCCACCAATTCTTGTTTGATGAGTTCTACATTCACCGGATCGAAACCGGAAAACGGTTCATCAAGAATCAGCAATTCAGGTTCGTGTAAAACGGCACAAATGAACTGCACTTTTTGCGCCATTCCTTTCGAGAGTTCGTCGATACGTTTTTTTCGCCACGATTGAATATCAAAACGATTCAGCCAATAATCCAACGCTTGTTTGATATCCGATTTGGTCATGCCGCGCAATGCACCGAAGAAAAAAGCATGAGCTTCAACGGTCATGTTTTTATACAATCCGCGCTCTTCGGGCAAATAACCAATGTGGATGAGGTGTTTTTGTTTGAGCAAATCGCCTTTGAAACGCACTGTTCCGTGATCGGGTTCAATAATGCGGTTGATGACGCGAATCAAGGTTGTTTTACCTGCACCGTTTGGTCCAAGTAACCCAAATATTTCACCGGTTTTGAGCGACAACGACACATCATCTAGCGCCGCTTTTCGTTGGTAGCGTTTGGTAATTTGTTGGATTTCGAGCATCGAATACAGAATTTTGCTAAAAATAATGAAAGTAGGTTGTTGGCGTTACGAACAGAGCATAATTTTGTCAATCCCCCAACAATCGTTTTTTCCAATCAGACCAGCGATAGATTTTTGCCAAGAGGAAAATCATAAGCGGATAAGCAATTGCCAGAATAGCAATCAATCCCCAGCCCACGCTTGGTTTGGATGTATCCAATAACAACGAATCTGTTTGAAGGCTTTGCCATTGACTGCTTAAGATCAGTAGTCCGAAAAAATTGTTGGCTGTGTGGTATCCCCAGGCAAGTTCGATACCGTCATCCATTATTGTAAGGAAAGCGGCGAAAAATCCGGATAAAATATAAAACAACATGGCAAACCACCCCAAAGCGGTTACTTCAGGATTCATGGAATGGAGTCCGCCGAAAATGAGTCCGTTGATCAACGCAATGGAAATGCCGCGCGAAGTAGCTTTCCCGGTCCATTTGAGTACAAATCCGCGACAGAACAACTCTTCAAAACCCGTTTGAATGGGAACCAAGAACACACAAATTGCCAGTAACAGGAAAAACGTTTCGGGATTGTAATTCCATTTGATCACAGAGCCGTTAACCATTAGTTCAATTCCGGTGAGAATTCCTTCAATGAGCGCCCACAGCCCGAAAGCCACAAAAAATCGTTTTACATCGATGCGTTTGCGGGTAGTAAAAAAAGTGAGTAATGGTACGCGGTGATTAAATCGGAATGCCAGCAGCAGCATTAAAAATCCAACCACAAACACAAATAACTGAAACGATAAATTCTCGTTGTTGGAGAACAGGCTTGTAAATTCATCCGGCGAAAGTTTATCCAACTCTTCCACCGAAATGCCTTTCATTGCAGCACTTATCATATAAGGAATTCGCCCGAAACCAATGATCCCGGAAATGACCAAACCCAGCGTTAACAAGTAACGCCACCATTCATTGCGTTGGTTTAAGAGCGGTGATCTGAAGTAATTACTCATGATTCAAAGTTATTAGAAAAACTCGTCATGTTACTTTTTTCCGAAGCAAAAAAAGTAACCAAAAATGCTTAGGCGTCATCCCAAGTCGCTCGCGAAAAAGACCTTTTCCTGTGTTTTAAGGTCAAAAGTGACAGATCAGGATCTGAAACGCAAGCGCTTTTGACAAAACACAACGGAACGGCCTTTTTCTTTACTTCGCTTCCATGGATGACGCTAGTCCGCAGCTATAACTTTCGAAAGAAACAACAGTTTAGTTAACGACTATTTAGCAACTAATCACAAAAAAAGGACGTTCCTCCAAACGTCCTTTAATCACTTATTACACCATAACTACTTAATGAAACATATCTTTCATTCGTTGAAAAAATCCGCGTTCGCTTTTATCGGGCGTTGGCTTGAAGTTTTCGCTTTCTTTCAATTTATCAAGCAATTCGCGTTCTTCTTTGGAAACTTTTTTAGGTGTCCACACATGAATGTGAACCAACAAATCTCCACTTCCGTAACCTTGAAGAATCGGCAATCCTTTTCCTTTCAATCGCAGTACTTTGCCACTTTGTGTACCCGGCTCTACTTTGATCTTCGCTTTTCCGTTAATGGTAGGAATCTCGATGGTTTCACCCAAAACGGCGTCTACGAAATTCACAAAAGCTTCGTAGTGCAGGTTTTCACCATCGCGACGTAAATCTTCGTGTTCCTGTTCTTCGATCACAACGATCAAATCTCCGGGAATTCCGTTGAAAGGTCCTGCATTTCCTTTTCCGGTAACGCTCAATTGCATACCTTCTTCAACACCTGCAGGAATATCAATTTCGATGACTTCTTCCTGACGTTTTAAACCTTGGCTATCGGCATCGGAAGGTTTTTGGTCGATCATTTTACCCGCACCTTGGCATGCATTACACACCGATTGGGTTTGCATCGCTCCCAAAAATGTTTGAGCAACGCGCGTAATGCGACCGCTACCATTACAGGTTGCGCAATTTTTATAGGTTACGCCATCAGCGTTGACCAGTTTGTTGACCTTGATTTTTTTACGAACGCCGTCGGCAATTTCTTCGAGAGTGAGTTTCATTTTCACACGAAGGTTTGTTCCTCTGGCAGCACGCTGACCTCCTCTGGAGCCACCGAAGCTACCACCACCGAATGCACTTCCGAAAACATCACCGAACTGCGAGAAAATATCCTCCATGTTCATTCCGCCACCGAAACCGCCGCCACCACTAAGTCCGGCATGACCGTATTGATCGTAACGCGCTTTTTTATTCGCATCGGAAAGTACTTCGTAAGCTTCTGCAGCTTCTTTGAACTTTTCTTCCGCTTCTTTATCATCCGGGTTTTTATCAGGGTGATATTTCAACGCCATTTTACGATAGGCCTTTTTAATTTCGCCTTCGTCAGCACTTTTTGAAATCCCTAATATTTCGTAATAATCCCTTTTTTGCATCTTCACTAATATTTCAGATTGTCAGATTGCAGATTAGCAGATTGAATCTGTAATTTGTCAATCTGTAATCTGTTAATTATTGTCCTACTACTACTTTTGCGTAGCGAATTACTTTATCATTCAGGTAATAACCTTTCTCAACATCATCAACCACCTTGCCTTTCAACGCATCGGAAGGAGCGGGAACATTCGCAATTGCTTCGTGTAATTCAGGATCAAACGCTTCGTTTTTCGATTGCATTTGTTTCAATCCTTTTGCTTCAAGCGTCATTTTAAACTTCGAATGGATCAGCGCTACACCGTCTTTGATTGCTTGAATATCTTCTACCTTCTCATTGTTTAGAATTGCTCGTTCGAAGTCATCTAACACAACAATTAGGTCTTTCAACACACCTGCACTAGCAGTGGCAATCAATTCCAACTTTTCTTTGTTGGTTCGCTTGCGGTAATTATCAAACTCCGAATATAAACGAAGGTATTTATCGTTGAGTGCAGCAATCTGCTCTTCTGCCGAAGGAGTACTCGAATTTGCTGACGAATTGTCAGTATTTTCTGTTTCCGCTTCAGCTTGTTCGTTCACATCTTGTGGCTCAACTGCAGCTGATTCTTCGTTTAGACGCTCATTTTGCTCGTTCTCTTCTGCCATGATTCTTCCTATTTTTCCGCTCTACGTCAATAAACTTGCCATGTCTACAAAACCGACATGGTGTCAGGAAACATGACAGATAAACAGCATCCGTCATTCTCAACTCAACCATTAGCTTAGTTCGATTTTAATATTTTCCTTACATTCGATGCATTCTTACTATTATCTTATTATTGATAGACTCCGATTTTATGAAATACCTGTTTACCTGTTTACTTTCCATTTCTAGTGTGGCTACTGTTTTTGCTCAAAAGAACGACGATTCGTTGGTCATCAGACAATTGTTTAGCGAGGCGCTTGAGAAAGGAAAAGCTTATGAAGACTTGCGATCATTGTGCAAAGATATCGGCGCACGTATTTCAGGGTCGGCGCAAGCGGAAATGGCCGTTGAATGGGGAAAGCGAAAAATGGAATTGTACGGTTTTGACAAAGTCACACTTCAACCCATCATGGTTCCGCATTGGGAAAGAGGTACTTCGGAAGCTGCATGGATGCAACCAAAATCAGGTGATCTGATTCCGTTGGACATTCTGGCACTCGGTGGATCAATTGGAACAAACGGTCTGCTGAAAGGTGAGATAGTTGAATTTAAGCATCTAGACGACCTTAAAAAGGCTGACCGGAAATTGGTGGAAGGGAAAATTGTGTTTCTCAATCAGCCGATGGACCCGAAGCAAATTACCACATTCGGAGCATACGGCGGTTGTTATGCCATTCGTGGCGAGGGAGCCATTGAAGCTTCCAAATTAGGTGCCATTGCAGTTGTTATTCGTTCATTGGCCATGCCAGAAGACGATCATCCACACACAGGATCGATGCACTATGACGAGGCAATTCCTAAAATACCTGCAGCAGCCCTTTCAACCAATGCTGCAAACGCACTTTCTGAAGCATTGCAATTCGGTCGTACCACCTTTGCGTTTGAAATGGATTGTCGTGATTTTCCGGATGCACCTTCACATAATGTGATGGCAGAAATAACCGGAAGTCAATTCCCTGATCAAATCATTACCATCGGCGGGCATTTGGATTCGTGGGATGCAGGTGAAGGCGCGCATGACGACGGTGCTGGAGTGATTCACTGTTTGGAAGCTCTTCGCATTATGAAAGTGCTTAAAATAAGACCAAAACATACTATCAGAGTGGTGTTCTTTATGAACGAAGAAAACGGAAACAAAGGCGGTATCAACTACGCAAGTTGGGTGAAAGAAAACGGAGAAAAACAGGTTGCAGCCGTTGAAAGCGATCGAGGTGGTTTTAGTCCGCGTGGATTTGAATGCGATGGAACTGCAGAACAATTAGCTATGATTCAAGGATTCAAAGACGAGCTTCTACCTTATGGATTGTATCACTTCGAAAAAGGATACGGAGGCGTTGATATCGGTCCGTTGAAAAAACAGTACGAAGGCATTCCTCTTTTTGGATTTGTTCCCGATTCGCAGCGCTATTTCGACTTCCATCATGCAGAAAGTGATGTGTTTGAAAATGTCAACAAACGCGAACTGGAATTGGGCTGTGGTAGTATGGCTGCATTCCTTTATTTATTAGACAAAACACTATAACCACACTAAAACTGCAATACTATGATACTTGAAGGAAGACCGAATCCGGAACACGCATCTACTTATGCGACTTACTATTTTAATCTCTCTGATCGTCAAACCGATTTGATGGAATCATTGATTCAAAACGGAACCACAACGGCTGCGTTTATTCGCTCTATTCCGGAAGATAAAGCTGATTTTCAGTACGCAGATGGCAAATGGTCAACCAAAAGTGTGATTGCACACATGATTGACACTGAGCGCATTTTCCAGGATCGTGCCTTGCGAATTTCGCGTAAAGACACAACTGAACTTCCCGGATTTGATGAAGACAGTTATGCCAATCACTCACCGGTTGATCAACGTACGCTTGAAGATTTGGCCGCTGAATTTGAGGCTGTACGAGCTTCCGGAATTCATTTATTTCGTCACATGACTGCCGGAATGATTGATTTTGTTGGAATTGCGAGTAACAACCCCTTATCTCCGCGAAGTGCCGGTTGGATGATCGTTGGTCATGCTATTCATCATTGTCGAATCATAGCCGAACGATACCTTGTTGATACAGAAGAATTTTAACCTTTAAACTAAACGATTATGCGCAAATTTACTATTACAACTATTGCTTTACCATTTCTTTTATTGATCCTTTTTTCTTGCGGTGGCGGTATGACAGGTGTTAAAGTGCCTGCCGACAAAAAAAACTACATCGGTACTTGGCAATCGGAAGAAGTATTCCTAGATATTAGCGAAAACGGATCTGTAGATTACAAAAGAACTACAGGCGGTTCTACTACAAGTATCAATGCTCCCATTCAGAAGTTTGAAGGAAACAACTTTATTGTTGGCGCTTTGGGATTCAACACGACATTTATAGTAAGTAAGGTTCCGCATCAAGAAAATGGTGTTTGGATGATGACGGTTGATGGAAGAGATTTAACACGGGATTGATTTTAGTTGATTTTCAGACCTGAAAAATTATCCGTTATTAACCGCGCGACTGCCTCAGGCATGTTTAGAAACACTTATGCCCTTATTATTACTGGGATTCATGAAATAAACGAGATCATTTTTTGATGAAAAAATCGATTATAGCACCTTGGTTGTGTGTAATCTCTTTCCGTGAAGAAAATCTCCAAAATTCACCTCTTAAACTTAGTCGTTTCTAACCGTTAGAAACACTTATGGCCCTATGAATAGTGGTGTTCAAGAATTCTGTACGAATTATCGAAGTCAATACAGATTTTTCATACGTGAACATCCGTCTTTTGAGATCGGTTTGGTAAAACACGATGAAATTTAGTTGAAAAATTATCCGTTACTAAACGTTAGAAACACTTAGCCCTCGGAAAACACTGGCTTTTTGAGGTTTCACTGCAAAGAATTCTTCAAGCAAAAAACTATGATCGCCCTGTCTAAATTGTGAATTACTCGGTTAATTATTTTTCCTTGTTGCGCTTGTTACTCGCGTGAATCCTGCTAACTTTGCGGAATTAAATCATCCGTTACTTACAGGTTATCTGTATATTAATGGAAAATGAATCTATAATGGCAGATATTTTCGATAAAATTCAGCGCAATCGTGGTCCGATCGGGCAATACTCAAAGGGAGTTCACGGTTATTTTACATTTCCAAAATTGGAAGGTGAACTAGGGAACAAAATGGTGTTCCGTGGAAAAGAATGTTTGGTTTGGTCTTTGAACAACTACTTAGGCTTGGCAAATCATCCTGAAGTTCGTGAGGCAGATCGTAAAGCTGCAGATACATACGGATTGGCCTATCCAATGGGTGCGCGTATGATGACAGGTCAAACGGGTGAGCACGAAAAACTGGAGAATGAATTGTCTGAATTCATGGGAAAAGAAGATACAATTCTTCTAAATTTCGGTTATCAAGGAATGGTTTCGGCAATTGACTGTTTGGTTGATCGCAGCGATATCATTGTTTATGATAGTGAGGCTCACGCTTGTATTCTTGACGGAATGCGCTTACATACAGGAAAACGTTTTGTTTTCCAACACAATGATATGGAGAGTTTCGACAAACAAATGCGTAATGCAACACGTTTGGCTGAAACGACCGGTGGTGGAATTTTGGTGATTACGGAAGGTGTTTTCGGAATGGCAGGTGATCAAGGTCGCTTGGCTGATATCGTTGAATTCCGTAAATCAGGTAAATACAATTTCCGTTTGTTTGTTGATGATGCTCACGGTTTCGGTACACTTGGAGAAACTGGTCAAGGTGCTGGTGAAGCTCAAGGTGTTCAAGGTGAAATTGATATTCTATTCGGAACGTTCGCGAAATCTATGGCTTCTATTGGCGGATTTATTTGTGGTGATGAATCGATTGTTGAATTTCTTCGCTACAACATGCGTTCACAAATGTTTGCTAAAGCTTTGCCAATTACCATTACTATTGGTGCTCGTAAACGTTTGGAATTGCTAAGAACGCGTCCTGAGTTGAAAGAAAAATTATGGACGATCTCAAATGCATTGCAATCAGGTTTGAAAAATGCAGGTTTTGATATTGGTGCAACCAATTCACCGGTGACCCCTGTATTCATGAAAGGAAATCTTGCGGAAGCAACCAACCTTACATTTGATTTACGCGAAAACTACAACATCTTCTGTTCAATTGTGATTTATCCGGTAGTACCGAAAGATGTGATCATGTTACGCTTGATCCCTACAGCTGCTCACACGCTTGAGGATGTTAGCTACACGATTGAAACATTCAAGAAATTGAAAGATAAACTGGATAGCGGTGCTTACAAAGCAGACGAATTAGCCGCTGTTGAGGTAGACAAGAAAAAATAAGATTCATTTACATGAATTGTGAAAAGAGACTTCTTACGGAGTCTCTTTTTTTTATGGTTCTAACTTTCGAATTTATAAAACAAAAAAAGGAGGATCAAAATCCTCCTTCCAATTGAAAATGAATGCGATTAATCAAAAAGCTTGTAACCTGTCCACGTTCTAGAGTCGGTATCGAATAAAAATACGCGCTCATTGCAATAAGAAACCCGGAAGAAATCAGGTACTTCTTCAATTGATTCACATGTACCCGATTTTAAGACCACTTTTCCGGTTTCTTTACCACTTGACGCACTGAATAAGTGAACGGTCATGGTTTCAGCCTCAAATAGCGCGATTTCGTAATTTTTCACTCCGGTATACATAGGTCCGTTGGTATTCAACGTTGTATTCATATCTGTAGGAGAAAGTATCAATGTTTTACTCTTCGTTTTACCAGGCTTGAAAAAATAAGCGGTATTTCCTTCAACGAACATGATAGACTTCTTTTTCTCAGCATAAGTGGCAACCGTTTGTCCTTCCATTCCGTAAGCGAATGAAGTTGCAACCGACCCTTTGATCGTGCCATCGGTGTTTAACTTAAGTTCAAACCCACCTTGGTTGTCGTAGCTAATTCCTTGAATCGTTTTTGTACTTGGATTGTACCACATTCCGCGCACATCAAAGCCTACTTCTTCAGAAGCAATAGAAGTGCCGCTTGAGCTATGCGTTTCTATCGGATACAACGCGTTACCTGCAAATACGGTGTAATACAGTTGAGTTGAAGGGTTGTACGTTACCGAAACACCATTTGTGCCGTCTACACCTTGAATCGTTAAAGTGATGTCACAATTGGCATTCATCAATGGAGTCTGAGCGAAAGTAAACATCGTTGTTACCAAGCCCAATAGGAGCAGTATTTTATTCATAGTTGTTTTTATTTCTAAAGTAGTAAAGTAATTTAGAAATCGTCGCATGTGATCATGAAAATACTACAAATGCTATAGTTGCGATTTTTTGAATCAACAGATGATTCTCAGCAACAAAAAAACGGAACGCTGAAAACAACTCCTCTACTAGTCATTCTCAGCATTCCGCAAATCGTTTATTTGTTCCATTTAACTAACCTAATGCTTTAATGCTTTCTCTAATGAAGACCGAGATTTTAATCTGCTAAAACTAAACTCTATCACACACACGTTAAACTAAAAACATCACTTAGAGTAATCCAGCGTTCTTCATTATCGATTAAGCAAAATGTTAACTATCGAAAGGTAGTAGTAAGTTAACTTCCCTAGTAACAAGCTCAACAAATAAATTCTGATGCTAAAGTACGGTTCAACTAAATCCAATACAGGAGTGCCGCCCCCTCAAAAGAAGAAAAAACCTTGCTAAAACTTTAGTTGCTGATCTTTGCGATCAACCACACTTTTATTCTCCATTACCCACATTAACAGGCTGTTATTACGTGCGTCGAGGTTGAGTTTTTTACAAATGCGTGAGCGATAGTTTTCAACAGATTTCACCGACACGAAGAGGAGATTGGCAATTTCTTTACTGGAATATTTTTGACTCACCAGTTTTAGCACTTTCAATTCGGTTTGAGTTAAGGCATTCAATAACTCGGCGATATGCAATTGATCGCTGTTTTCGGAAAGTTCTTGTCTGTTGGGATCGCGAATATCTTTGGCCAAGTAACTTTTACCCTGTTGAATGGCTAAAACACATTCCACCAATTCTTCCGAAGTATTGTCTTTTACCAAGTAGCCCTTCGCTCCACTGAAAAAGGCCAACTTCACCATTTCGACATCTTTGTACATTGAAAGAATCACCACATTGATCTGCGGAAAAGATTTTGCAATTTCAGCACAGGTATCCAACCCGTTTTTCTGAGGCATGTCGATGTCGAGAAAAACTAAATCCGGTTGATGTGACTCTAGGTGAACAATCACCGAGGCACCGTTATCAAAATCGGTCACATGAACTTTCTCAAAAGAAGATTCCAGCAGAAACTTTAGTCCACTTCTGAAAATCGGGTGATCATCTGCTATGACAATTTCCATATTCATCGAAATTTGATTATTAACTGAATTCCCTTTTGTTGATCTGAAATGACGTTCAATTTACCATTAATCTTATGTACCCGTTCCTTAATGGTCATCATCCCTATTCCATTACTAAACGTAGAACCTGAAAAACCGATGCCATTATCGCGGTATTTATAAATATAAGTACCATCCTCCTCTTTGAGTGTGATTTTAAGCGACGCCGCATTGGCATGCTTGATGGTATTGTTAATGCATTCCTGGCTAATCCGATAAAGTTGCGTTTGAATCTCAATACCGAGCGGATCGTTAGGAACCGCAAAATGCATACTGCAAATGATATCGGTGTTGGCTTGCGTGCGTTCCAATAATCCGTTGAGAGATCTTTCCAATCCCAATTTTTCAAGTGAAGATGGATGCAACTGATGACTGATCGTTCTGGTTTGATTGATCACTTCCCCTACTTCTTTTTCCAAATCGGTAATCTCTTGAATCACCCCATTATTGTACATGTTGATTTTCGACTTTACAACAGAAAGCAATTGACCGATATTGTCGTGCAAATCACCGGAAATACGTGAACGTTCTTCATCAATCTGCTGAATCAATCGTTGAGAGAATAACACCTGCTGTTCACGCGATTTCCGCACATAACGAATGTATAAAAACCCAAGAACCAGTAGCGAAATCGCTATCAAACCAATCAGTATCAAGCGCCATTTCGTCGATTCCAATTCCCGGTTTTTATCCGATAATTTGGTTTTTGTCTTTTCTTGGGCAAGCTGTGACTCGATGCGTTTACGACCGTATAAAACCTGTAAATCGGCCATTTTATCCTTGTTGGTAATCAATTCTATGCTATCACTGAGTTCATGAAAGCGTGTTTTAAAATCCAATGCTTTTTTATATTCACCCGATTTTTCATAAATATCGGATCGCACTTGAAACGTATTGATATAGTTGGTAATAGAAGGTCGTTGCTCATGAAGTTCAAGTACCTTATCAACATAAGACCTCGCTTCGTTTAATTTATTTTGTTTTGTATAAATACCGCTTTTCAACAGATAGGCAATTCCTAAATATTCTAAATCGTCGAATTGGCTAAAAATGGCAATTGCCGAGTCTGCATAGAGTAATCCTTCTTCATAATTTCCGTCGAGCCCATAACAATTTCCCAAATTAATAAAGGCAGCCCCAATCCCGAAAGGGAAACCTTGCTTTTCGGTAATTTCAACCGTTTCGTGGAAGTGTTTTATCGATGCTTTGTAGTCTTTTAGTTCACGGTAAACAAGCCCGAGATTGTTGTGTAGGTTTCCGATTAGCCGGTACTCTTTTTCATCGATGGCCAAGCGCAATCCGCGCAATAAATCTTTGCGAGCATCTTCGTATTGCTTGTTTTCATACTTCAGCAATCCCAGATTATTCAGCAAAAAACCGATGAAATACTTTTTCTTGTACTTTTCTGCAATCTTTAATCCTTCGAGGTAATATTCAATGGCTTTATCGTCCATCATGCGGTCTTCGTACAAAATTCCAAGTCCGTTATATACTTCTATTGAATTTTCGACGAACCGGTGTTTTTTTGCTTGTTTCAACAAACGGTTAAATTCATCCTCCGCCTTAAAAATATCCGTTTCGGCCTGAATAAACGCCAATCGAATCTGCGTAGAATTTTTGAGTTTCAAATCGCCGCATTGCTCTGCGATGGAAATCGATTTTTGAAAGTACTTATTGGCATTCTTATAATCGTTGGAATAATAATAAAATGAGCCATAGTATTGATAAATAAGCCCTTCTTCTCCTTTCGAATGCAGTTCTCGGGCAATCTTAATTGCTTTTGCTCCATTGGAAAACACTTTAGCCGAATCTGAAAGCGTACTTTGACGAATGGTCTTTTTGAGTTGTTCCAATTGGCGAAACAGCTTATTGCCTTGTGCAAAAGACGAAAGCTGAAGCGCAGCAAAAACGAGTAGTATGTAGTATTTAGAACGCACGTATTTCTAAGGTTAAATCATTTCTAAATTAGTGTTTTTAGTTTGTTTTTAACGAATTCTGTCTTATAATTCAACAGACCGCACTTTACATTCCCCCATCTTCATTGATTTCGTTACATTTGCGTTAAGCAAACCCAATGCAACACAGAACGTTCATAAAACCCTTTTCCGATTATACCTTAACGGTATTTTCAGTTGAATCGTTGATTTATTCAGGCGTATGCTTTTCTACTCGTTTTTCTTTTTATCACTCATGATCTGAATAATGGCCTCATTTTCCTCTTTATTCGATCCGCCGGAGTTACAAACAAGTGATTACGTTTACGAAGCAAAATACTTGCTCGCCTATCGAATGAGTTTGTTTTTGGCAGTTACCATAGGCATTTTAGATATTGCGTTGTTCATCTATTTTAACATAATAGCTGCTCTTGTTGCTCTCATTGCCCTATTATTCGTAGTCTGGGCAATCTACCAAATTCGAAAAACAGGAAAATACCTTGTTCCAATCTTGATTTTTAACCTAGTAGGCGCAATGGCGTGTTTGGTTACATTATTCGGCGTTAAAGATCAGCCCCACATGGTTGATATGATTTGGATGGTGATCAATATTTTATTCACTTTTATTGTTGTTGG
>Ga0302296_1001071_pt1 | contig 20686 bp, 8 predicted proteins | sample III_Fen_N3_1_FD_194546 | JGI IMG/M metagenome (GOLD analysis project Ga0302296, IMG submission 194546) | Peat permafrost microbial communities from Stordalen Mire near Abisko, Sweden - III_Fen_N3_1 | ecosystem: Environmental > Terrestrial > Soil > Wetlands > Permafrost | place: Sweden: Abisko...
AAACTTTTATAAAATATCCATTCCCAGATTTTAGTTCTGTTATTTGACTTAAACCATTGTTCGGGATATAAAATCCATCAAAATTCTTAATAATAATTGTTTCGGTTGGTAATTTTGAAACTGCAAGCGATAGCAGATTAGGAACACCAATTAAATTCCATCCTTTCTTTAAGCTTGTGCTTACAGTTGTGTTTGTAACTACATTTGAAACAATAGTTTCTTGAACCGAATTATATACTAAATATCCTTTTCCTCCTTCTATGTTCGTAAGGCTATTAAAATAAGTTGCTAAACCTTTTTTGTAAAAGCTATCGTTTGTTTTAACAACTTCAGCATTTGGGAAAAGTGTTGTTACTGGAATATTGGCTTGTCCCACTGGAATTGAAATCAGATTCCAACCTTTTGCCAATTGAAGAGAAATGTTTGTGTTTTGAATGTTTACTGTTACAGCAATACTATCGGCAGTAATTGCTTTGCCATCGCTAACAGCTAAACGGAAAATATATGTGCCATTTATTAGATTTGTAAACGATGGTGTAGAAGAACTATTATTTGTAATCGTTGCTGTATTTGGTCCCGAAACTTGTGTCCAAGCATAGCTTATTGTATCACCTTCAATGTCAAAACTATTTTTGCCATTAAGGCTAATGTTGTTGTTTACGGTAGAAGTGTCAATTCCTGCATAAGCAACGGGAGGCATATTATTTACTGGACCTTTTGCTCCAACGCAAGTTAAATCATCAATTTCAATAGTTCCCGAACCACTTGCAGCAGATACTTGCCAGCTAAAATAATCGATATTGGTTTTGTCAATTGCACCAACATCAGTTCCCCATGCAGGATCTTGTGCAAGTGCAGACCAGTCCACAGTAACGGTAGTCAAAGTGCTAGATGCTGGAATTGCTTTTTTATGATAATCGTTATCGGCAATCTTTGCCATTTGAACTCTAAAGTCGTGAGCAGCACCTTTATATTTATATGTTATTTTTTGACATCCAGTTAAATCCATTACAGTTCCGTCTTTTTTCATGCTTACCTTAACACCGCAATATGGATTATATGCCCATCCTCCTTTGTTTAATGTATATGATGCATTAACGGTATTGTTATTTGGTAAATTAATGGCCGATGTTATTGTCGATGCTCCTTTATCATTGCTATCGTCAAATACACTCCAAGCTCCTCCCCATAAGGTTGTAAAGTCATTATCGTCAACATTATCAATTACATCTCCTCCTGCTGGAATTGTATAGTTTTGTGGTAATACCGTAACTTTAATGATTCCTTCTTGAGTGTCAATGCCGTTACTTGCTGTTACTTTAAAGCTGTACATTCCAATTTGCAGATTATTTATACTTGGATTTGCAATGTTGTTCGCACTAAAGCTTGCTGTATTAGGTCCACTTGTTTGAATCCAATTATAATTTATTGTTCCGTATCCAGTACTTGCTGTAGCTATTATTGACGTTGATGAAGTTGGAAGTTTTAAGGTTTTATCTGCTTCAAGACTTAGTTGAACAGCATCGGGATCAATTTTTGCTGGTGGAACATATCCGTAACCACGCATCATGTCACGCATCCACTGTCCAGAAGCTGAAAGTTCGCTACTTGTCCATCCCGACGATTTTGTAACACTTGAATTAAAAGCCGACCAGTTTTCATCGCCATTGGTTTGTTTGTTGTTTAATGTCCACGAACATTGAATTACTCCGGCATTTTTAAATGTTTGCACAAGTCCACCGTCGCTATTGCCATTTCGTCCCCATTCGGTAACAACAATTGCTGTTCCATTTCCCCATGAACTTTTTCCTATCCAATCTGCTTGATGGTTGTCGACAACATAACCATGCCATGTGCCAGCAATATTTCCATGACTATAAAAGCTTGCTCCAAATTCGGGATTGCGACTATAGTTTTTTGATCCAATGATAATAACATTGCTAGGGTCGTTTGCTCTAATTGTATTACAAACAGCATCGGCATAACCATCTTGGTTAACTTGTTCGTTTACAAATGGCTCGTTAAATATTTCGTATAAAATGTTGGGATATTTTCCCCATTTCTTTGAAAAATAATCGAAGAATTCAATTGCTTCTTTTTTGAAAAATTGTGAGTGATGATCGTGGAAATCAATGATTACATAAATATCATTTTCGATAGCTGCAGCAATTACCTCATCCATCATGTTTTTAGCAAGTTCGGGATTTTTAACATAATTGTTATTATTCCATGTAGTTCCAAGATATTTTGGGGTGTACGATCCGTAAGGTGCAATGTTGTCGTACATGCCAGGACCAATGGAAACAGGACAGCGAACAACTTGAATATGCCAGTCTTCAACTAACCAATCGATAGTTTCTTTTTTCCACCAAGCAGGAGCCGAACAACTCCAAAATAAACTTGGTCCAGCCAAACTAGCTTTTTGTCTTTTCTCGCCACGAACAGCCCAGTCATTTGCACCAGCATACGATTCTGTAACAGTAAGTTTGCCAAATTGAGATACCACAAAGTTTCTTTTCTTAGTTGGCATTGCTACTTTAATATTCAATGTTTTTGTTATACCACCTATAGAAACGCTTGCTGTTTCAACACTTGGACTGCTACCAGCAGTAAATAATCCATTGGGAACATTTAATGACCATATAATTGGTGATGCAATGACTTTGCTGTCGGAATTAACTGCGTATGCTGCTATTTGAAGCGACTTACCCGGCATCACTTCAATTTTCGATGGATTAGTAATTATGCTACTTATTGAAGTATTTGTAATAGATGATTTTGATAGTTTTATATAGTCGAGATTTATTCCAGTACCCAAGTTTTTTAAGGTAAATGTTTGTACACCACTTGCAAAATAAAACAATGGACTATTTGCATATGTTGTTTCGAGCCAGCTAGCTAAAGGAGTTGTCCACCAGCTATCGCCATTTTTAGCTTCAAAATCGATTAAGCCAACGGCACCATTTGTTGCTTCAATCGATAGTTTCCCAGCAGCACCAGCAAGATACCTTAATGAAAACTCATAATAACCCGCAGTTGGAATTGTAACGGAGTAGGTAATGGTTTCGGCATATTCATCGAAATAACCAACTGTTGCTCCTGCGTTTTCCAATACTATTGGAGACGTTCCGTTTCCAAGACTTTTATATTTTTCTGCTTCAATTGTAATTTGTGCATGTGCCAAAATACCGATTACAGAAAAAGTAATTATCAAAAAAAACTTGAGTAATTCAATGCGTGCTTTCATAATGCTTGTTCTTTTAGTTTACTAATTGATTGAATAATATCGTATAGCAAAAGTATAGCAACTCGCCCCCTAAGGCCTTGAAAAATGTTTCAATTGGGTATAGAGATGTTTCAGTATTGAAATATGAATACAATTGGTTAATAGAAGTTCCCAAAAATATCTCAGATACTATTTAAATGTATATTTGTTTTATTATAAATGTATTTTAAGTAGATTTTCTGCGAATGTCGATTTGGAGGTCAAAATATAAGTGCTTGTTATTAATTCTATTAATAAGTAAAACGATATTGCTCTTTTCTCAAAAAGGATTGGATCTACAACAAACACCACATAGCTTTATTTTTATCAATGAAAAGCAGGGTTTAAATGTTGAAAAGATAAATGGAATTACACAAGATACTTTAGGATTATTATGGCTATGTACAAATAAAGGCTTGTATAAGTACGATGGTTTTACGGCTAATCCGGTTGTGTTAAATGATAAAGAGGTCGACAAAATAATAAGTTCGGAGGTTATCTCAATATACCAAGATAGTAAAGGTTTTTGGTGGATTTCTACCTATCATGGTTTGGTGAAATATAATTGCAAAGAGGGCAGGGGAATTGCTATTACGTTACATGGATCAAAAGATCTTTACATAAATACAGTAAAAGAAGATAACTATGGTAGAATTTGGGTTAAAGCATACTGTAGAACATGGGCTAATTCAAAGAGTAAGATATATGTTTTAAACAATAAAGATTTTGTTGATATAAGCTGTGAAAAAGAAATTAACTACTTTAGTAATCAAGAAAGTGAATTACTATCAAATAAGAAAAATATTTGGGCTATTGTATATAATAAAGTATATAAGATTAATCCCCAAACATTCAGCATCGATGATTCAATTTCACTAAATACATCTACTGATTATCTTTTTACTTCGTCCGTTTATCTTGATAATAATAATTCTTTATGGATTAGTTATCCCAATGGATTATTGCTTAAATGTAATATTAAAACAAAGAAAGTTGAGCGATTTGATATTAAGGAGATTACTCATAATTCATCGGCTTGTGTTTATATAACATATTCTAAAACAAACGATAAAATTTGGTTTTCGATAGATAAAGAAGGTTTTTGGTATTACGATTATAAAAAACAAACTTTTGAACCTTTTATTACAGCTTCGTTAAACAGCGATGAATTACCGTCGTATCAAGCAGAACCAATATTTATTGATAGAGAAAATAATTATTGGTTTGGGATATATAGAAATGGACTTGTATTAACAAATTCGAATTTAAATTGCACGCAATCGTATATAATTAAAGGGGCTACAAATAGTTCCGTATCTGCAATTTTTAAAGATAGTAATAAAAATATATGGATAGGAACAGATGGCGGTGGTTTGTATCAATACGATTCTTTATTTAATTGTAAAAAACAATTCACGAAAAGTACATGTCATTCTTTAACCGATAATTCAATTCTTTCAATATTTGAAGATTCCCAAAAGCGTTTGTGGATAGGAACCTATATGGGAGGTCTTTTTCTATATGATAAAACTAATCAGTCTTTTAAAAATTATCATTACATATCCGATAATAAAAACTCGATTTTAGGCAATGATATTAGGTCAATAAAAGAAGATAAAAATGGGGTATTATGGATTGTTGTTGATGGAAAAGGTATAACATGTTTCGATACAAGAAAAGAGATTTTTACAAATTACACGTTATTTAACAGTCCATGGATTTTAGATTTATTAATCGATTCGAAAGGTGTAATTTGGGCAGCTACATCGAATGGAATAAGTAGGAAGATGCCTTCGTCAAATGTTTTTTCGAATAGTATTGATGAACATAAACAGCATAATTTCCCCGTATGTGTTATAAAAAACTTTTGCGAAGACAATGCAAAAGCAATATGGATTGGGACTGATAATGGACTTTATTATTACTCAAATACCGCACATGCTATTGTTTCTGAAATCCCCTTTTTTAAGGGATATGAAATAAAATCAATATCTAAAAATAATAATGGAGAGCTCTTTATTGCAACAAATTCGGGTTTGTATAAATACACAATTGCTACAAAAAATATTATTCGAATAAATACAAGCAATAAAACGATTGGCGAAATGTTTGTAATAAACGCTGCTTGCATCGATAAAAATAGCTTGTTATTAGGAACAAGTAAAGGTGTTTACAAAATTGCAACGAATTTTATTGATAATCAGAAAACAGAAACTAAACCTGTAATTACAGATATTAAACTATTTAATAATTCATTGTTTCCATTGCAAAATGATAATGGTTCATATTCTTCAATATCATTTATAAAAGAAATTAGTCTTAAGTATTACGAAAACAATATCAGCTTTGAGTTTGCAAATCCAACATTTAAAAATATAACAGTTGATTATCAGTTTGAATATATGTTGGATGGTGCCGATAAACAATGGCATAAAACAACATCGAATCACATTGACTACCCCAATATTTCTCCTGGTAATTATGAGTTTAAGGTTAGAGTTTTTTCGGGCAATAGTGTAGCGAATGCTAATTATACATCTATTAAGGTCATAATATCTCCTCCTTATTGGAAAACTTGGTGGTTTAAACTGTTATTATCCTTTTTACTTATTGCATTAACATTTATATTAATTCGTCAACGACTCGAAAGATTAAAGAAACAAGCTTTTTTATTGGAACAAAAAGTATTTGAACGAACACAACAAATTTTAGCTCAAAAGGATGAAATAATTTTGCAGTCGGAAAAAGTAAAAGCCCATGCCGATAAACTTCAAGAAATAAACAGCGAACTGGTTAAAACACATTCGGAGCAAACTAAGCTTTTTGAAATAGTTTCTCAAATGAATGGAGATTCAGTATCGGAAGTTTCAATACCAAAAACATACGAGGAAAAAATACTTGAAAAGACCATTAACTATATTAATGAACATATTAATGATACCGATTTAACCGTTGAGGTTTTGAGCGAGCATGCAAATTATAGTAAAGTGCAATTTTATAGAATTATTAAAAATCTTACCGAGTTAACTCCAAACGATATTATTAAAACCATACGATTGCAAAAAGCGAAAGAAATGCTTTCAACTGGCAAGTATTCAGTTTCGGATGTTTGTTATCAAGTAGGATTTAACGATCCAAAATATTTTAGAAAATGTTTCAAAGAATATTATAATTTATTGCCTTCAGATTGTATTCCGAAATAATAGCTTTTTGTAAAAAAAAGTGTTTGTTATTCCACGATGAACGTTTTATTCCCCCCAAATGAAAGTTTTGTAATCCCCTCAATCTTCTCATATAAAGTACTTTTGATTTCAAGTTAACAAGCCAATATTGTTCGCTTTTTGTCACTGTTTTGTCTTGAAATTAAATGTGTATAATCTAAGAATTGATATGAAAAACCTTTTATCCAGTTTTGCATTTGCTCTATTATTGTTTTCGTCTTCGATAGGGAATTCACAAATAAATGTGACGATGTCGGTCAATACCACAGTAAATCGTAATGCAATCAGTCCTTATGTTTATGGTGCAAATGAATATCAATTGCGAAAACCGAATCCTATGAACTTATCTGTAAATAGAATGGGGGGAAATCGATTAACTGGTTATAACTGGGAAAACAACTTTTCGAATGCTGGTACCGATTGGCAAAATGCTAGCGATAATTGGATGTTTTCAACTCAAGGTTTAAGTGCAACAACATGGCAAAACGTTGCAGGTTCGGGGGGATATTTGTGGGCTGATTCTGCTTTTAAATATGGTTCGAATATGGTTTTTACTCTTCAAGCAGCCGGATCTGTTTCTGCCGATGGAAATGGATCGGTTAGTTGTACTGCACCCTGTAATCGTTGGGTACCAGTATCTGCTCGAAAACCAGGTGGGAATTTTGTATATCCTCCAAGTCTTACCGATAATGCCGTTTATATGGACGAATATCTTAGTTTCCTCATAAAACGTTATGGAAAAGCTTACCAAGGAGGAATTAAATTTTACGAAATAGATAATGAGCCTGATCTTTGGAATTCAACCCATCCATTAATTTGGGGAACTAAGGCTCCTACGGCAACTCAAGTTTTTGCTAATAATCTTGAATATGCTAAGATGATAAAAGACATGGATTCATCGGCTCAAGTTGTGGGATTTGGTTCTTTTGGTGTTTATGGTTGGGAATCTTTGATAGATATAAAAGGCTTTCTTAAGAAATTTAAAATGGCTTCGGATACTGCGGGAAAACGTTTGTTGGATGTGGTTGATGTGCATATTTACCCCGAACATAAATCAACAACAAATGTCAGAGTGTGTTTTTCGGACGATGCAACAGCACCTTGTGCAATTGCCCGAGCTCAAGCACCACGTTCGTTATGGGATTCGTCGTTTGTTGAAAATAGTTGGGTACCCAATGGTGTATATGGTGGCAAAGGTTGTATGTATATTAAGCGACTAAAAAGCTATATCGATCAGAATTATCCAGGAACAAAACTTTCGATTACGGAGTGGTTATATGGTGCAGCCAACGATATTTCTGGTGGTGTTTCAACAGCCGATGTGCTTGGAATTTATGGTCGTGAAGGGGTGTATTTAGCAAACTATTTTGGAACATTGACCGGATATGCTTCAAGTGCCTTTAAACTATTTCGAAACTATGATGGTAAAAAATCAACATTTGGCGATATCAGTCTGCAAGCATTAACAAACGATAATCAAAATTCTTCAATCTATGCAGCATCGGTTTCAGGTTCAAACGATAAAGAATTGCATCTCATTGTCATAAATAAAAGCAATACTTCAACATTAAATACAACAATAAAAATAAACAGTGCGGTAAATTATATTACTGGCGAATATTATGGCTTCGATGGTTCATCTCAAAATATAACTAAGAAAGGAAGTCTTGCATCAATTTCGGGAAATTCATTTGCACTTTCTTTGCCTGCATTTGGTGTGTATCATGTTGTTCTTATGTCCGATGGTAATGTATGTGCATCGCCGCAATTAGGAACAACTCAAAGCATTTGTGGTAATACGAATATTGAATTATCATCAAAATTAACTGCCACAAATAGAGTTTTTACTTGGTACAAAGATGGTGTTCAAATAACAGGACAAACATCGCCAAATCTTTCAATTTCGCAAGCTGGAACATATAAGGTTAGTGTTGACAGTAATACTTGTATTCGTACTGGCGAAGTTATTATTACAGGAGCTTTGAATGTAAATCTTGGAGCCGATGTGCAATTATGTACTGCAACTTCGGCAATTTTAGACGCTGGAAATTCCACCATTCCCAATATTAAGTATCAATGGAATACAGGTGAAACATCTGTGAAAATTACGGTAAGCAAACCGTCATTATACTCTGTTACTGTCAGTGCTGTAAATTGTCCTTCGGTTTCGGGAACTGTTACTGTATCATCAAACTTGTTGAATGCAAATAACGATACAATATGTAGTGCTGGAATGGCAACGTTGTCTGTTGTTGGGAAAAGTACTTATTCATGGTATACTGTAAGTTCTGGAGGAACAGCATTGGCTTCGGGAAATTCATACACTCCAACAATTACTACAACTCAAACCTATTATGTAGAAGATGCTGGTGGAATGAGCGGAGGTTTAGGGAAACCAACCGTAGGTGCGGGTAGTACTTGGGCATTGGGTGCTGCCGATATGGGTGGTACGGATAAAATAAATAATATTACCGTTACAAAAGCTCTTACTTTACAAAGTGTTGCAGTGTACGTTGTAAATGCAAATACAAACGTAACTATAAACATAAAACAAGGAACAACAGTTGTTAAAACGGTGACAGTAAATGGTAATGATGCTGGCAAACAAACTATAAACCTTAATGCCAATTTACAGCCCGGTAGTTATACTATCGATGCTTATGGTACAAATAATTCGCTAACATTCGAAGCGTCGGGAGCTAGTTATCCTTACAGTTATCCTGGATATATATCATTTACTTACAATGCAAGTTGGCAAAATGTTTGGTATGGTCTTTTTTATGACTGGAAAATATCGGCAGGAAGTGCTTGTGTACGAACACCAGTTTCGGCAGTTATTGATGCTAAAAATGCAAAATGTGGTGGAAATATAACTCAAACGATTTCTCTCACACAAGGTTGGAACCTCATTTCTTTCTCCGTTTCTCCAGCCGATAAATCTATTGAAAATGTTTTCAAATCGGTATTGACAAATGTTGATGAAATAAAAACCTTCGACAGCTTTTGGAAAAATGGACAAATTCCAGCTTTTAATTCTTTAAATACGATAAAAGATGGTACTGCTTATTTGGTGAAAATGAAAGCATCATCTGTATTAACTATTTCTGCAACACCAGTAACAACACCGATTCAAATTCCTTTAAGTTCAGGCTGGAATTTGCTTGGATGTCCAATCATTTCTTCTCAAAATATAGTTTTAATAATAAATACTTTACCCATTCTAACAGTTAAAAATTTTGAAGGATTTTGGTTACCATCGGGTAGCTTGAATTCAATATCTACATTCGATTCAGGTAAAGGGTATTTTATTAAAACTAATTCATCAACAACTATTACATATTAATGAATATATACATTATGAAGGCAATCGTAATTGAAAATGAGGTTTTGAAAATAATGTTGATTCGTGAATATTTTGAAAATAATGTTGCCACTATAACTGTTGCCAAAACAATGAAAGAAGCATTACCATTATTGGAATCTGAGAGATTTGAATATTTATTTTTAGATCATCATTTACCCGATTGCAAGGGATCAGATCTTTTATCTCTGATTAAAGGAAAACATAATGAAATGAAATGTGTTTCAATATCAAATGATTATTTCGTCGAAAATTCATATAAGGAAATGGGATATGATGATATATTTACATATCCATTTGATAAAAGTTTAGAAAGAATTTTTAAATAATATTATACTTGATTAATGACTTTGAGTTAATTCTAAGAATGCAAACAAAATGTGATGTATACTTTATTTCATTAATATCGAAATAAAATCTTTATTAGGCTTCAATGTTGATGGATCGACAAGCGGAAAGTCGTTTTTGTAATTCCAATGTGACCATGCAATGTTCTGCTTATTGAATATTTCAATAATATCATTGTACCATCGTAGACGTTGTTCATCACTTGTTGAAGGAAAGCATCCAAATTCGCCATAAAATAATTTTAGGCCATATTTTTGTGATATGTCTACAGCTAGCATAATTTCTTTTTCGAGAGAATATTTTGTCCATTTTTCTATGGTCGTTCTTTTCTTTTCATCGTCAATTGTTCCATGAGTTTTGTCGATTGCCCAACCTGGATAATTTGTTCCAATTCCTAATTCGTTGAATTCCGTCCAGTTTGTTTTATAATGGGTAAAGGCATAAGGACTGTAATAATGAAAACTGAGAATAATATTTATATCGCCTTTCGGTATACTTCGATACTTAAAGTTCTCGGTTGTTTGCCTACGGTTCAATCCCATTATAACAGTTCTTGTTGGTTCAAGTTTACGTATTTCAGAATTGGTGTCAATTGAATTCAAATGTAACAAAAGAGATAATTTAATTTCAACTATTGATATTTTTACCAAAACTAAAAAGACAATTCATGTTAGGTTCACTATTTTTTATTGTTTCAAACTTTGCTTCGAATTATTAAATCAAGCAAATTAAAGTCTTGAATAATTGATATCGTTGAAGAATAAAATTAAGAATTAAAGAACTTGTAAATAGATTAAATTTTGTTTTTATATGCATTAATAGTAAGTGGAGCAAAAATGCAAAGGATAATAATTCCTCCTATAACTGTAATCCAAAAATCTTGTGAAATAACGCCATGATTTATTATTTCACGTACTGCTGTAACTAAATGTGAAACTGGATTTACATTTGCAAACCATTTAAGAACAGAAGGTAATGTTTCTATTGGAACATAAGCATTCGATAAAAATGTAAGTGGGAATAATATCATCATAGATATTCCCTGAACACCTGCTGCACTTCTTCCAACAACGCCAGCTAAGGCAAAAATCCAACTAATACACCATGCAAAAGCAATTACGAGTATACTAACTAAAAATAAACCAGTAAAACCAGTTTCGGGTCTGTATCCCATTAAATATCCTGTTGCAAATGTGAGAATTGTTACTAATGCATAACGAATGGTATCGGCAAGCAAAGCTCCTGCAAGTGGTGCGATACGTGCAATGGGCATTGATTTGAATCGGTCGAATACACCTTTTTCCATGTCTTCACGAAGTTGAACACCAATAGTTATTGCTCCGGTTAAAATTGATTGAACCAAAATTCCAGGTATTAATAAAGGGAGGTAATTTTGTACATTCCCCGAAATAGCTCCACCAAAAAGGTAACCAAACATTAATGTAAATAATACTGGTTGAATGGTTACATCGACTAGCTGCTCGGGAGTGTGACGTACTTTCAATAATCCCCGATATGCCATTATTGACGATTCTCGAATAATTTGTTTTAGTCCTATATGATTTGAAAGTGCTGATTGAGATTGATTATGTGTTTGTTTCATAAATAAAATATTGTTTGTTGATACCGTTTAATTGCTTTCTACTTCACTTTTTTCTGTTTCATGTCCTGTTAATGACAGAAATACTTCGTCCATTGTAGGTGTTTTTACACTTACCTCCGAAAGTTGAATGCTACTATTTCGTAAAGCCAATAATACATCGGTAATAAGTTCAGGGTTCGATAAAGGAGCTGTTAATAAACCATCATTTGAAATATGAGCTTCAACATGAAGTAAAGATTGAATAATCTGTTTAGCTTTTTTATCTTCTGTTTTATCGATAAGTTTTAGCTCAAGACTTGCAGCACCAACTGATGCTTTTAGTTGCGATGGAGTTCCATCAGCTATTACTTTCCCTCTATCTATTACCGCAATATGGTCAGCTAATTGATCGGCTTCATCGAGGTATTGAGTTGTGAGAATTACTGTTGAACCATCTAAAACTAGGTTGCGAATGGTATTCCACATTTGTAATCTTGTTCTAGGATCCAATCCTGTTGTTGGCTCGTCTAAAAAGATTAATGGCGGTTTCGAAATAAGACTGGCAGCTAAATCGAGTCGTCGTCGCATACCTCCTGAAAATTTCGATAACGGTCTTTTGGCAGCTTCCGACAAACCAAATTCATCTAAAAGTTCAGCTGTCTTTTTACGAGCATCGCTTCTACTTAATCCATGCAATCGAGAAAAGATAAACAGATTTTCGTTAGCAGATAGTTTTTCGTCAACCGAAGCATATTGACCCGTAAGTCCTATTAATTGACGAACGATATGTCCTTCCATATTAATATCATGGCCGAAAATTTTAGCACTGCCTTTATCAGCTTTCATCAATGTTGATAAAATTCGAATTGCAGTTGTTTTTCCAGCTCCATTAGGTCCCAGCACACCGTAAATAGTTCCTGTAGGAATGATTAAATCAATTCCATCAACAGCACGATTTTCGCCAAAGTGTTTTAGCAATCCGTTTACTTCAACTGCTATTGATGGATTGTTTGTATGTATTAATTTATTATGCATTTATGTTAGAGATTTTGGTTATTACTAATTTTCGAGTCAAAGATCGAAAGTAATTATTACCAGTCTAACACATATTCGGCAAGCCTTCTATTATTGTCGGTTAAATGAAAACAGATATTCTTACCGATTAAAATAATTTCACCGATTCTTTTATTAATAAATATAAAATATCAACAAAACAGCTATCTTCTGCGATAATTGCTTGTTTAATGTGTTTTCTAGATATAAAAAGCCTCTAAACCATTCAAAAAAACGATAAAACAAGGTTATATGCTTTTTTGTAATCTTCTTTGGGAAACTTAATTTTAAACGATATAAGGTTTTGGCTTATTGCTATACAAAACCTACGACATCGTTGAAGGTCACTAGTCGTTAGTATTGTCAGCTTTTTACTCGAAGTCATATTTTTTGTTCTCAAGAAAGTCCAGTAAACCTATGTTAAAAATGTTTCGAATATCTTGCCAAAATCTCATTATTAGTAAATTATATCATCTACCATATCGTTATTTTTTTTCGAACCACCATATTATTATTGGAAATAATAATATAATATGAACCAGGAATTAGAGAACAAATATCTGCCAATTTAAGTTGAATAGGGCTTGAACTAAGTTCAATATCTCCTGTACAAATTTCTTGCCCCATAATATCAATCACCGAAATGCTTGCTGTGCATAAAGTAAAGCTACTTATTTCTACTGTTATTTTTTCTGCACTAGCAGGTATTGGGTAAATCTGCATCAATAATGAGTCTTTTGCTAAACTTACACTTTTAATAGATGAATATGTGAACATTCCATCGATGTCTGTTTGTTTTAATCGGTAGTAATTAGTACCATTCGTTGGATTGTTGTCGATAAATAAATAGCGATGTACTTCCGTCGAAGTTCCTGCTCCATCGCAGGTAAAAATTGACGACCAGTTTACACCATCTGTGCTTCTTTCTAGTAAAAACGATTGATTGTTTGTTTCAGAAGCAGTTGTCCATTCTAAAGAAACTCCGGTCCCTTTTTTATTAGTTGTAAATGACAATAATTCAATTGGAAGTGTTTGTGATACTACATCAGATCCAGTCCAATCGGAGAAATCGGTTATTCCATTTTGTGTAATAGTATTATTTGCTGTATTTACACTCGACGATAATTGTATGTACCAATTTACTCTACTATTGTACGATTTATATAATTTATAATTTGCTTCTGTACCTATAATTTCGTTATCGAAGTAATGAAATACAAACGAGGCATTTAATCCGGCATCGGTTGCAGGAGTTATAGTGTAATAGCGTTTAATGCTATTATGTCCAAATGCCGTACAGCTTGTCCCTGTTGACCGGATAACAATCGTTGAATTATTCGTTAAGTTTGCATCTGTAATATCAACACCAATGCCTCCAAAAGTATTTTGAACGTTTCGCATTAATAACCGAGTTGCCTTTACGTTACCTGTAATATACGAAGTAGGAGCGGTAACCGATGGATTAGCTTCTGATAATATGCCGGTTGATCCTAAATCGACAGTATATGAACCAGTATTTAAAATTCCGGTAGTCATTGTTAAAGTTCCTCCAACCGAAATATTTCCAGATAACGTTGCACCCGCCGAGTTATTAATTGTTAAGTTATTATAGCTTGTAGCTGGTATAGCTTGCGATGAACTACCTAAGAAATTTACTCCATTAGTATTTGCAGTAAACGTTCCGCTATTTGTAAAATTGCCATACACATTTATAGCTGATGAACCACCAACTAAGGTTCCTGCTGAAATGGTTAAATCTTTAACTGAAATGGTATTGCTTGTAAATATAAGGGAATTAGCTCCGGCTTTTGTTAAACTATACGTACTGGGTGAAATGGTTCCTGACAATGTTATTTGATTTGCAGTAGTAATTGTTGCATCACTTCCAAGAGTAACGGCACCAGCATACGATGCTGAACTACCGCTATTTATTACTGCTCCACCTCCCGAAACACCCGTATTGTTTATTGTAAGTGCTTCGGTAGTTGCATACGTTATCCCATTTAAATCTATAGTAGCTCCAGAAGCAACGGTAGTTCCTGCGGCATTTGTTCCTAGTGCTGCTGTATTATTTAATTGTAATGTTCCAGCACTTACGGTTGTAGTTCCCGAATAGGAATTATTGCCCGATAAAGTGAGCATTCCCGTGCCTTTTTTCTCCAATGTACCATTACCTGAAATTGCAGAACTACAGGTAATGGTATCACTTCTATCAATAATTAATGATGCATTATTAACTACCGAAGCACTCGATATGCTTCCCGTTGTGCTTGATGCTCCAACTTGTAAAACTCCAGCTGAAATTGTTAATGTTCCTGTTTGTAAATTTGTACCTGTAAGTATTTGTGTTCCATTTCCAATTTTTGTAAATGCACGTGCTGCTGAACCATTATCAAGAACTCCCGAAAAAGTTGCAGAACCTCCATCAACACCAAAAGTAAACGATCCACTTCCACCACTGTAACCAGAATTTATAGTACCAGCACCTGTAAGTGCATCAACTCTTACATTGGCTTCAACACCACTAAACGAAGCTCCTGCATCTACATTCAAATCGGCATAATTATTTGTCCAAACGTCATTACTATTACTACCACCTACAAATCTACCTGCAACTACATCAATTAATGATCCTGAACTAAAGTTAAATGTGGCAATACCTGCTCCCCATCTATATTCATATGAACCAGTTTTTCTTAATGTACCTGTACCAGTGAAAGTACAACTAACTGAATTGTTTAAGTCTTGTGTAGCGGTATTTAATTCCAAAATTGCACCAGTCGAAATATCTACTGCAGTTGAAGCATATAAAGATTTAAACACTAAAAAACCAGCACTTACAGATGTCGTTCCTGTATAGGTGTTTGATTTTGAGAGGGTAATAGTTCCAGAGCCCGTTTTTGTTAATGACCCTGTTCCACTTATAATTCCATCAAAAGCTGCTGGGCTAGTATTATCACCTCCAACAGTTAAAGTTGCTGCGCCTAATGTTATATTACCACCCGTTGTTCCTCCTCCAGTAATGGAACCTATATTATTGTTATATCCAGTTATATCTAAAGCAACACCAGATGTATTATCCATATATAGATATGAATTTGAACCGAATGCTGAAGTTGCTACTCCTGCTTTTAAAATACCTCCCTGAATAAATGTTTGACCAGTATAGGTATTGGCTACACTTAAAGTTGTTGTACCAATTCCACTTTTTCCAAGTTTTGTGGTTCCAGAACCATTGCTTATCGCTGTTGTAGTAACATTAATAGATCCAGCATTGTCGAAATAAAAGGTATTTGTTCCTGCTTTCCCACCTGTTATGCCTCCCGAAATAGTTAGAGTGTTTCCTCCAGTTGTTGCTACTTGCGTTACTGAAAACGATTGATTAAATGTTATGAGTCCACTAAAAGTAGCATTGTTATCAGTAGTTCCTCCTATATAATAGAATCCACTAGTTGCTTGGTCTGCAATAGTTATGGGACGTGCAAATGTATACGCTCCGTTTAGTTTTAATTGTGGTGTTGAGTTATTTGTTGTTGTATTTGCATCGCCTAAAATAACTGCTGAAGCAGCATTTCCAAGTGGACTATTTGTATTTAAGGCTACCGATGCTTCAACTAAAATTGTTCCTGCGCTAATTGTGCTTGTCCCTGAATATGAACTGGAACCCGAAAGGGTTAATGCTCCGGTACCTTTTTTTGTTAGTGATACTGTTCCGGAAGTATTTTGAATCGAGCCTGAAAATGTTGTTGAGGTATTATCTTCTCCACATGTGAGCACAGGAGTTCCTCCTCCTGAAATATTATTTATTGTTCCTGCACCCGAAATCGAACCAACAGTTTCGTTAAAGGTATTCATATCTAATGTTCCTGTTACTGTAACCCCACTGGCATCAGGTATAACTCCGGCAGCACCAAGTTTAAGTGTTCCAGCCGATATGGTTGTAGTTCCAACATAGTTATTTGTTCCCCCAAAAATTACTGTACCCAAACCAGCTGTTGTTACATTGTAACTTCCCGAAATAACTCCACTTATTGTAATCACGTCGGTAGCTTCCATTGCACTGAAGGTCGTGTTACTTCCTAAAGTTATAGGTCCAGTATATGTTCCAATATCTGTAGTACTATTTGAAGACGTACGTAATGTCGCTGTTCCATTTATGGTTAATGGTTCGGCAGCATATGTATAGGTACTGCCATAAATAATTAATGTTGATGAACTATTTAAAACGGTACCCGAACTTGTAGTCCCTAAAGCATTATTATTCATAATCGCAATTTTACCAGAATTTAAAGTTGTTAAACCCGAATAGGCATTGTTTCCCGAAAGTGCAGTATTTACTGCTGTTGAAGTTATAGCTCCAGTACCGGAAATAACGGCACTTACTGTTACCAACGATGCATTTGTTTGTGTTAAGTTTAATGTAGCATTATTTGTAATATTTCCTCCAACATTTCCACTTGTTCCGCCTAATGTTAAAATACCGGCACTTATGGTTGTTATACCTGTTGCAGTATTTATAGCAGACAGCGTCCAAGTTCCAGCATCTTGCTTTGTGAGTATACCAGTACCAGTACCAAGAATACTGGCTAAAGTTCCATTATATGATCCACCAAGTGTTAAACCATAGGTATTTCCTAAAATAGTACCTGTATTGGATAGAGAAATATCTCCATTACTTGCAAGTATGCTACTTGCACTTCCAAGTGTTATTAAGCCAGCAAAGGTTGCTGCTGTTGTACTGCTATTAATAATTGCCCCAGCACTCGTAATTCCAGTTCCATTAATTGTTAATGGTTCAGCAGTTGAATAATTAATACCATTTAAATCGAGAGCTGCACCTATAGCAATTATAGTATTACCTGCAACAGTTCCTAACGCAGAGGAATTTCCTAATTGTAAAACACCTGCATTTACCGTTGTAGATCCTGTAAAAGTATTACTACCACCTAGATATAATGTTCCATTTCCAGTTTTAATAATATTATGTGCTCCTGAAATAACACCTCCAATTGTAAAGGTATTTGATTGAACATCAAATGTTATGTCAGTATTTAATGTAATTGAACCTGCACCCAAATTTAAAGCTCTGTTCGATCCTGCATAAGCAAAATTTGCATTAAGTGTCCAAACATAATCAGGCAAAGTTCTATTTGAGGAATATGAATCTAAAGAGCCTCCATTAACTATAACAGATGCTCCAGCTACACCCATAGGTTGATTAGAATTGAATTTAACTGCTCCAGCATTTATTGTTGTTCCTCCACTATAAGTATTGGTTCCACTAATCATCACAATTGCAGGCCCGTTTAAAACTAATCCTCCGCTTCCACTAATATTCCCGGTTAAATGAAAGTTTGTGTTTGATCCTGTATTATTAATTGTAATAGTGTATCCTCCATTATCAACAGTTCCTGCCAGATTTATACCGTTGGCAGTTGTTGTTGCTAATGTTAATGTTGGGGCTGCAGTGCTAAATGTAATATTATTATTTATAGTTAAATCATATCCACCAACACCTGCTGTTCCAGCACTGTTAGTAATTGCAGTAGTTCCGCCACTTAATGTAAAATTATTGCCCGATAAAGAAAAATTGGAACTTGCTCCATTTGCACCAATTAACGAAATAGAATTAAATGTAGTTCCAGCTGTAAAATCATTATAAGGAGTTGTTCTGGTACTTCCGGTAAACACTAAATCATCTCCAGCAACTGGTGCAACGTCGCCAACCCAGTTTGCCGCTGTTGTCCAGTTATTATCGCCGCCACCACCATCCCATGTTCTAGTACACGAAGTATTAATTGTAGTCGTTACCGAAAAATTTGAACCTGGTTTTATATTTACGGAATTATGATTTTGATCGTAATTTGTTATGGTTATGGTTGATGTTCCACCTGAACGCGTGATCGTAGTTCCACATGAAGCTGATTGCCTAAAGGTAGTAACAGAAAAGGCTGAACTTACATCCATATTTTGTCCGCAACCACTCATTTCCATTGTTCCAACGGTAATTGTATTTGATGAACCTACAGTAACATTACCAGCCACTTTTAATGTTCCACTTGCACCTAATGTTATGAATGTATTATTAAAGTTTGCTGTTAATGCAGCTCCGCCAACTTGAAATAAACAAGCTCCAGAACCTGTAATTCCACAACTACTACCAATGGTTGCATTTCCTGTGACTAATAATTGACCACCACTTCCTAAATCTATTTGCATTCCGTTATTATCGGAAATAACAAGATTTCCAGTAACTCTCAAAGTATATCCGTTCATGATTAGCCTAACAGATTGGTCCAAAGTAAGATCAACACATTGTACATTGGCTGTTAATGTATAAGTAGGATTTCCCCATCCGTTTAAAATCAGATTATTGGCACTGGTAAAAGCAGTACCACCTGCAGATGAGGCTGAAATATTATAATTAGATGTTCCTGCTGTTACATTGGTTGCCGCAAATGATTGACTATTAGCAAACATTATAAGACTAAGAGTCAAAATAATATTTCTATTAAACAAAAAAGCTCTAATTCGTAATTCGGAAAAGTATTTTTTTTGATTCATATATTCCCCTCCAACCATTCCTTAACTTATTGATATAAATAAATTAACGCAATTATATGTATACGTTAAAATAACGAAAAAGTTTCTAAAAAATATTCAAATGTGATTCGTTATTCACTTTGCGTGTGAATGTTTTTTTATCAAAGTAGTATTATTCAAATATTCTTTCAACGCTTTTTCTAAACGGGAATTTAAACACATCGTCGTATCCTAATTCTTTAAAAGTTCTTTCGGTATAAAAATCATTTGATATTGAAATACATTTGGTGTTTTTTTGTTTTTCTCTGATTTTTGAGATAAAATGAGTGCTTCTTACATCACATATATGATGGTTTAAAAACACATATTCAAAACGTTCTGATTCTATTAATTGTAATGCATCTTGCATTGTATTTACAACAGTTATTGCAGCAACATTTTTTTCGATATATTCGTGAATCATCATTATTTTAAAAACCTCTGTTTCTATTATTATTGCTTTCAAAAAGTATTTTTTTATTCTTATCATTATTATAAAACTCTTATTATATATTTATTTTTTTATAAAATATCCTTTCCCTTTATCTATGTTGGTAAAACTATTTAGTGTTCCGTTGGGCACCCAAAAACCATCTAAATTTTTAACCATTTTGCAATTTGTTGAATTGAATATAGTTGATATTGCCGTTGGTGATTTATATGGACAACCTATTAATTGCCAGCCGTTTTGTAGAGACGCAAAATTTTGCGTCTCTACCGAAGGCCTTCCATAAATATTTAACGTTCCTGCCACATTCATAAATACCAAATAACCTTTGCCCGATTCAATCGATTTCAAACTATTAAATGCTACATTTTGTCCTTTTCGCCAAAATGCATTCATGGTTTTTATTTCTTGAACATTAAGGCTTTTGAAAAGTGTTGCAATACTACTATCTGTTGTATAAACATTGGTGGAAATGAGGTTCCAACCAGCGACTAAAGGAATCGACTGTTGAGTCAAAACCGAAATTGTATAATTTGTCGTAGCAGTACATGCGTTTGCATCAGAGTATATTACGGTATATGTTCCTTCATTTATTGGTGAAATAGAATTTAAAACGGGTGTTCTCAATGTTGATGTAAATCCATTTGGTCCTGTCCATGTCCAACCATTAGTAACATTTGGCAAAGGTCCAAAGGTTAACGTACTACCTTCATTAAGTGTTTGTGTTGTATTACCATTCCATCCTCCAGTGTTGATTTGGGAATATGGAGTTATGGTTGGTAATGGATTTATTGTTACAACTTTTGCATTTGATGTCGCAATACAA
>Ga0302296_1001075_pt1 | contig 20658 bp, 19 predicted proteins | sample III_Fen_N3_1_FD_194546 | JGI IMG/M metagenome (GOLD analysis project Ga0302296, IMG submission 194546) | Peat permafrost microbial communities from Stordalen Mire near Abisko, Sweden - III_Fen_N3_1 | ecosystem: Environmental > Terrestrial > Soil > Wetlands > Permafrost | place: Sweden: Abisko...
CAAGCAAGCATCCTGAGGGCGCATCCTGAGGCAGAATCTTTGATATAAAGTGTATCAGCTTAAACATTAGATTGCAAAGCAGGATCCATTTACGGGTCGTCTCCTGCAAGCTGGATTACAGGGCCCCGGGGAGGGTATCGTTAATCAAATCAAATCTCTTCAATTAGGAATTTATTCACATGGGAAGAGTGATTCTGAAAATTAGTTTACATTTCCTGGAAGCAAAACGACTATTAATCTGTTAATATGAATAATTTTGCACTAAAATAAAATCGTTGTGGCATCTATTTTAATTATTGAATCTTCGACAGAAATATGCAGTGTGGCCCTGACAAAGGATGGGAAGCTGATTGATATGATAGAATCGGAGGCCGGTCAAAATCACGCCCGGCTTATTACCGTATTTGCAGAAGACCTGTTAAAAAGAAACAACATCCAACCCGGTGAACTCTCCGCTGTGGCTGTCAGTAAAGGTCCAGGCTCATATACCGGGTTAAGGATCGGAGTGTCAACCGCCAAAGGATTTTGTTTCGCCAATGGCATACCGCTAATTGCAGTAGGTACATTGGAGGCCATGGCGAAGCATGTTGTTTTGAATCAATCAAGCTATCATCTGCCCGAAAACCCATCATTGTTATATTGTCCAATGATTGATGCCCGACGAATGGAAGTATTTTTTATGCTTCTTGGTAAAGATGGGAAGGTTCTGAAACCTATCTCGGCCGAAATAATCAATGAATCGTTCCTGTCAAATGAACTAATTGAAAACCAGGTTGTTTTCTTTGGAAACGGGTCCGAAAAAGGTAAAAATGTATTAACTTTGGCAAATGCAATTCATTTAAGTGATATCAAGGCATCAGCAAAACATATGATCGAATTGGTTTGGGATGCATACAACAATAACCATTTTGAAGACGTTGCTTATTTTGAACCATTTTATTTAAAGGATTTTGTGGCCACAGTTTCAAAAAAAAATATATTCGGATGAGAATTATACTCGTATTATGTCTTTTGTTTTCCTTTACGTTACGTCTGAATGCCCAACCACTCGAAGAAATTGAATACATTCTTCGTTTTGGATTTATTAAAGGCGGGAAAGCAACTTTAACTGCAGAAAAAGAAAAATTAAATAAGAATCAAGTCATTCATTACCGTATGAGAGGACGTACAACCGGGTTGGTTGATAAGTTTTTTGAAGTGAATGACGTTTATGAAAGTTGGGTCGATCCAAGGACCTTTCTTCCGGTGAAGTCAGTTCGTAATGTTAAAGAAAAAAAGTATCGGTTCTACGATGAAATCACATATGATCAGGCACATGATTCTATCTTCAGCCTTAAATCAGGCAGGATAAAAGTACCTGCCGATGTGAATGACTTGGTCAGCGTTTTCTTCTACATCAGGCAAAACAAGTATTTTGAAGACATGCTTGCAGGTAAAATTATAAATATACCGATTTATCATGGGGATGAATTGTTTACCATGCATTTGCAGTATCTTGGTATAGAGACCATTGACACCAAGATCGGTAAAAAGGAATGCTATGTGGTTACCCCCCAGGTTCCCAAGGGTCAACTCTTAAAAGGATCGGACAGTTTGAAGATCTATATTACAAAGGATAAATACAGGCTTCCGATTTTCGCTGAATTCGAATTGGTATTAGGATCACTTAAATGTGAATTGAATTCGTATAAAATTAATGGGGTCAGTCAAATGACCGTAGAACAATAAGTTGATATTGAAATATTCAGAAGAAAGATTCGGTATCAACAATATTTCTCTATTTTTGCACCCGATTTGAAATTAATTTAAAATTCTCTATGGCTACAACAACAGATATTAAAAACGGATTGACGATCGAATACAACGAACAGTTGTTTCAAATAGTATCTTTCCAGCATGTTAAACCAGGAAAAGGTCCTGCCTTCGTCAGAACGAAACTTAAAAACTTAAAAACAGGAAGAACGATTGATAATACATTCAGTTCAGGAGCAAAAATTACTATTGTTCGTATTGAACGTCGGCCATATCAATACCTATATGAAGATGAAGCCGGGTTTAACTTTATGCATACCGAGTCTTTTGAACAGATATCTATTGCTAAAGTATTAGTCGATAATTCTGATTTATTGAAAGAAGGACAGGTCGTTGAAATCAATTATCATGTTGATACCGAAACTCCGCTTACGGTAGAAATGCCAGCCTTCCTTGAATTAAAAGTTGCTTCGACCATAACGGGAGAGAAGGGCAATACTGCCAGTTCAACGGCTTTAAAACCAGCCATACTCGAGACCGGTGCAGAAATTATGGTTCCGATGTTTATTAACGAAGGTGATCTTTTAAAAATTGATAGCCGGGACCGTTCTTATGCTGAACGTGTAAAAAAATAATCAGGTAATTCTATTCGCCTGAAAATGGTCTGCAGGATGCAGACCATTTTTTTTTATCCTTGTTTTTCGGGTAATGTTTCAATTGCCGCAACCTTGCGGGTATAGATATCAACGGCCACGATGATGGCTGTAAATCCCCAGAATGGGACAGAAAGCTTATCCGAGTCCAGAAAATCATTCAGCGTACCGTGGATATAATAGGTAATCAGGCCAAGCAAAGCGCTCATTACGATTGTTTTCAAACGCTTATCGTTTGTGCGTGAATAGGTGTGTATAGCCGTATATATAACTACAATAATCATTATCAGGAAAGTGACCATCCCCATAAAACCTGATTCAGCCATTGGTCCGAGGTATTCGCTATGTGCATTTCCTCCGTTGGCTGAATTGGTACTGATAATTGTTCGTTCGTTCGTCAATTGATATGGGGCATATTTAAACATGTATGTACCTGGTCCATAGCCAAATATTGGTTTATCTTCAAACATGCGGATGGCACAACTCCACCGATTAATTCGTTCCAGATTGGAAGCATCAGATGAGATATTTGATACAGAAGAAAGGTGGTCGGCCAGGTTGGTCGACGATTCGGTAGTGTTCCGCTCAAGATACATCACGATCTGGCCCTGAAATGCAACTATCAGGGAAAAGGTTATCAGAACTGAAAGGAAAATTGGTCTAAATCTGATTTTAAGACGCATGATCAGCCAGACGACCCCCGCAGCAAGGACACTTATCCATGCAGCTCTGGCATACGAGAGAATCAGCCCCATAATCAATACGCCCAAAACAATCCGAATTAAATTTCTGGTCAATGGAGAATACAATTTTGTAAACGAAAATCCAAATAAAAATGGAATATACATTGAAATGGCAGCCCCATACGCAGTATGGTCATTGTAGAATGGATTAGGAACAAAATTTGCAGCCTGCTTGTCCCAAAGCCCATAACCCAAATGCCGGTTCGTCGTGTAAAAGATTACCAGCAACAAAGGCAGTGTATAAAGCCAAATGTACTTCTCGATGTTCTTCCCCGATTCAAATAGCTTGGATGTGAGGAAGTAAAAACCAACAATGAACCAGATTCGTGACAGAAAAAACTTAAGGGATACAACAGGCATTGTGCTTGTCAGACTGGTAATTAACATCCAGGAAAGGCTAAAGAAGATAGTCAAAGAAACCGGATGAATTAAGATATCGCGATCAAATTTTCCAAGGGCAAAACATTTCAGGATAAAGATCAGCATGATCCCAAACAACAATGGTTCAGTGGGTAAAAACATGTTGACCGGTAAGCCGGGGATTAACTCTGAAAGCGGAAGTGAGAGCGGAGTACATAACACAACCAGGTAAAGTAGCTTGTCAAACGCATAAATAGCCATTAATACAATACCTAAAACAAATGGCAAAGCATTGATAATCATTGAATGTCTCTTCACAAGAAAGTATGCATTCAACAGAATAAACAATGCTGAGATTACGTAAAACAGTGCAAATTTTATTCTGGTTTGAAACACAGGTTAAACACTTTTTTTGTTTTCAAGAAATAAAACCAAAAGCATGGATGCAAAAATTGCTGCCAGCGTTGAAATCAATACGATCAACGAACGAACCGGATAAGACTTCTTATCTGCCGGGAATGGATTTTGGACACGTTGGCCGTAAATAATTTTCTTCTTCGCACCGCTAACTGACTCATCGTAGACCTTTTTTAGATCGTTCAACTGGGTAAGCATATACTTTTGCCGTTCAGTCAACAATAAATATTCTCCACCTTTTTCTTCAAAATTCCTGGCCATTTTTTGAATCGCTCTTCCTGCAGCAGAGTTTTCTCCCTGCTTGCTTAAGATTTTTACCATCCCCCGTGAAATCTCCTTGGATTGATTTTCATAATCAAAAATATTGTAATCTTGCCTGAGAATATTTAATTTTTCCTGGACAGAATCAATTTGATGAGTAATAAAACCCATGTCTATCAGGGCTATACGAGCAGCTTCTTCATATTTAATTCGGTGCATGGATAAAATCTTTTTGTCCAGAAATGAAATGATTGAATCACACATTGCGGCCGCCCTTTTGGGATCTGTATCCAGCACCTGAATTTCAACAGTTTCGTATTCTGTCTTTTTGAATGAAACATTATCATTGAATTCAGACAACATATAAGACATGTATAATGGATCCTGTTTACTGATTTTATACTCCTTGCTGAGGTCAAAAGCATCAATAACGCGCAGTTTTATATCCAGGGCTCCAATGATCTCCAACAATTGCTCGCTCTCAGATTCATCGCTGAAAACATAAATATTTTTACTGGGATAAATTCGGGCCGTCGATTTGTATTTTGGTTTAATAAAAATAGAAGATGAGAAAAACATCGATAAAACAACGGCGAGAATAGCAACAACGATCAAATGTTTCTTCCATTTCCACAGAATGGCAAGAAGATTCTGATTATCAAAAAAGTTTGTCATAGAAAGGTCTTTTGGTCGAAAATTTAACGAAATATTTGTGGTTTTAGTATAAATCAAATCTGAATATCAATTGAATTCTAATCTGTCATTAAAAGAAAATAATTCTTCTTTCCTTTTTGTACAAGAATATATTTTCCTCCAATTAGGAAATCATTATTGATAGTTAATTCAACATCAGTCACTTTGTTCTTATTTATGCTTAAGCCATTTCCCTGAATAGTGCGGCGCAATTCTCCTTTGGAAGGAAAAACCATTGCCTTTTCAGCCAGAAGATCGACTACTTTGATTCCTGCTTTTAAATCGATTGCCGGTATTTTAAACTGAGGAACTCCTTCGAAAACTGAAAGGAATGTTTCTTCATCCAATTTATTGAGTAGCTCAGCTGTTCCCTGACCAAAAAGGATTTGTGAAGCTTCAACCGCCAGATCATAATCCTCCTGAGAATGAACCATTACCGTGACTTCCTCTGCCAATCGTCTTTGCAACAAACGCAGATGAGGAGCTTCGGCGTGTTTTAGGCTCAATTCATAAACTTCTTCCTGCGTTAATAGGGTAAATATTTTAATGTATCGTTCAGCATCTTCATCTGAGGTATTTAACCAGAATTGAAAGAATTTGTAAGGTGATGTCAGTTTTGGATCAAGCCATACATTTCCAGATTCGGTCTTGCCGAATTTGGTCCCATCGGCCTTTTTAATCAACGGACACGTCAATGCAAATGCTTCGCCACCTGTTTTTCTGCGTATCAGTTCGGTCCCGGTGGTAATGTTTCCCCATTGATCGGAACCTCCCATTTGCAATTTAGTATTGTTGTTCTCGTATAAATGTAAAAAATCGGTACCCTGAACCAGTTGATAGGTAAACTCAGTAAACGACATCCCAGCACCACTGTCCGAATCCAGGCGTTTCTTTACTGAATCTTTCGACATCATGTAATTGACAGTGATATGCTTCCCAATATCGCGGATAAAATCCAAAAAGCTAAAATCTTTCATCCAGTCGTAATTGTTAACCATCTCGGCGGCATTTGGTGCGTCGGATTCGAAATCAAGGAATTTGGCGAGTTGCTTTTTGATACACTCCTGATTGTGGCGAAGAGTTGGTACATCCAACAAATTGCGTTCCTGCGATTTGCCTGATGGATCACCAATCATTCCTGTTGCACCACCGATTAGTGCAATCGGCTTATGTCCTGCAATCTGAAAATGTTTCAGCATCATTACCCCTACCAAATGACCAATATGCAGAGAATCTGCTGTTGGATCAATCCCAACATAAGCTGCGGTTAATTCTTTATCGAGTTGTTCTTTGGTCCCAGGCATAATATCATGGATCATGCCTCTCCATTGTAATTCATCAACAAAATTCATTCAGATGTTGTAAGTTAATTATTGTGTTCTTTTGAAGTCAGGATCCCACAGCTTATCATTCAAATGAAAATCCTTCTTTCACTAATTTTCTATCCAATAGAAAAATCCGCCCAAAGATATAAAATGAATGGTTTAACATGGAAAATCTCCTGATAAATTCAGGGATTGAAATCTGGAAACACAGATTGCCAGATTGAACCTAATGCTCTATGAATGTATAATACTTACTGTCAGTTGTTTGATCGATATAATGTCAGGCAGCAAAATGATGGGAAAACCTACTTTCTCATAAAATTAGATTTAAACTCAATGTCAGTCTATGTCGTTTTTACTGCAGGCTTCTGATCCGCAGGTTTTACTTCAGGTTTTGCTTTGTCATCTGAATTCCAGAGTTTGATAAACGGAAATAAAGTCGGAACCAACTGTTTCATAGGCGTATAAATCTTCGACTCAGTTTTCTGTTGAGTGGGAAGAATATGCACATTTTCATCAATGGTGTCGAATAGTAAGAGAAAGATACTCAGGATTACGGCTGTTTTCAAAACACCAAAAATAATTCCAGCTAGTCGGTTCAGGAACCCGAGGGCAACTGCTTTAACCGCATTGTCGAGTACTTTGCCTAAAATATGTATAAGAATAACAATAACAATAAAGGTAACTACAAACGCGATAGTACTTAAGTGATCTGAGTGAAAATTAGTTGTTCGGGTAATAAAACCGGCAGTCCAGTCAGAGAACTTAATGGCTCCCCAAATACCCAGAACCAATGCAGCCAGAGATGCAAGCTCAACAATAAAACCTTTGCGAAATCCCTGAATAGCAGCAATTATGAGGATAATTCCGAGGACCAGATCAATATAATTCATATTTCATTAATATAAACAAGATTTAAAACTGAAGTAAAAATAACAAAAATATATATCAGTCAACAAAGTTTGACGCTAAAGAGCCAGTAGGGACTTATCAATATGAAACCATTTTTCTACAAACGTCAGAATTTTTAATAAATTTGACCGCACCGAAAATCATTTTACATGCCTGTCATCAATTCAATCGTTAATTGGGTCAATTTTAAACGGATATATCAAATCGAACTGTTTAAAAAACATCCACAAGAAGTTCAGCGTGAAGTTCTGTTTGAATTGCTGGATAAGGCTTCAAATACAGAAATTGGTTTAAAATACAATTTTAGAAATATCCATACTGAAAAGGAGTTTCGTGAACAGGTTCCAATTCAGTCCTATGACGACATCAAACCGACAGTAGAAAGAATGATGCTGGGTGAAAGAAACCTGCTTTGGCCCGGTGAAACAAAATGGTTTGCAAAGTCGTCAGGAACAACGAACGACAAAAGTAAATTCATTCCTGTAAGTAAAGATTCCCTGGAAGATGTTCATATTCGGGGAGGACGCGATGTTTTGGCCATTTACCTGAAGAATTATCCCGAATCAGGTGTTTTATCCGGCAAATCACTGACCCTGGGTGGAAGCCATAAAGTTCATAATTACAACAACAATTGCTATTACGGGGATCTCTCGGCAATCATCATTGAAAATATTCCCTTTTGGACCGATTTCTATCGTACTCCTTCCACTGAGATTTCCCTCATCGAGGAGTTTGAGGAGAAGATTGAAAAGATCATTGAATATTCATTAGGCGAGGATGTAACTTCTTTTGCCGGAGTTCCATCATGGTACCTTGTGTTATTGAAAAGGGTTCTGGAAGTTACCGGGAAAAACAATATACTGGAAGTATGGCCTAATCTGGAAGTTTTCACCCATGGCGGTGTAAAATTTGAACCTTACCGTGAACAGTATGAAAAGTTATTCCCCAGTGATTCCATGCACTATATGGAAACCTACAATGCCTCCGAAGGATTTTTTGGAATACAGGATGAACCCGACAAAAAAGATATGTTGCTGATGCTGGATTACGGTACTTATTATGAATTTATACCGATGGATGATTTCCGTTCGGATAATCTGAATGCCATATCGTTACAGGATGTTGAAATTGGTAAAAATTACGCCATGGTAATTTCAACTAACGGAGGGCTTTGGCGCTACCTGATTGGTGACACCATCCAGTTTACATCCAAATATCCATTCAAATTCACCATAACGGGCCGTACCAAACACTTTATAAATGCATTTGGCGAGGAAGTGATTATAGATAATGCAGAAAAAGCATTCCATATTGCCTGCGAACGAACCAATGCAATTATTTCAGAATATACAGGAGGTCCAATTTACATGAAGGACAAACAAAAGGGTGCGCATGAATGGATCATCGAATTTGAAAAAGAGCCTGACGATCCATCTCATTTCATTCAGTTGCTTGATGGAGCGCTAAAAACCATAAACTCGGATTATGAAGCTAAACGGCATAAGGATCTGAGTCTTGAAATGCCCCATATGATTATAGCCAAAAGGGGTTTATTCTATGAATGGATGAAAAAAAGGGGTAAAGCAGGCGGTCAGAATAAAATTCCAAGATTGTCTAACGACCGTCAATACCTTGATCAATTGATCGAACTGAATAATTCATTGTAATCTTTTCGATAATCCCTCAATTCGTATATAAATTTCGTATTTTAGTTCAAATTTTAAAGTTCAAAAAGATGCATATTGCTTTAGCTGGAAACATTGGTGCCGGTAAGACTACCCTGACAGAATTACTTTCAAAACATTATAAATGGAACCCTCATTATGAGGATGTTGATGAAAATCCATACCTGAACGATTTTTACGAAGACATGCAACGCTGGTCATTCAACCTTCAGATTTATTTTCTGAATAGCCGTTTTAACCAGGTCGTCAACATCCGAAGTTCGACACAAACCGTTATACAAGACCGAACAATATATGAAGATGCTGAGATTTTTGCGCCTAATTTACACGCTATGGGCCTTATGACCTCACGCGACTTCCATACCTATACCACACTTTTTCAGATGATGAACCGAATGATTCAGGCTCCCGATTTACTGATTTACCTGAGAGCTTCCGTTCCAACCCTGGTGAACCAGATACAAAAACGGGGAAGAGAATACGAAAATTCTATTCGTCTAGACTATCTCAAACAATTAAACGAACGTTACGAAGCCTGGGTTAACCGGTATAAAGCTGGCAAATTATTGATTATTGATGTTGACCGTATTGACTTTCAAAATAATCCTGAAGATTTAAGTAATATCATCGACCGCATTGATGCCAATATAAATGGCTTGTTTTAAAGCTATGTAAGAGTACTGTTCCCATTGTCGCATCCTGGCTTAATTATAGGGAGTAAGCATAATTTTTTCTTATCAATTTATGAAACTTGTATTTGCAACAAATAATCAACATAAACTTCAGGAAATAAAACAACTAATCGACAATTCAATTGAATTGCTTAGTCTGAATGACATTAATTGTACGGATGATATCCCTGAAAACAGTGAAACTCTTGAAGGTAATGCCAGCGAAAAGTCTTTTTATATTTTCAACAAATATGGACTGAATTGCTTTGCAGATGATACAGGTCTTGAAATTGAGGCATTGAACGGAGAACCTGGGGTATATTCAGCCCGCTATGCAGGCGAAGAGAAAAGTTCGGATAATAACATGGATCTGGTTTTGGAAAAGCTGCATAAAATAAAAAACCGTAATGCTCGTTTTAGAACAGTGATTTCGCTCCTGATCGATGGTCATGAAACTCAGTTTGAAGGAGTTGTTGAGGGGCATATCTTGGAAGAGAAACGCGGACAAACAGGTTTTGGCTATGACCCTATTTTCCAGCCCAAAGAATCACGTTACAGTTTTGCAGAATTATCAATGGAAGAAAAAAACAAAATAAGTCATCGGGGAAGAGCAGTTCAAAAATTAGTCAAGTATTTAAACCAATTCAAAATTGAATGATTAAGTATAAATACCTTGTGTTGACAGCCCTGTTTTGCTTTATGATTTTCCAAACATATTCCCAGGGAGTTGTTGGTGAATGGACCGATTATCAATCATATGCCCATGCCACCCAGGTTGTGGATACCGGTGATAAAATTTATTGTGTTACAGGTGGAGGATTATTCTCTTACAACAAAACGGATAACAGCATACAGAAAATGACGGCCATCAGCGGCCTTTCTGATGCAGGGGTTCAACGCGTGAATTATAGCAAAGAGAATAATGTTTTAATAATTACATATCAGAATGCCAATATCGATCTGATATTCGGGAACCAGATTTTCAACCTTTCGGATATTAAACGCAAACAAATACCTGCCGATAAAACCATACATAATGTCCTTTTCGTTGGTAATCTGGCATATCTCTCATGTGGATTCGGCATAGTGGTTATAAACCTGGGAAAAAAGGAAATTAAGGATACCTATATTATCGGAAATGAAGGCGCCTACCTTAGCGTATTCGATATAGCCACCGATGGGATTTCATTTTATGCTGCTACTCAAAGTGGAATCTATAAGGCGAATGCTTTGGACCCAAACCTCCAGAATTACAACAATTGGGTCAGACAGACCACCATACCTCAATTTGATCAGAAATTCGACAAGATCAAATACTTTAAGGGTACAATTATTGCTAATTATACGACTCCCGATGACAAATGGGCTGATGACAAAATGTACCAGTTTAATGGAGATATATGGAGTCGGTTTCTTCCTGAAATCCAATATGTGCATGATATCACTACCAATGGTGATTACATTGTTTTTTCAAGCAGGGAATCAGTTTCTGTCTACGACAGCAATTATGCACTGGTCAATTACATACCCAAATACCCCTTCCCTGGTTACGAGAAGGATATTGTCAGTTCTTTATCTGCTGTTATTGACAATCAGAACATTATATGGATCGCCTATCAGGAACAGGGGCTGGTCAAAATTGGTACCCAACCTGAGCGAATTATACCTGACGGGCCAGTTGACAACCGAATTTTTTCACTCACCATGAATGGACAGGATCTTTGGCTTACAGCTGGCGGATATGATAATGCATTGGGTAATCTAAACGTCCAACCTAAGTTTCAGCTCAGGCGAGAAGGGAAATGGTCAGTTTTCGATAAGAGTCTATTTCCTGTTACAAACGATTTCAGGGATATAGTTTGTATTACAGTGGATCCAAAGAATCCTGATCATGTATTTGCAGGTTCCTGGGGTGGAGGGGTACTCGAATTTAACGATACCAATCATGATGGAGTTATTAAATATGTTACTAGATATGACAATTTTAACAGCAGTCTGCAAACTCAACTCCCTGATACAGCTACAAATAAAGCAGCTTATGTCAGAATCGGCGGGATGGCTTTTGATTCAAAAGGAAACCTTTGGGTCACTAACGCCGGTGTGGCAAAGGTGATTTCGGTATTACAAACCGACGGCAAATGGAAAGCTTTCGAACTTTCAGGAGTCGCCAATAAGTTCATTGGCAAATTGATAGTTACCCAGAACGATGATAAATGGGTTATTATTCCTTCGGGAGGAAATAGTCAGTTTTATGGAAATGGCCTGTATGTTTTAAACAGCACCAACGATCAATCAAAGGCATTACCCGTAGTGGCGCAATTTAAGAATTCAGAAGGTGAGTTTCTTAACACGATGAACGATGTGTATTCCCTGGCTGAAGATCTCAATGGGGACATCTGGGTTGGGACTTCGGGCGGAGTTGCCGTATTCAATAACCCCCAAAGAATCTGGACTGAAAGTGTCTCATATGCCACAAGGCCAGGCCTGAACCAGCACGATCCGTTTTTTCATCCTTTGCTTGAAAAGGAAACCATTACCGCCATTGCCATCGATGGTGCAAACCGTAAATGGTTCGGAACAAAATCTTCAGGCATATTCCTTATTTCGGAAAACGGAGAGACCGAGTTAAAACATTTCAATACCGAAAACAGCCCTCTGCCTGCCAACGAAATTACCGAAATTGCAATCAATCAGCTAACCGGTGAAGTTTTTATTGGGACTGCAGTAGGATTAATCTCATACATGGGTGAAGCAACTTCGGGTAATTCAGAGTTTAATGATGTATATGTTTACCCAAATCCTGTCCGCGAAACCTACCATGGTCCGATTGTAGTCAAGGGACTGATTGAAAACACTGATGTAAAAATTACTGATATCACAGGAAACCTGGTAAACAAAACAACTTCACTTGGCGGGCAGGCCATATGGGATGGTAAAAACTTAAACGGTAATCGTTGCAAGACAGGTGTTTATTTGATATTTATGACTGATCCGTTGGGAGAAAAGACAAAAATCACCAAGCTTCTATTCATTCATTAATACTGATCCGACGTGATTGAAAAAACCCGTGGTATCTTTTTGCATGCGGTAAAATATTCAGAAACCAGCCTGATCGCCACTATTTATACTGAAAACCATGGTCGCCAGGCGTTCATTATTAACGGTATCCGTGCCAGGAATTCCCAGGTAAAGGCTGCAGTTTTTCAGCCATTGTATTTACTTGAACTTGAAATTTATTACAAGACAGGAAGGGAGATCCACCGAATTAAAAATGCAAGAATTACTGTTCCCTTTTCAACCATTCCGTTTGATATCCGAAAAAGTACTCAGGTGATGTTTCTTGCAGAGATATTATTCAAATGTTTACGCGAAGAAGAACCTAACAGCGAACTTTTTAATTTTATTTTTCACTCGCTGTCCCTGCTGGATATGTCTGAGATTGGAATGAATAATTTCCATATTTGGTTTCTTTTTAATTTAACCCGTTTTCTGGGTATTAATCCCAGCCGTGACAATGCTTTGATAAGCAACTTTTTCGACCTGCAAAGTGCATTGTTTGTCAGTCACGAACCCTTACACAGTCAATTTGCCGACAAACATATAACCACCTTGTTATCAAGACTTTTTGATATTAATTCTTCTTCTATTGAATCACTGAATTACACACAGAATGAACGGAAATTAGTTCTCGAAAAACTTCTTGACTTTTATAAGATCCATTTCGATAACTTTGGCGAAATTAAATCACTGGAAGTTATCAAGGAAGTGTTAAGATGATTGGCATTATAAATTATTTTGACTACATTAGTAAAGTAAATGGGTGTTAAAAGTATATTTTTTTAACTTTGTAATTCAATAAGTTTTCTCATGGCTCTTTCGAAATTATCAAATATAAAAGGAAGTATATTTTCTACGCTAAATAAACTGGTCGCAGAAACCGGGGCAATTGATCTTGCTCTGGGAAAAACAGACTTTCCATGTCCCGAAAAATTAGCGGATCTGGCTGCCATGTACATTCGTTCAGGATACAATAACTTCGCACCTCATGAAGGAATCAGCGAATTGCGTGAGGTTATTTCGTATCGTGTAAAACGTATGTATAATCACACCTATAATCCTGAAACTGAAATAACTATAACTGCAGGACCCATTCAGGCCATCATGACAGCAATTAGTACTACGGTTAAGGATGAAGATGAAGTGATTCTTTTTGAGCCTGCCTATGAGTCTTATGCCCCGGCGGTGTCCATTAGCGGAGGCCGTCCTGTTTATGTCGCTCTCAAACAACCTGATTTTCATATCGACTGGGAAGAGGTACGAAAAATGATTACTTCCAAAACACGGATGATCATTATCAATTCGCCTCACAATCCTACAGGAGCAGTGTTGTCTGATTCTGATCTTATTCAGCTTCAGCATCTGACTAACGGGACGAACATTGTAATCCTGAGCGATGAAGTTTTTGAATCCATCGTTTTTGACAACAATACCCATCAGAGCGTTTGCAAATATGAGAAACTCGCCGCACGTAGTTTTGTCGTTTCATCTTTTGGGCCGGTCTTCAATGTCAATGGCTGGGGATTAGCCTACATTCTTGCTCCTGAGAAACTGATGAATGAATACAGAAGAATTCAGCAATTCCAGATCTATAATGTAAATACACCACTCCAATATGCTCTTTCTGAGTTTCTGCTGACGGATGATTCTTGGAAAGATATTTCAGAGATGTACCATGGAAAACGGAATTACTTTAATCGCCTGATGGGTGATAGCTTATTCCGAATTGTTCCTTCTCAGGGAAGTTACTTCGAAATTCTCGATTATTCCAACATTTCTGATGAACCCGATACCGATTTTACTTATCGTATGGCCATTGAATATGGAGTTGCCGTGTTACCTGTTTCTGCATTCATGCATGAAAAAAACAAGTTGAAAATGGTACGCATTTGCTTTGCAAAGAATAATGAGACTCTTGAAAAGGCTGCAGAGAGATTAAGGGTCGTACCTTCCTTAAAATAGACCAACTCACCTTATTAAAGTAAAAACCGGATAGTGATTAAAATTAATCACTATCCGGTTTTTACTTTAACAGCTCATTTTCGTTGAAGAATTAGCTTTCAAAAAGCTACATCCATGAATCCCTTTTCATCAAGTAATTCAAATTTCTTATTTCTTGATCAATAACCAGCTGTCACTGTACTTTGGAAATTCAGTCCTGATTTTCTGAACGCGGCTGCGGGCCGAAGCTTCATCAGTAAAAGAGTCAACGCAAACCCTGAAATTACCCGTTTCGCTGTGTAAAATAATGGGCTTAAAGCCCTGTTTGATCAAATCCTGTTTGAATCTGTCTGCATTGTCATTGTTGCTGAAACTCCCCACGATTATAAAGAAAGTCTTGCTGCCATAAGTTGCCTGATCTTCATTCGACATGGTGAACTTCTCACTGCGAATCGAAACAGGTTTAGTGCCCGTTACTTGTTTGTCAGCTGTTTCGTACATTTTATCCGAAACCGGATTCTCGCGAACGGTACTCTTTGGTGCTGGTACCGAAAATACTTTTGTCTCTGCGTTTGTTTCTGTTTTAGGTGCAGCCTGATTTTTCTTGGATGATTTGAATACTTTACATCCGCTCGTAAGCAATGCTAAGGTAAAAACGACTAAGATGATTTTTTTCATGGTCTTATCGAGTTAAAATTGATTACAAAATTACTAAAGATCGATCACAGATTTATCAAAACAATGGATATCAATCAATTATTTATTAACAATACCCTGTTGATGAAATCACAATCTGGCCATTTGAAGCCAGAATTTATTAGAGCACCTGACATACTCCGGTTAAAAGTTAAGCATCTTTTTTATAAACCGCTGTCCTTTCACTGAACGGTAAAAACTGGACTGCCTGATTGCCCTCACACGGTTATCATAGGTTTCCGAAAACATAAGGACCCAGGGACCTTTTCCTTTCGTGGGAGCAATCTGATCGGCATTGTGCATTTCAAGAACCTTTTCCAGATCTTCGAAATACCCATAATAAAATTGTCCTGAATCAGGGGAATAGATCACGTAAGAAAAATACCTCATTACTACTTTTATTTGTTGATTTTTAATGCATTGACCTGAATTTCACTTTCTGTATAAGAATGGATTTATCATGAATGCATCTTTTCAGACTGCAAAAATAGGAAAAAGGAAATAGGAAAAGGGAAAGAGGAAAGAGGAAATACTCTTTGCCTGCCCATTTTCCCTTTTTCTATTTTCAAATGACTAATACTATTTTCCTGTTAGTTAAAAGGCAAGAACGTAATTCATCCATGAACTATTGTCCTGATAATCCTCAATAACCGTGGTCTGATTAGAATGTTTGAAACTACTCATAAGAGAAGTAATCTCCTGGTTTAGCATCGCCAGTCCATTGTTAATCAAATCGCTGCGAAACCCTTTAGCCCCCAGGTTAATCACCATTTCGAAGGATACGATCCTGCCGAGCACCTGTCCCAATTCGACCATTTTGCGTTGTGCAAGATTAGTATCCAGCTCAAAATCAAGCATATCTTTCAGAAATGTGGCGGATTTTGTAGTCAGGTGGAAGCCTTTTAAAAATTGAAACAGGTTCCCTTCTTTCGCCTTTTTCATCATCTTGACCAGACTTTCCGAAATCTGGGCATATAAAATATCATTCGAACCCTCGAATATCTGGAAGGGACGGCTGTCAGTTATGCTTCTTCCTGCGATATGATTTAATTTGTAAGCCTGAGCGCCAACCAACTGAGTGGCCGACTGAGCAGCCTCCTGCATCAGATCAGTAACTACACTTTTCACAGAGTTGGCTTCAAACCCAATCAGAGAAAGATCGTTCTCAATGCCGGCCTTTTCGCTGCTATTGGCACACATGGCCGAGCAAATCGTATACGATGCCTGAAGTTTTGCAAGCCGCTGCTGCACCTGGTCGTAAGTAAACAGTGGTTTCCCTCCGATTAACCTTTGATTGGTATGTTCAATCGACTCATCGAGCAAGCGATGAATAAAACCCATCGCCATCCCGGGGAATTGCATCCTGCTTCGGTGAAGCAAATCGAGCATCATTTTCACCCCGGTAGTCTCGGGTACCAGTTTCTGCACTTTCGGTATTTCAACGTCCAATCGGTTCCTTCCATAAGGAATCTGGTACAAACCAAGATTTTCATATATCTCTTCAATGACGATCTGCTGACCGGGGCTGTTTACGTCACAAATGAAAAAGTCAATGTCGCGTTTTAAGTCACCGGTGTGACTGCGTTCGCGGGCTGTTAATAGCCAGAATTCGGCCCAACCTGTAAGACCGGCCCAATGCTTTGTTCCCTGCAGATGATATTTCCCGTTTTTTTCTGTAGCCGAAGTTTGCATGTTCAATGCATCGCTTCCAAAATCTGGTTCTGTGATCATTAATCCACCCATATTTTGCTGTTTCAAAAATCGTTCGAATATCGGGGCTTTTGCTTCCCTCTGGGCATATTTGGCAACCGGCTGAAGGAATAGTGCAGAGTTTATACCAAAAGTAAGCGACAGTGCCAGCGATTCATAAGAAGCCGCTGCCAACAGGGCTATATTTTCATACATATGACATCCGCGGCCTCCAAATTCGTATGGAATTCCAACAGCTGACGGATTTAAACTCATGATTTCGCGCATTACGAATGGCGGCATTCCACGTTTAATAGCCATTTGATTTATATCTGCCCGAATGTGATATACATTTCGCATCCTTTCCTTCAGGTTTTTCAGAAACGACTCGAAAGGCATGTCCTGTATATTCAATCCGGGTATAGATTCTTCTACATAATACTTTGACTGATTCATTATTTAATTGTATTTGTTACTGTATATTATCCCGGGAGACATGCAAAACTATATATCCCCCAACCGAAGATAACACCTGACCTTGATGAATGTTCTTATACGTAAGGAACTTTCAGGATAAAACAGAATATGGTCTTTACTTTTTCCCCTGAAATAAGTCACTCCAGACAGATATATCAGCGCATGTCAGTAATGAAAAAGGATGGGGATTACATAAGGATTGAGTAGGGATTGGTTAGGTATTCCTTCGGTATATCTGTACTATGATTAATCTATAGCTGTACTAATATCTAAATCTTAGTACAGTTACAAATCAATCATAGATTAATTCATCCGAACCAAATACGACGTAATCCCCTTCCGGATACTTTCCGTGTACATTGAAAGCAGGTTTTTTGCTTTCGTGAAGAAAATCTGAATGGAGCGAAAATTGGTGTCCGAAGTAAATGGATTCATCCCTGAATCTTATGGTCAAATATAGGGAGAAGCTCAATGAAAGATTAAAGATAAAATCTTTGGGGTAAAAAAAGAAACGATGGTTTCAGAAATATTGTAATTTTAAAAAGTGATCTTATACATATAGTTCAAATTGAAATTGAAATGAAAAAGAATTCGAAGAAACTCTTACCATATGGTATTGCCCTGATGGTGGTTCTAATCATCGTTCTGGTAGCAGGCAAGAAAATGGGTTGGTTTGGTAAAGATTATCAAATCAATGTATCGACAAAAATCGTTGAAAGTAAAACCATTACCGAATTAATTACTGCCAATGGCAAGGTTCAACCGGCAACTGAGGTGAAGATCAGTCCCGATGTTTCAGGCGAAATTATAGAATTGACCATTAAAGAGGGCTATGAGGTTAAAAAAGACCAACTGCTGATGGTTATTAAGCCCGATATGTATATTCAGGCCTACAACAGGGATCTGGCCAGTCTGAGTTCCTCTCAGGCACGTCTTGCACAGGCGGAAGCCCGGTTGATTGAGAGTGAAATGTCGTTTAAAAGGGCAAGCACACTTTTCAAACAGGATGCCATTCCGGTTTCGGATTTTGAAACAGCCCAGGCTTCCTATAAAGTTGCCCAGTCGGAAGTAAAAGCCGGTCAGTTTGCAGTTAAATCAGCCGAAGCATCGGTAGCTGAAGCTCAGGAACAGCTTGTAAAAACCAAAATATATTCCCCGATGAATGGCACCATAGCACGCCTGAATGTTGAGAAAGGCGAACGCGTAGTGGGAACAAACATGTATGCCGGTACTGAAACTATGGTTATTGCCAATCTTCACCTCATGGAAGTGAAGGTTGACGTGAACGAAAACGATATTGTACGGGTAAACCTGAAAGATACAGCTCTTGTTGAGGTAGATGCCTATCTGGGACGTAAGTTTAAGGGGATTGTTACTGAAATTGCCAATTCGGCCAATACAGCAGGCGCTTCAACCGATCAGGTTACCAATTTTAATGTGAAGATTCTTCTGCTTGAAGAATCCTATAATGATTTGGTCGATTCAGCAGGAGGCAAAATATATCCATTCCGACCAGGAATGTCGGCTACGGTGGACATCCAGACTGAGACCAGAAAGAATGTGATCTCTGTTCCGATTCAGGCTGTAACCACCCGTGCCTTAAAGAACAACGGGAAAGTTGCAGAAAAGAAAGTGGATGAAGAAAAACCTGAAGGAGACTCTGAAGCAGTTACCAAACAGGGAGCAAAATCGAAAGACGAAGAAAAAGTAGAGGTTGTATTTATCTACAAAGATGGTAAGGTAAAGAAACAACCGGTTAAAACAGGTATTCAGGACAGCCAGAATATCGAGATCCTGGAAGGAATAAAAGCCGGCGATGAAGTGGTAGTTGCTCCGTTTAATGCCATCAATAAACTCCTCAACGATAGTTCGGAGGTTAAGAAGGTAGATGAAAAAGAATTGTTTAAAGTGAAAAAATAAAAAAGCCCCTCTAAATCTCCCCCAATGGGAGACTTTTGAGAATTGAAAATTCTTATCGTGTAAGCCTTAAAGAACACATGTTCTTCAATTTCAAAATATAAATCTCTCATGACGATTCTTCCTCCCCCTCTTTTGGAGGGGGTCGGGGGGAGGCTTTGGGGTAGGGGGAGGCTTCTATTTTTTTGTGACAATTCCGAAGAACAGGATATTCAGCATTTCATCGACCGACTTCTGTAATTCCTCATCCGAAAGATTCTTCATAATCAAAGGAACTTCAAACCCGTGAAGTAAAGTGACAATCGTTTTGGCAGTGAGTTCCGGGTTCTGTATGGTGAAAGTGCCTTTGTCAATTCCTTCGATCAACATTCGTCTAATACGATCAACTTCGGCATCGAAATGATCGGTTCGTAAGGTATTTATGAAGTAAAGATTGTCAAGCAGATCATTTTTAATGGCTTCATAGTAATTGCCTACCATCTTTAGGGTACGCATCCGCACATAAATATAGGTTTTCAGCTTTAATTGCGTGTCATCAATCCGGGAGATCTGATCATCGATTGATTTCGTTCTTATCCCGGCTTCGGTATCAATCACCGCCTTAAAGATTTCATCTTTGCTTTTGAAATAATAATAAATGGTGCTTTTCCCTTTACGGGCTTCACGTGCGATGTCATCGAGCGCTGTTTTCTTATAGCCGTAACGGGCAAAAACCTGACGGGCAGCTTGCACCAATTGCTCGCGCACTTCATCTTTTCCTATATACTCAGGAATATTTTCCATCTGTCTGTTGCTTTATTCTATGCAGCACTAAAGTACTAGTTGTTTTTCGATAATTCAAGTGATTGGGATAAGATGTACGGTTGGTCGAAAAGATTGATGGAAAGTAACTATTCATTGGTTATAGAAAATTCAAAAATATGTATTTTTACAAAAAACAAACACAATGTTAGTAGAGATAACCAGAAAAACAGGACTTGCACAAATCAATGCAACATTGAAGAAATTGAAATCCGGGAAGCCCTTCGATGCAAAAAAACATTGCGGAAAGGTAAAATGGGATATTGATGGTTTAACCTATCAAAAAGATCTACGTAATGAGTGGGATTAGCGTTCTAAATTATACTAACATTGGAATAGCATTATTAATGTGCATAATATTAAAAAGGGGCTCTATAACGTTTGGGGTGAGTATGGGTAATAAACATAGAAATAAATAGTTCCGAGTATTCGGGATTAAAAATCTTACTTTTTTTTAATTCAACCTTAGTAACCCTGCAATGCCCCCAGAGCCCAATCTTATTTATCTTATCCTGATCCCGGTATTTACCGGGATATTCAGTATAGCCTCTGTTTTTATAAGATAAATAAGATTTAGCTTGTAGTGGTTGATCATGTTACTAAGATCT
>Ga0302296_1001079_pt1 | contig 20610 bp, 19 predicted proteins | sample III_Fen_N3_1_FD_194546 | JGI IMG/M metagenome (GOLD analysis project Ga0302296, IMG submission 194546) | Peat permafrost microbial communities from Stordalen Mire near Abisko, Sweden - III_Fen_N3_1 | ecosystem: Environmental > Terrestrial > Soil > Wetlands > Permafrost | place: Sweden: Abisko...
ATATTGTTTCGGAAAATGAAAAGGAAGCTGAGACCAAAAAGATGGTGGATATTTCACCGGAAGAAATTAAACAGGCCATGTTTCAGAAAGAACAAACCGGTAGACCACGAATTGTGAATCACCCACAGACTTCGGAGATTATTGAAGTGGATTTGCATATCGATGAATTGTTGGATACCACAGCCGGACTGTCAAACGCTGCCATGCTTCAATGTCAGTTGGATAAATTCCACGAAGTGCTTGACGCAAATAAGAACCGCAAAGGACAAAAAATTGTTTTTATCCACGGAAAAGGTGAAGGGGTACTTCGTAAAGAAATAGAGAAACTTCTCAAAACACGCTACAAGGCATATTATTTCCAGGATGCTTCATTTCGCGAATATGGATTTGGAGCTACGATGGTAACTATAAAATAAAAAGAATTCCCCCTAATTTGCCAACTGACGGATTAGGGGGAACTCTTTTATGTTTTTTTTATTCTGTCAAAAATAACATTCTTCTTTCTACCGCTTTTTCGCACACTGGGCAGAATCCTTTTGCCGTGTTTGTACGCATTCTACAATCGAAGAAAGGGCGATACATGCCTTTCTTCAGATAACCTCCTCCTTCGAAAACGCCTATTTTAGCCTTGTTCTCATCCGTCAATGGAGTAGGAATAACGATCCCTTCCGGTAAATCAGTTTTCCATTTTGTATCGAATTTTACTAATGAACTGATATTGGGCTCCCAAGGCTCAACTTTAGTGTCATACATTCCATCCAATGCATCTTTGTCGTAGAAATACTCATCGGCCAGTCCTGCAAATGAGTGTCCGAATTCATGCACAGTAACTTCGGTTTGGGCTCGTTTACTGTCGGCAGAAGCAAGAGTGTAAAAGTTATAGATTCCCCCGCCACCATAGGTTTTTGTATTCGCCAGAATATAAATGGCGTCGTAAGGCACCAAAGCAGCATAGTCGTGTACGGTGAATACGTTGGGGGTGGTTAGATATCTGTCGGAATAAAAAGTGTAATAATGCGATCCGAGTGCCGAATTTCTCCAATTGTCGTTTTGTGGTTTCGATACTCCGGTGTCAATTGATGCTGCTGCAATGGCATAGACATTAATTCTCGATTTATATTTAGCGAATGGTTCGTGAGTAAACAGGTTTTCGGCCAGTTTTTTGGCATCGCGGAAAAATTTCGCACGTTGTTTTACCGTGTAACCTTCGGCAATAACGGCAATATCAATCGCTTTCTCGGGCGAAGCAGTTTTACAAATGATTTTCACAGGAACTTTTGTCGGTGGTGTGCGGCGAATGAGTTTATCGTCGGGCGAAATGCCAAATTGAATCAGCTTTTCCCATTTGTCGAAATCCAGTCGTCTTTCTATAATTACTTTCACTGCTTTCAGCGGGCAAGGGAACTGTACGGATTGTTCAAAGCTTTTGTTGACCAACAGAGCCTCGGGAGTAGATTGCCATTCGAAATACAATGTGCTGAAACCCTCGGCGTAAATAAGGGCGTTACTGATGCTATCCAGTACCTGAAAGCGATATTCACCTAAATTCATATCGTCGGTCAGGTGCAAACGGCGCCCACCCCAAAATGGTTCCTGAATAATTTTGCTGAGTGTGGCAGTTGTTGACTTTGCATTTCCGCTCAACTGAAAATCAATTCTGCATGCTTTTTCGCCAAAATAACTTGAGTATTGTTGTGAAAAAACGGATGAACAAAAAATCAAAAAGAGGAAGAGTATATGCGTTGGTTTTGACATATGTTTGTTGCGATTGAATGTGTATGCAAATTAAAGAAAATTTGCAAACAAAACCTAACTCGAAAACGCTTATTCGTATTTATTGCCGCTATTAGTTCCTCTTTTTGATTTTTCTTGTGGAAATATGATTTAGTTTGCAGATGTTTTTGCAGCAAGCATTCTTTTTTCTGCAAGTACATTGTTTGTATCGGTGTGTGCTATGCCGTTTTCGTCGATACTGATAAAGCGAGTTTCTGAATGTTTATAGCCGGGTTTTTGTACCGTTAGAATATAATCGCCTTTTTCAATATTTTCAATGATTATTTCATTATTCTTATTGCTTTCATTCTCTGCCACAATCTCCATTGTATTAGCGTTCAAAAGTGTTGCTGTGGCATGGTTTTCTGTTTTATTTTCAGGCTTTACAAGTTTAACTTTTATTTCGAATGCCTTTTGAGCAAATAATTTGGTTCCCATAAATACTATGCTCATAAGCAAAAGTACTTTTCTAAATTGAATTGTTTTCATAATTTGATGTTTTGAGTGTTGGTTGTATTATAATCAGATTTATACGAGATAATTATTTAGCGCTGCGGCTTTGTTCTTCACTAGAGGCTGTAGAGCGGTTTCCACGGGTTTTGAATTCCGATTTTCCGAAGCGGTAATTGAATGAAACCTTTAAACGACGTGAATCGAATCTGTTTTTTACGTCAATATCTACATTGTCGTATTTTGCATAAGCACTCGCTTGGCCGGTATTGAAAATATCGCTGACCGAAATTTTTATGCTTCCCTTATCGTTCAAAATTCTGCGTTGTATCCCGAAATCAATCGTATAGCGTTGACGTACAATAATATTGCTAACCAGTATTCCCGAATTGTAGTATCCGCTTAGTTCCATTTCAAGTTTGTAAGGTAATGAGAAATTATTGCTCATATTGCCATTAAAACTCCAATGACTTATTTTTGATCCGGCATTCGATCCCATTTGAATTTCTTTATACATTCCGGTAACGGTTCCGTTTAATCTCCACCATTTGGTGGGTTGCAGTTGGAAAGTTTCGGATACGTTCAAATCCACCGAGTTATTTAGATTCTCATTGGTTTGATACACTGATTTTGTAGCATCGTTTTGCTTAATAATTTGTGTGAAAAGTCCGCTTGTATAGTTATAGCCTACGCTGGTTATAAACATGCTTTTGAAACTATGGCTTAATCCCAAAGAGTGAGTAAACTGTGGTTTTAAGTTTGGATTTCCCACGTTGTAAGTGTAAGGATCTATCATCCATTTGAATGGATTGAGCATGTCGTAGTCGGGGCGACCAATTCGGTAGCTGTATTTGAAGTTGATACTGTTGTCCTTATTCAGCGTTTGTTGAACGAAAAATGAAGGGAATATTTTCAAATAACTGGTATCGTTTACCTGGTTGGTGGTCACCGAAGTACCTTTTGAAACAGTGTTTTCAAGGCGCAATCCCAATTGCAAGGTTGTTTTATCAAACTGTGCCTTTCCGTTCAGGTAGGCTGCCTGAATATTTTCTTCGTACTTGAAATGGTCATTTTGAACCAGGTATCCGCTCATGTCTATCTTGCTATCGGTGTTTACGAAACTCGTTTTTGCTCCTGCCTCAAAATTGAACTTTTTGCCTAATGGGAGTACATAGTCTACTTTAGCTGTGTAGATGTTGATATTATTGCCTTGCAATGTGTTTACCAGGATGTCATGATTTAATGTGTTGCCTGTGCTGTTGTAAAATATTCCATTTTGAGTGTTTGGGCTGCGGTAGTTGAACCTGGCATAATCGAAATCTGCACTTATTGATTGACCGGTGGTATCAATGTCCCATTTATAATTGGCGTTATAGGTTTGGTTGTTCCACCGGCTGTTTGAAGTGGAGGTTGAAACCAGCGACGAATCAATATGCATGTATTTGTCTGCAAACGAAGTTGTTCCGGCATCTGCATTATTGTTATATCCGTTGCTTCCGCGGAACATAACGCTCACTACATGATTCTTTTTGATGAAATAGTCGGCACCGACTTTGTAATTATGTGACTGACCATCGTAATTTCCATCCGTATTTATCAATTGATGAGCACCTTGTAGTGCAGCACTTGTGAAATTACGGGTTGCTGTCATGCCGTTCGTTCCTGCCCAATTGTAGAGGGAATAATTGCCATATACATTTAGTTTACCATAGTTCATGTTCAGATCCAGGCCTCCGTTCCAGCCAAATTTGCTAGCTGTTTCTATTCCGGCAAAAGTGCTTCCGTTGAAGCCGGGGGCTTTGTTATGTTTGGTTTTAATGTTGATAATGCCCGAGTTTCCTTCTGCATCGTAGCGAGCTGATGGATTTTCAATAATTTCGATGCGGTCAACATTTTTGCCCTGCATACCTTTAAGCATGGATGCCAGCTGAGTGGCAGAAACGTAAGTTGGTTTCTCGTCGATCAATATCTTTACATTTTGTTTTCCTTTCATGCTGATATTGTCGTTGTTATCAATCACTACGCCTGGTAGTTTTTTGAGAATTTCGTACACGTTTTCGGAGGCAGTAGTAATTGAAGCTTCTGGATTGACAATCATTTTATCCACTGTTTGCTCGATAAACTTCTTTTTTGCCACTACTTCCACATTGCCCAGTTGATGGCTGGCTTCGGACAGTACAACATTTTTTTCAACGACCTTACTGCTTTTCGGATCAATAGTCAGTTTTTCCGATTCGCTTTTGGAGTAGCCAACCATGGTTACTGCAAGAATGTATTCACCCGGTTTTACTTTTTCAATTACAAATTCACCCTTGTCGTTACAAATCTGTCCTTTGAATAATTCTTTTGTGGATGAATTCAACAAGGTAGCAGTTGCAAACTCGATGGGTTTGTTTTTCGTGTCGGTAACCCGACCTTTGACGATAGCGGATGGCTCTGCAAAAAGTGCAGTGGACATAAGTATAAAACAAATGGATAGCCATGTGCGACTAAAATGGAAATGATTAGAAAGTATCATAATGTATAATTTGTGGGTTAATAGAAATTTTAATGAGTGATTCTTATTACCGTTTGAGTCGGTTACTAGTATTGACTCAAATTTGGAAAAATCATAACATCGGTTTTCATTGTTTTTTTTATTAGACGCAATGACTGCATCATTTGGATTTAGTGTAGTTGTATTTTATAATTCTTTATTGTCTGTATTTGTTGGTTAGTGTAATAGTGTAATGGTACACCGCAAAAGTATTTGATGTTTTTCAATCCACAAATAAATTATAGTTAAATCTTTGTATTGGTAGTAAAATAATTTTTGGAGATGAGATGCCTTAGCTGTAAGTGTTTATAATATAGTTATTTGTGTGAGTTGTGAATTTATGCTTAAAACTGTTGTTTTGTGACCTTGGATTGATTTAGTTGGTCAATTATCCTATATTTAAGAAATTTTGGAGGTTGAATTTAATCTGTCATTGGGAGTTTGGGGTTGTAATATGATAATTTTGAGATAAAAATGATATATCTTTGCAGCCCTTTATACCAACTTTTTCTACACGCAACTGTTTTACAAGTAGGAAATCAAATTTTCGATAAATTGCTATGTACATAATAAGTAAAGAATTTCATTTCTCTGCCAGTCATATACTTAATGGACTTAAAGATGATCATCCATGTAAGAGATTGCATGGTCATAACTATGTGGTGAGTTTTAGTTTTAAGTCTGAAACATTGAATGAGGTCGGATTTGTAATCGATTATCGTGAGTTGGATCCCATTAAGAAATACCTTGATAACATTTTCGATCACAGACATTTGAATGATGTAATGCCGGAACTAAATCCGACAGCTGAAAATATTGCTAAATATCTTTTCGATATTTTCAAGAAGCAATTCCCGCTATTGTTCAGAGTTGAAGTGAAGGAAACACCCAAAACAAGAGCCATCTATGAAGCTTAAATTGAAGGTGGTGGAGATTTTCAATTCCATCCAGGGCGAAGGTGCCAATGTTGGTAAATCGGCCACTTTTGTTCGTCTATCTAACTGCAATAAAAACTGCGCTTACTGCGATACTGACTGGGATGTTGGGACCGAAATGACTGTGGATGAGATTCTGGCTGAAGTAGGTAAGTATCCCGATTCAATGATTGTGTGGACAGGTGGTGAGCCTACACTTCAATTGACGAGTGAGATATTAGCCGAATTTAAAGATTTTTTTCAAGCAATTGAAACTAATGGTACAAATCCGGTTCCTGCAGGGATAGACTACATCTCTTGTAGTCCGAAAGTAGGATGGGAGGTATTGAAACAAAATTTCGGGTCGGTAGATGAATTTCGCTTTCCTGTTGTAGCGGGTGATGAAATTCCGTCAATAGATGAACTGCCGCATGCATCAAACTATTTTCTTAGTCCAATATTTGACGGCGAAGTGAAGAAAAGGGTGGAAATCAATCGTGCAAACCTGGATTATTGTTTGTCGGTTATTCAGCGCGATCCGCGTTGGAGATTATCGGTGCAGCTTCATAAATTGATTAATGTGCAGTAACTTCCCACCCAAAACTTATTCAATATCAATCAAATACTTATCCAATAATCCAAGCACTCCCATTCTAGAAAAGCGGGCTTTTTTTATTCTGTTGTTCTCCGGGTCGATAGAATAGTTGAAAGACGTCCGGAAATCTGCTTTTTCGAGGTTTGTTCTGAAAAAAATGGCTCGCTGCATATCGCAATTGTCGAACATGGATGCGCTAAGGTCGGTTTCGGAGAAGTCTGTCTCTTGCAGATTACAGTTTCTGAAGCAGGTTTTTTTTAATTTCAGTTTATTGAATACAGCAAGTTTTAGCACGCAATTTTCAAAATCGACCGATAGCAAAAACGGATTGCACTCTTCAAACAGAACGCCTAATAATTTGCAGTTAATGAACCTGATATCGTTAAGGGTCGTATTCTTCAGACTCGCTAAACTAAAGTCACAGCTATCAAAAGTACACTCCCTAAACACGACGTTCAGCAAATCTACATTATGAAAATTGCAATTTACAAACTTGCAGTCCTCGTACTCACCTTTGGGTAGGTTGTTTGCGGTATAGTCGATGCGTTCAAAAAGTTGATTCTCGGTCACTTTGTTCAGAGTTTAAATGAGCGACAAAAATAGTCAAATCTATCAAGAAACGATTCCTGCAAACATAAAAAAAAACAGAGAATTGCATTGGACAATTCTCTGTTTTGAATTTCTTCAAACAGCGTTATTCGTATAGCCAAACAGCCTTATTTACAAACTCCTCTCTGTTTAGTTGATACAGTATAAATGCAGCAACGTTTGCCCGCGAAATGCGCACACTGCCTTTCAGGATTGTTTTTCCGCTTCCAAACTTCAGATTAGCTGTTATTCCTTTGTTTGTCAGACCACCAGGGCGTACTATTGTCCAGTGTAATTTGCTATCCGTAATGCGTTTTTCATTCGTATTATGGTCGGCAAGTGGTACGCGAAGTAGCAGGTCAGCCAGCAGAAACCGCAGTGGTTGCGGCAGATAATCCCGGCTCTCACCGGCTCCGATACTCGACATGTAGATAAAACGCAGCACATTTTCCTGTTCCATTACGTGTACAATGCAGTTGATGCCGTCAACGATGTCGGGGGACGAATGTCTTAATGAATTGCCACCAAGGACGGAAATACAAGCATCCGCTCCCGTAATGGCCTCTTTTAGTTTGGGTAAGTCAACAACGTTCCCCACCACAATTTTTAGGTGTGGATGTTCTACAGCAATGGAACTGAGCCGTCGGACGTAAGCTGTAACATGATGGCCCAGTTTTAAGGCCTGACTAACCAAATGCGAACCGGTTTTTCCGGTTGCACCGAAAATAACGACTTTCATATTCTGGTATTTTAAAGGATAAAATTATTATCTCTTTTTGGCAACAAGTATAAATTGCTCAAAATCAGTAATTACACCTTCCACACGTTCCCTGCTCAATACATGATAAGTATGAGCCGTTTGCACTTCAAATCCCGCCTCTCTAAACTGTTCTGTTAGTATATTGGTGTCAAAACCCTGATGCGGAATGGGTTCAAAGCGGTGAAACGATCCATCTTCCAGGCGTAAATCGCCAATAACAATGGTGGCACCTGCATTGGTAATACCAGCCAAATGGTGCAATGTTTTTTCAATGTCCGGCACATGATGCAACGCCATGCAGGCAAATACCAAATCTATGTCTTGTTGCTGGTAATCATAGACTTCTCCATGAAGTGTTTCGCTATTGGAGTCTTCGTTTAATTTTTGTTTTAAAACGTCCAACATAGCCGCTGAAGTATCTTCGAATACGATATGTCCTACTTTGTCGGCTATTTGTAATCCTACTAAACCTGTGCCTGCACCAATTTCCAATGCTTTCCAATGGGGTTGAGGATCAATGTGTCGGAGCATTTCTGCCACAAATATTTCCGTCATTTTTGTTTTCTCGGGGCTATCCCATTCGGCTGCACGATGTGCAAAGTTGTCTTTCATGTATATTATTCTTGTTTAATTAATAAACGCAATTGAGGGAGAAATGTTCTGAAAAATGTCTATTATTCGGGGTTCGTGTCCTGAATGTTATTCGGTCTAATTCCTTTATTGGCATGTTCAGAAGAATACAAAAGTATGATTTTTTAGTGAATGGATAAACCTCTGTTTTTTCTCGTAACTTGTAACTCGTAAGATGTAACTATTTCAAACTTGTATATTCATTCAAAAAAATGTACTTTTGCCTTGTAAACCAATACCGGAAGATAAAGGCAGGAGCGGTACAAACAGATCTTCACTACTCAATTATTCCGGCTTTAGATAAAAGAATAAATGAATACATTAATTAAAAAAAGTATTATGGCAATAGCCTTGGTGGCAGCCACTAGCGCTGCAAATGCAGAAACCCCGATTATCGGAAAGCATCAACTTACTATTTCCAACGGACTTATGACACCCGAAGTGTTATGGTCGTTTGGACGTGTGGCAGGTGCGCAGGTTTCGCCCAATGGATTAAAAGTGTTGTACAGCGTTTCGTACTACAGTGTAGCCGAAAACAAAGGTAATTCGGAGCTTTTCGTGATGAATATTGATGGTTCGGACAAGAAGCAGATTACTAAAACGGCCACGCGTGAGGCAGCAGCTAAGTGGATGAAAGATGGTGAGCATATTGCTTTCTTGTCGTCAGAAACAGGCAGCATGCAGCTTTGGACAATGAAAGCTGATGGCACCGAACGCAAACAGATAAGCGATAGAAAAGAAGGAATAAACGACTTCGCATTTTCTCCGGATGAAACAAAGATTCTTTTTGTTGCGGATGTAAAATACGGTCAGCGCACGGTCGATAAATATCCTGATCTTCCCAAAGCAAGTGGTTTGATCGTCAATGACTTGATGTACAAGCATTGGGACGAATGGATACAAACCGTTCCGCATCCATTTATTGCCGATTTCAAAAACAATAAAGTAGAGAATGAAGTAGATGTGCTAAACGGCGAACCATTCGAAAGTCCAATGAAACCTTTTGGTGGCATTGAGCAACTCGCCTGGAGTCCTGATGGCAAAACGGTAGCTTATACGTGTCGCAAAAAGACAGGAAAAGAATACGCCCTTTCTACCAACTCGGATATCTATTTCTATAATGTAGAAACAAAAAAGACCGAAAATAAAACGCAGGGCATGATGGGTTACGATCAAAACCCAACCTTCTCGCCTGATGGCAAATGGTTAGCGTGGGAAAGCATGGAACGTGATGGGTACGAAGCGGATAAAAACCGCTTGTTTGTCATGAACATTGCCACCGGCGTAAAAACCGATGTGTCGGCTCAATTCGATCAAAACTCTACCGGCTTAACCTGGAGTGCCGATAGCAAATCTATTTATTTTGTAAGTTGCTGGTATGCTGTTACCGAGATTTATCGTGCCGATATTGCTAAAAATAAGATTACGCAAATCACCAACGGCGTTCATGATTATTCGTCGGTAGCATTGGCCAAAGACAGACTTATCGGGGTGAAACATTCGATGAGCAAACCTGATGAAGTGTACGCTATCAATCCAAAAACAGGTGTTGAAACAGAACTTTCGTTCGAGAATAAAGAAATCTTATCTCAATTGGAAATGGGCAAGGTAGAAGAACGTTGGATTACGACTACCGATAATAAACAAATGCTTACCTGGGTAGTTTACCCACCGCATTTCGATAAAACGAAGAAATATCCGACTCTCCTTTTCTGCGAAGGCGGACCACAATCTACGGTTAGTCAGTTTTGGTCGTACCGTTGGAATTTACAGCTAATGGCTGCTAACGGTTATATCGTTGTGGCGCCTAACCGTCGCGGACTACCCAGCTTTGGTATGGAGTGGTTGGAGCAAATCAGTGGCGATTACGGTGGTCAGAATATGAATGATTATTTCTCTGCTATCGATGCATTGGCCAAAGAGCCTTACGTAAACAAAGACAAACTGGGTTGCGTGGGTGCAAGCTACGGTGGATTCTCTGTTTATTGGTTAGCCGGTCATCACGACAAACGTTTCAAAGCTTTTCTTGCTCACGACGGCATGTTTAATTTACCACAACAATACCTGGAAACAGAAGAAATGTGGTTTGTAAACTGGGATCTGGGTGGTGCTTATTGGGAAAAAAACAATGCTATCGCGCAACGTTCGTATGCTAACTCCCCCCACTTATTTGTAGATAAATGGGATGCACCTATCCTTGTGATTCATGGCGAAAAAGATTATCGTATTCTGGCTTCGCAAGGTATGGCAGCTTTCAATGCAGCGGTGTTACGTGGCGTACCGGCTCAGATGCTTATCTTCCCTGACGAAAACCACTGGGTATTGCAACCGCAAAACGGTATCCTTTGGCAACGCACATTCTACGAGTGGTTGGATAAATGGCTGAAATAGTTGGTAGAAAGTAGTAGGTAGAAAGTAGTAGGTAGAAAGTAGTAGGTAGTAAGAAGTAGTTAGGGCTGCTTTCCTGTATAAATAACAAGAGGATGTTCCGAAAGGACATCCTCTTGTTGTTTCTGCAGTACTCTATTTGTTTAAACCTAGATAATGAGAGTAGCAAATGGCTACAAAGAGTAGCAATAGTTTAACAGCGCCTTCATATCCGCCAACGATTCAAAATCAACTTTATGGGTACTGAAATACGCCTCAATAACTTGTTTGTGTTTCGAGAAAGCCTTGATAATCTGACTTTGCGAACTTGCTTTGATAAACTGGTTATCTTTCTTTATCCAGAAAAAATAATGAGTTTTTGCCTTAAGCATTTCATTCTTGGATATTTGAGTCATAGACACTGTTTGTCCTCCATCGGTTGAAGATAGTGATGAAATAGATTTGGTATTGGACACTTGTGAGTAGCCACCATAACCTGCCTCTTTTCCGGTAGTAACCAACATTGCATTAAATTGTACATATACAGCCTCTTTGTCCAGCGTTACTTTTTCGAAAAACTCTTCGCCGCTGTAATTTACAAACGTGCGACCGGCGATAACAACAGAATCGATAGATTGAAGGAGTCCTAATGCCAGCACTTCACCGTTTCGTTTGAAAAGCATTTGCTTCAGAATTGTTTGGTAATTCAGTTGAGACTCAACAATCTTGGCATTTTTGAAATATACTTTACCTTTTTGGTAATCGGGAAAGATAAATGCACCGGTTATTTCTGCCGATTGGGCAGTTAATGAGAAGAGAAATGATAAAATGATGAGCGTGATGGTTGTTTTTTTCATATAAATTAGTTTTAATAGTAGATTTTATGTGTCTGATAGTTATATGTAACATGAGCATAAAGACGCTTAGCTCCGGGTCTGTTTTAATGCGCTAGAATTGAAAGTTTTATAATTGTAGCTGTTGCAAAGATAATCTTTTTTCATAACACATATAATTATTTTTGCTATTTTTAGCTATGAACAATGACTTTTTATGTGTATCATTTCTGTTTTTGATGTTTTGTTTTCGTTCGTTCTTTAGCCAACAAGTTCTGATAAATTATGAAAAAATAGAATCAACTTGGCAGAAAGACTATTACCTTTGCAAATTATGTCAAAAAAGAAGATGAATGGAGAGTAATAAAGAGCAAAAAAAGGTATTAAACACAATTGAAGTAGATAATTGCATTTCGGTTTTAGAACATTTACTGGAAAACGGTGATCAACTCATTCATTTGCCCGAAGAGCAACGCATTAAGCTAATGAAGATGGCCGGGCAAATTACCCGTCCCGACAGAGCCGAACTTAAAAAGAGAAACAAAGGAGTACAACTTGTCAAAAAGCAGGAGCTCACTGAGATTAATAAAAAAGCACGTGCCGCATCGAGTATCCGCAGTGCCCGACTGGCAAGCGTATTTCAGGCACCTACTCAGGTGGCCTTGCCCGAAGCTTCGGCTACTGAAGGAAAGCATGCTTTTACCTCCGAGCAGAACTGTTACGTCTGCAAAAAACGATATACGGAGATTCATCATTTCTACGATTCGATGTGTAAGGAATGCGGCGATTTGAATTACCTTAAACGTTTTCAACGCTGCGATATGACCGGGCAGATAGCACTTATCACCGGTTCCCGACTGAAGATTGGTTATCATGCTACCTTGATGATGTTGCGCTCCGGTGCAACGGTTATTGCTACCACTCGTTTCCCTGCCGATTCGGCCATTCGTTTTGCTAAAGAAAAAGATTATTCCGACTGGAGTCACCGACTGCATATCTACGGGCTCGATCTTCGTCATATCCCCAGCGTGGAACTCTTTGCCACGTATGTGGAAAATACCTACGAGCGACTTGACATATTGATTAATAATGCTGCACAAACCGTAAGAAGACCGGCTACTTTTTATGCCCACTTGATGGCGAACGAGTCCTTGGCATTTCACGAACATTCGAAAGAAGTACAACAGTTGCTGCAACATCACCAACAATGTATCGCCGAAATCGAATCGTTTAGTGGGGTGGGAGCTGATACCGATAAAACGATGACAGTACGTTGGAATGTGCGCACTCCGGGCATTGGTATTAAGTCGTCGGCCCAACTATCGCAAATACCGTATAGTTTTGATAACTCCAACGAAGCCGTGGAGCTTTTCCCCGAAGGAAAACTGGATGTGGATCTTCAACAGGTAGACTTGCGGAAAACCAACAGTTGGCGCTTGAAACTTGGACAGATAGAACCGGTAGAGATGATGGAAGTACAACTGGTCAACTCCATAGCACCCTTTGTGCTTTGTAACCGACTGATAGCCCTGATGCGTAAAGATTACACCGGCAATAAACATGTGGTCAATGTTTCGGCCATGGAAGGCAAGTTTCATACCTTCAATAAGATTGACCGACACCCGCATACCAATATGGCAAAAGCAGCACTTAATATGCTTACGCATACTTCGGCAAGCGATTTGGCTAAGGATGGTATTTTTATGAATGCAGTAGATACCGGATGGGTGACCGACGAAGATCCTGCAGAATTATCAAAACACAAACAAGAAGTGCACGATTTCCAACCACCGTTGGATATTGTGGACGGAGCAGCCCGCGTCTGCGATCCTTTTATTGATGGTATCAATACCGGCAAGCACTGGAGCGGACAGTTTCTGAAAGACTATTTCCCGATAAGCTGGTAAAATAGACCGTCCGAACGCTTTAAGCGGTCAAACGGACAATATTATTCCCCTAAAACAAAGGCTTGACGTTGCGTCAGGCCTTTGTTTTATCTATTCATCAACCCACGTATTATACAAATTTCCCAAATTCTTTTACTTCTGAGGTGTTTCTTATGATTCAGACAATATGCTGAGTAAATACCTTTCAAAATATATATTGTCTTGAATGCGTGTTTGATTTTCATGTTGACGATATCTAACCCACCACTTCAAGTGATGCTACATATATTGACTATTAGTTAAATATTGAATATTTTTTGACATAAATAAAAAGTTTTTATGTAGTAGTTTCCTTCAGTAAAACTCCTTCAATCTTTCCATCAACAATCTGTTCATTCACTCGATTTTCTCCCGTGTTTCTAAGTGAATGTGTATTGTTCAACGAAACCGAATGATTTGAAATGAATATTTATTTATAGTTATTTCAACTTTTATGTAGTCCTTTTTACCCTGGAAACATTCTTATGTTCTTGTTAATTATTTGATTGTAAGTAGTGTATTTTTTTTTTGTGTGTAAATTTGGCTTGGCGTTTGAAACTTTAATTTAATCAAAAAGGGGCCTTTTTTTCTAAACCAATTGGAAAAAGAACTAAACCTATAGGAAAACATATAACCTTCGTTCAGCGTAGTTTGGTGGTAGTGAGTTCGGCGAAGTCTCCAGACTTCGTCGTGCTAAAAGCAAGGCTCTTGCCTTGCATATCAAAAATAGAATATGGAAAGCAAGGGCTTTCCTTCCGTCAATGAACGGACAAGTTCAAACTTTGTCATAGCGGGACGCTATACCAAACATCGGAAGTAGCATTATTTACGCTACCGATAACAAGGGTTTTGCGTCAGGCGGGCTGAAGTGCAAAATTCAACGGCAGTTTTTCAATTAAACATTAGTTATAAAATCGGCTTTTGTGCTTCGATTTGACTACGTCGAACTGGCGTTTCCCGCTCGAACGCAAAGCCCCAAAACGTTAGCGGTCAGGCTAAAATAATATTCCATAACAAGTAGAAAAATAAAATTGGGACTATTTGACATTTTTAAACGACAAGACAAATCTAAAAGTGAAACTGAACAATCAGGGGCACCGACCGATTTTAAAACTCAACTTGACATAGTTGAGAAGGACGTATTTGCTAAGCTCAAACCACTTGGCTTTAAGAAAATAGGCAAGACTTTTAATAGACGACTTGACGATGGAATAATCCAAGTAATAAATTTCCAAAGTGGACAATATCCAATTGGTCAAGGCTCTGAAATTCCAGGACTACGAGAAAACTTATACGGTAAGTTTGTTGTCAACCTTGGAGTTTGTATTGAAAGTCTTTATAAATTTCAATCACCGACAGAAGGTAAAAAATACTACAAAGAATATGATTGCCAAATCAGAGACAGACTCGGAATACAATTAACAGGACAAGACTATTGGTGGACAATTACTGACGATAATAAGAAAATCACAAATGAAATAATTGTCGGACTTGAACTAAAGCTTTTGAATGGTTTGCAGGCCTAGAAACTAAAGAAAAAATAATTTTAAATAACGGACACTTCCCTTATCGTTCTTCACCTAGAGCCAAGTTGGATACTGCATTAATAGTATGGTTTGACGACAAACTGAAAGGTTCGGAATTATTTAAAGAATATTACGACAACATTCAGCCAGCCAAATCATCGCACAAAGATTATGTTAGAGATTTGGCAAAAGAATTAAAAATTGAACTATGACGATAAAAGCCCTCGTTCAGCGTAGTCTGGTGGGATTAGGTTCGGCGAAGTCTCCAGACTTCGTCGTGTTAGAAGGAAAGCTCCAGCTTTCCATATTTCGCACACGCTGACGCAAGTTTGTAACTTGTGTCTTGTTTTGGAAAAACAATCTATTCTTCTTTTTTGCTCTAACGAGCAACACACCGATTACAAATCGGCGCGAGTGTGGGGAAACAAATAGTCCGAACGCTTAATATGGCTGATTGACGCATTCTAAAATAAACATCAAACAAAACTCTAAATCCGCACAATCCCACTCTGATTCACTTCGGAGTGGGATTTTTTTGTAAAAATATGCCTATTTTTGTTTTTTATAAAAAGGAATGCAACGTTTCTTTTTTATATTTCATCTTAGTGTAAGAATATGGAGTTGAATACCGTACAGACCGACGAACAAAAACTAATACAGGGATGCTTAAATGGCGAACCGTGGGCTCAGAAAAAGATCTATGAGACTCATGCTTCGACAATGATGAGTGTCTGTGTACGCTATGTGCCCGATAGGGAAACGGCCCGCGATCTTTTACAGGATGGATTTGTGAAGCTTTTTACGAAGATAGATACGTATTCCGGGGTAGGTTCTTTTGCCGGATGGATGCGGCGGATATTTGTAACTACGGCGCTTGAACACCTTCGACGAAATGATGCACTGAAGCAAAGTGTGGATATAGACGAGTATGATAACTATATTGAAAACGTGGATGTGACGGTGCTTGATAAGATTTCTGCCGACGATTTAATGAAATGTATTGGTGAACTTCCCCATGGTTTTAGAACCGTTTTTAATCTGTATGCTATCGAAGGTTATTCGCATGCCGAGATTGCCAAAGAACTAAATATCAGCGAAAATACCTCGCGTTCGCAATTTATGAGAGCAAGGAAAATCCTGCAAAAGAATGTTCAAACGCTTTTCAACTACTAAATTATGCAAGACAATATAAACAATAATAAACCCGATGCTTTCAGCGAACTGATGAAGCAGAAATTGGAAAACCACCAATTACCTGTCGATTTAAACGATTGGAGTGCTATCGAAAAGCGATTGAATAAAAAAGGCAAGCGCAAAATAATCCCCTGGTGGATGTGGTTGCCGATGGGTTCCGCTGCTGTGCTGACTTTACTTTTTACGCTACGTTCTTTCAACGAAACACCCGATTACGCTGTAAAATCAAACTCACATACAGTAACTCAGCAGGCTGAAACTCCGAAACAATATACAGCTCAACAGACAGTTGCTGAGGTTGATATGTCAGGAAATCAGATTTCAAATGCACCATTAGCAGTACTAAAACAAAAACAGACTTCAGGGCAAAATCACAATAATGTTGTGATTGATCTTCCGAATAAAGTGGCTGTAGCTTTTGATTCCGTTTCTAATGAGAGAAATAGTAGTATTGCAACTACAACTTTACGGGCTGTAGAAAAAGAACCGATAGCGCAAGCTCAAATGGGAGCTCAACAAAACGATTCAGTGCAAAACAAGCTGGAAATGAAAAAGACCGTACTCGATCCGAATCCGGATGAGAGCATTGCTGTCGTTCCTCAGAAAAAATCGAAACACAATAATTGGATGCTGGCTGCTTCGTATGGTTCGCAGGGAAATGCTGATCTAGCCAGTAATAATGGAGGGGGTGATTTTGTTAGTAGTAGCCCTAACTTTTACGATAAAACGCTTTCTGCTGTCAATACCAATTATACCAGCATTCTGGCAACAAATGATTTTACGAAGAAAACCTATAACGATCCTTTGTCTTTTGGGCTGACTGTGCGGAAGCAGTTGAACAAAACCCTGAGTCTGGAAAGCGGACTGGTATATACCTATCTTTTATCTACTTTCGAAAATTCGGGTGTGCAACGTTCTGAGGCTAAGTTGCATCTTCATTATATTGGTATTCCTGTCAATCTGATTACAGAACTTTGGGAGAACTCCAAATGGGAAGTTTATTTGTCAACAGGGTTTATGGTCGAAAAGGGAATACAATCGCTGTATGTTCAGAGTCAGTACTTCGGTGCTGAGGTAGTCACTACAACGGCTAAAACGAATATCAATGGAATCCAATGGTCGATAAATGGTGGGGTAGGCGTTAGCTATAAAATTAAAAAGCAATTGGGCATCTATTTTGAACCGAAGTTTTCGCGCTATTTCGATAACAATCAACCGGTCAGTGCCCGCACCGATCATCCGTTTGTATTTGGGTTAAGTGCCGGTTTGAGAATAGGGTTTTAAATTTCAATAAAGTCTGTGGAAATGAAACTAAAATGGATTCAGCTTTTTCTGGTCATCCTACTTGTAACAGCGACATCATCCTGTTCAAACGAATCATTGTACAGAAATGTGGCGCAGGTAAATTACGGTACTTCCTTTGGTATGTGTGTAGGTTATTGCAAGCGTGATGTGAGTATCGATTCGGTGTATACCTCGTACAGTTGTGCCGGTTGGACGAAAGATTTACAGCCAATTCAGTATAAAGTGCAAACAGCAAAGTCGGCCTGGGATTCTGTAAAAGTATTGATAAATAACAAAGCTTTCTTTGAATTACCCGCCACGATAGGCTGTCCGGATTGTGCCGATGGTGGCGCCGAATGGGTGGAAGTGAAGTTATTGAATGGAACTGCGCATAAAGTTGTGTTCGAATACAATAATGAACCTCAGCAATTACAAAGTTCCATAGCGAAACTAAGACTGATTGCGGGCAAGAACGAATGTAAATAATATGGTGGAATGAAATCGATTAGATGGATAAATGTAATAGTGTTGCTAACATTATTTTTTGTTGGTTGTAAAACCGATGAGATAGCGTTGAAAGCTCTTGATGCCATTCCTGAGACTAAATATTACTCGTCTGACATCATACCCGAACAACAAAGTAATATTTATGGGGTGTGGAAAGTGGTACGAACTTCAGGTGGATTTGTAGGAAGCGGTTACACCAAAGACTTTGATTATCTTATCCTGAAGAAAAACGGGATATTCGGCATTGTGCGTAATGATTCGCTGTTAACTAGTGGTAAATTGACTTTACTCCTAACTATAGCACTGTATATGCCAATTGGGATTCATTGCCAATTTGAAAGTGAGAAAACGGTGAATATCGAATTGTGTGGCGATCCGGAGAAATATATTCGACTTGTTGGTAAGGATTCACTGGACTTGATTGCTCCTTGTTGCGATAGGTATAACACTCATTTAATCCGAAAGAAGTAGCTATGAATTCAAAAAAATCTGTTTGTTTAGTTCTTGTTTTTCTTTGTCTTTCAACTTTGATGAGTGCTCAAAAAGGACAACTTGGTATTACATTTTCGGCATTGAGTGATAATGGTGTTGCTCGGTTTCGAAGTATGGAAGATGATTCAAGTACCGATGCAGGCAAATCGTTTACCTATGGCATTAGCTATTTAAAACCATTGAATAAATGGTTGGATATTGAAACCGGCCTGGAATATCTTAGCTGCCCGATTGAAACAAAATCAATAGTAGGTACCATAAATGGTGTTACCACTTTAACACGTAGTGCGACGTTATCGATGCTCAGCGCACCGGTTACTGTCAGAGCCAATTTTTTGAAATACTTTTTTGTAAATGCAGGGTTGCTTCTTGATATTGATGTAAGTTCAAATTCAATCATAAATAGTCAAAGCGGTTTGGGAAGTTTGCTCGGATTGGGACTAAAATACGACTTTAAGAACGGCATTTCAGTGTTTGTAAATCCATATTCGAAAATTCATTTATTTCCACTTTCACTTGAGCGCGACCAACAACATTTCATGGAATCGGCAGTAAGATTTGGTATTGCGTATAAATTGTAAAACATTCGTTTACCTTTTTAAAATAGTTGGACTTTAATTACTCCGGTGATTCTAATTGTTCGACAATGGGTTTTGAATGACAATATTCAGATAAAAAAGACTTTAAAGCTCGTATCTATTTACTTGTAACTATTTATAATCTCAATAGTATGAAAAAACTTTTATTTTTATTCAGCATTGCAGTCCTTGCACTAGGCGGTTGTAAAAATAGTGTTACCGAAATGGTGACCTATAAAGTCAACGAACCGGTATTTTTGTCGACCGAAGCATTTAGAAGTTCAGTAAAAGTTACTAACGAAAAACGTCAGATAACCAATATTGGCAAGATGTGTTTTTACAAAGACTATTTGTACATCTCTGAGCCCGAAAAAGGAATACATATCATTGATAATCGCAATCCTTCAAGTCCGCAAATCGTCGGATTTATCGAACTGTTGGGCAATGCCGATTTAGCCATTCGTAACGACAGGTTATACGCCGATTCGTATATCGACTTGGTTTGGTTTGATATTTCAACCCCGGCTTTACCCTCGTTGACAGGAAGGTTAGATTCAATATTTCCAGGCGCATTTCCAATCACAAATAATCAATATGGTATTGATTATCAAAAATGTGTAGATGGACAAAAGACCGGTATTATTGTAGGCTGGAATATGAAAGAAAAAACAGAGGAAGTGACCCATTACACCGGTGGTTGGTGGGGTGAAAAAGGATTTGCGCTGAATGATGCGGCCTCCTATTCAAGCGGTTCCTCAACGGGCGTTAATGGATCTATGTCGCGCTTTACGATTTACAATGATAAATTGTATTCAGTAATTCAGAGCACGATGAATATTTTCGACCTTACGGGTGAACAACCGAAAAAAGCTGCAGAGAAGGTGTATTTGGGTTGGAATGTGGAAACAATTTTTAGCTACAAAGACAATATGTTTATGGGTACGCCTACCGGATTGGTTATCTATTCAGTGGCGGATCCTTTAAAACCCGTTTATCAGTCGTCTATATCGCATGTGTATGGTTGCGACCCGGTGGTGGTTGACAATGATTTGGCTTACGTTACCGTTCATTCTACCGGAAATTTTTGCGGACAAAATGCCAATGAATTGGAAATTATCGATGTGGCGGATGTAAAGAAACCAAAACTACTTGTAAGCTATGGTATGAAAAGTCCAAAAGGGCTGGGCATTGACAATGGCAAACTGTTTTTGTGTGATGAAGGCCTGAAGGTTTTTAGTATTACCAAACCGGAAACCTTGTTGGCAAATATGGTGGCGCATTACAGCGGCATGGATGGGTATGATTTGATACCGTTTAATAATACCTTGATGATGATGGCTGATGATGGTATTTATCAGTACAGCTACAGTAACACAAATGAAATTAAGCTCTTGAGCAAATTGCCAATAATGAAATGAGCAAATTGATAATTTACAATTCATAATGTATTGCGAGAATAGATTTAGATGGGAAGCACTAGTAATAGAAAAAAGAGAGATTGAAAATTAATTCAATCTCTCTTTCTTATTTAAATTATGCACTATGAATTATGCATTATTATTTATCCGTAGATAATTTTACCGTTTTCGTCTTTAAACTCCTCAAAGCTTTTATTGTATTGTTCCATTACGCGGTAGCTCATAGCCATGCTCGAAAAT
>Ga0302296_1001080_pt1 | contig 20606 bp, 7 predicted proteins | sample III_Fen_N3_1_FD_194546 | JGI IMG/M metagenome (GOLD analysis project Ga0302296, IMG submission 194546) | Peat permafrost microbial communities from Stordalen Mire near Abisko, Sweden - III_Fen_N3_1 | ecosystem: Environmental > Terrestrial > Soil > Wetlands > Permafrost | place: Sweden: Abisko...
AAACTGATTCGCAGCCTGATGAAATATCTTTGAGCATGACAACATGTGTGCTACCTGCAGCCAGTTTATCAAATGTAGTTACTGAAGTATAAGTACCACCGTCAATCCTATACAGATAATTTGCGCCCAAAGGTGAAGACACTTTTATCGTTCCGGTATTAACAATACAGTTTGGTTGAGCGCTTACGATCAGGACTGGTGGTATAGGAGGATCTTTCGGTGAAATATGAATAGATGCACTTGCAGTACAACCTCCAGAATCAGTTACCGTAAAGGTGTAAGTTGCTCCACTACCTATCGAAACGGTTTTTGTGCCGGTACCTGTATAGCCTGGAGTTCCCCCAGTTGCCGAAACTAATAAATCGACCGTGCCTACGGTACACATGGAACTTACCGGAGTAATCTGAACAGTGAGTATTTGTGTTGGAGGCATTACTCCAGTAATGTTGTTAGATGTACATCCATTGGCATCGGTTACCTTAAAACTATAGGCTTTCCCTGCCTGAACAATAAAAGTACCTGTTCCTTTTAAAGCTCCTGTTCCACCTGTCGCAGAAATAACTATGGTTCCGTTTTCTCCATAACATTTCGGCGGATTTAAAACCGCAGTTGCTAAAATCTTAGGCGGATCTGGCATTGTAACTGGCTGCTGTGCAATACATCCGTTTCTATCAGAAACAATGTAGATTCTGGTAACTCCTGATTGAAGTACAAAATCCCCTACACCTGTATAAGGAGGTGTTCCTCCTGTAGCGGAAATACTGAATGATCCGGTTTGCCCTGCACACAATGGGGGCACATAACTACTACCAACAAACACTGCAAACAGTTTTGAAGGTTCAGTAACATTAACTTTTCCCAGAGGTACCTTATTAGCTGTATTATTAGCATCCCGTATCACAACTTCATATGCTCCGGCAGTAAGTCCATTAAACACTCCCGTCGTTTTCCAGTTTATTCCATTATCAATACTGTATTCAATGGTGGTTGCTCCCGAAGCATTGCTAAAGAGTATACTGCCGGTGTTTCCTCCATTACAAAGCACATTGGCATGAGTAATATCTGCGATAAGTGCACCGGCAGGCTGAATTACTCTTTGGATAGTGATCTGGCAAGTTGGAACATTCCGGTCTCGAATCTGAACATTATAAATTCCGGAACTTAGTCCCGTATATTGCTCTGATGTCTGCCAGCTTATTCCATCAATACTGTAATCATAGACTCCTGATCCGCCTGTCTGACTGCTAATTGTGATCGCGCCATCCTTCGCACCGGCAAACGTTTCGCTGGTAGCGGTAACTACCGCATCAATCTGCTGTGGTTGAACAATTTCGATCGTAGCAAGCATATTTGTATTTGCCGTATTGTCAGCATCGCGAATAATAAGTGTGTATTGCTGAGCAGCAAGTCCTGAGAATACCAACTGATTGACAAGTCCCCAGCTAGCACCACCATCAATACTAAATTGATAGTTCGTTGCCCCGTTTTGATTCTTGAAAGTGATACTTCCGGTCAAATCGCCAAAACAAGCAACTGGAGTAAAGCTGTATTGGGCGCTAAGTGAACCAGCCGGAAGTATATTTACTGTCAGAGGAATTGTACAGGTAATGGAATTGGCATCACGAACCAGAATAGTATAGGTTGCCGGTGCAAGTCCGGTAAATGTATCTCCAGGTTGCCACACAATTCCATCCTTACTGTATTCGAATGTACCGGAACCACCCTTCTGCCCTGCGATAGTTATTGTTCCGTCATTAGCCCCAGGTGTGGTTTCGTTTGTATTTGTGTATTTAGCTTCAAGCTTTGCAGGTTCAGTAATGGTTATGATAGCCAAGGTCGATATACAATTATTGGCATCCGAAATAACCAGCAAATTATACACCTTGGCTGAGAGTCCTGTAAAGATATTTGCTGACTGCCATTTCACTCCATCCAAACTATATTCGTATGGAGGAACTCCATTTTGTGGATTGGTAATAGTAATGGTTCCATCGTTTGCTCCAAAGCAGGTAACTGGCGTAAAATCTACCTTTGCAGTAATTTTTGCAGGTTCTTTTACCTCGACTTGACCGAGTGATACGATACAACTATGAACATTAGCATCACGAATCTGAACAGTATAAGGTCCGGCTATGAGATCGACAATTTTATTAGCGAACCAATTGACTCCATCAACAGAATACTCATAACTTCCTGATCCGCCAATGGCAGCGCTCAGACTAATAAACCCATCTTTACCGGCATAACAAGTAACATCTGTTGGACGGGCTGTAGCTGCAAGCTGTCCAGGTTGAGTGATCGTATAAGTACCAACCTCGAACAAACATGCGGTGGCCTTTGTATCCCGCATTTGAAGCACATAAACTGCAGGAGAAAGATTAGCCAAAGTAGTTGTATTGGTCCAGGTGGTTCCATCAATCGAATATTCGTACAGGCCGGAACCTCCGGTTGGATTTTTTACAGCTATCACTCCATTATTAGCTCCATAACAATTCACATTAGTTGGACTTGCAATAGCAGCAAGTGGAATTGGGGCATCAATATGTACAATTCCCAAAGGCTGTTCACAGGTTTTTAAATTGGCATCACGTATTTTTACAGTATATGTATTGGACGACAACCCGGTAAATATTTCTGTTGATGTCCAGGTACTTCCGCCATTAATCGAGAATTCATATAATCCGGAGACACTGTTTTTCGGATTGGTAATGCTTATGGAACCATCTTTTCCCATACAAGTTTCATCGGTATGACTTACCACAGCAATAAGTGGTTTTGGCTCAAATATGAATATTGTGTCAAGCGTTTCCTTACATCCGTTTATATCACGCATCTGAACAGTATAGGTATTCGTTCCTAAACCTAAGAATGTGGTAGTCGACAACCAGCTTATTCCATCAATCGAGTATTCATATCCTGGCGTACCGTTCTTTGGATCAGTAATTAATATGATTCCATCGTGTGCTCCGTAACAAGAAATATCCGTTTTGGTAACCACTGCTGTAAGTGGCAATGGTTCAATAATCTCAATAACCGCAAAAGAAACAACACAAGTCGTTGCATTCTTATCGCGCATTAAAACATAGTATTCTCCGGGTGACAGGTTCGAGTATGTAGTCGTACCCGTCCAAACAGTTCCATCAATGGTGTAATCATAACTTCCCGAACCGCCTGTTGGATTTTGAATAGTAATACTTCCATCATTGCTCCCAAAACAGCTAATGTCCTTATGCGATAAACTTGCCATAAGAACTGTAGGTTCGCCAACTGTTACAGAGCCAAGATCCTGAATACAAGCTTTTGCATTAAAGTCGCGCATTTGAACAGGATAAGTTCCGGCAGTCAGGTTGTTAAACACCATCTGAGACGACCAGCCTGTGCCAATGTTGAATTCATAAACTCCTGAACCATTCTTTGGCTCAGTAATTATAACCTGTCCATCACTTCCGGAATAACAACTAACATCTTTTTTATCAATTTTTGCCGTAATCGGCGTTGGCATGGCGATGGTTACCAGACCCAAATCCTTTTTACAATCGGTGACATTTAAGTCGCGCATTTGAATATCGTAATTACCGGGGACAAGTCCGGCAAAGTATCCTGTAGTCGTCCAGGCTCCACCATTCATGGAGTATTCATAACTTCCTGATCCTCCATCAGGATTAACAATTGAAATGGTTCCGTCATTCCCCAAACAAGTGGCATCCTGAGGCTCAGCGGTCGCGCTCAACGGATCAGGCTGAATAATTGTAATGTTTGCAAGTTCGCGAATGCAAGTCGGAATAAGCAAGTCGCGCATCTCAACTTTATATACCCCGGGTGCAAGGTTCAAATACTGCGATTTGATTTGCCAGCCAAAGCCATCCACCCTGTATTCGTAGTTCCCCGATCCTCCGGAAAAATCTGTAATTATAATCTGACCGTCATTAGCTCCGAAACAAGTTACATCTGAAGCCGCCACACTGGCATTAATCCGGATGATCGTAAGTGTAACTGAAGAAACAGCCGGTACGCAGCCCAGGCCAGTTCCTGATCCCTGTGCTGTAATGGTCAAAGTTACAGTTCCAAGAGCCATATCGCCAGGGCCAGGTGTATAAACAGGTTTTAGTTTAGTCGCATCATCAAATTTACCATCACCAGAGCTAGTCCATAACAAAGTACTGAAATCTTGAGCAGTTGCATTTGCTAGGGTGTAAGGACTATCAGGACAGATAATTTCAGGCAAACCTGCGAAAGCAAGCGGCTGCTTATAAATAACAACCTGTACTGGTTTAATCACGAAACAACCTGTAATTGAATTAGAAGCTTTAATGTAATAAGTGCCGTTGGCCGAAACAGCCTTGTAATTTACCAGCGCTGTGTTGGCTGAGGCATCCGTCCAGTATGTTAAAACAACACCCGCATCACTTCCGGAAGTTACAGCTGACGCACTAAGATCAATTGTATTCGGTTGACAGACGGATGCTGGATCATTAACCACTAACTTAGGTAGTGGATTAACAATGACATTAACCACATGAATATCTGAACATCCGGTAACCGGATTTGTCGCTTTAATAAAATAGCTACCCGTTTCAGTAACCGTTGTATAATTGACCAGAGGAATGGTGGCTAATGGATTGGTCCAATAGGTATAAGTCAGACCGGCATCACTTCCAGCAGTGACCAAAGCGGCTGACAAATCGATTGTAGCAGGCTGGCAAGCCGCCAACGGATCGGTTATTTTAAGGATTGGTTGTGGATTGACGACCACTTTTACCGGTTTAATAACCGAACAACCTGTCGAATTTGTGGCTTTGATGTAATATGTACCACTCACCGAAACATTTGTCTCATTTGTCAACGTAGTGGTACCGCCTGCATCTGTCCAATAAGTGAAGTTCAGGTTTGTATCACTTCCAGTTGTGATGGTTGATGCTGTAAGGTCAACTTTCGAAGGTTCACATACTGGCGAAGGATTAATTACAACAAGGTTTGGAAAATCGACAACGGTTATTATTCCAGACTGAATATCTCCGTCACAATTAATCTGATGCTCCTGAACCTGAAGATTGAAAACTCCTGTAGCCGACCAGGTAAGATCAATAAAGTCGACAGTTGAAGTTTGTGTTGCCCCATTAATCTTCCAGGTAAAAACCGAACCGGGCAAACCATCAGTTACCCAATAACGACGAGCGGTTCCGACACAGACTTTATCGGGCATAGCAAACGGCTGAGCCAATGCCTGGAAGGCACTGGAAAGCAGAATGATCAGCATGATAATATGTCGAAACCTTTTATACATACATTATTTATTTTATTTTTCGTTTTACAAAACCAATATAATATAATTTAATTTACCAATTCAAATTACTATCCCGTCAGGGATGTAATGTTTATAGATATACAAACCGAACGAATTACGATGTCCCTTTAGGGACGTAACATTAATATTCGTTTCATCGGGCAAACATCCATTTTTTGTAGCATCCCTAAAGGCACACTGGTTATGTGTCGTCATTTCTTTCTATAAACATTTTGTGCCTAATGGCACTTATTCCCGTGAATTAAATTGCTCAAAAAACGAATCCATATTTTCAATTCCGTTAGGGATAAAATATTTATAAAAACTCACAATCCCCTCGAAATCATTGTCCCTTTGGGGACCTAACACTAATATTCAACTGGCTTAAATATATATCGTTCATCGAACGGAACTTTAAATTTCTCTAAAAATTCCATGTACTCTTGAATAAATGTTTTCTTTTGATGATGTATTTTTTGATTGTTAATATATTTCACTACTGAATCAATCTGAGAAACAGAATACGAAAAGCCACCAAATCCTGCTTGCCATTCAAACCTGCCATTTATAAAGCCATTTTCATGTATCCATTTAGATGAACAACCTTTAACATCTTGTATTAAATCTGACAACGATTGATCTGGTTTCATTCCGATAAATAAATGAATATGATCTGGCAATCCGTTAATTGCAATCAACTTCTGTCCGTTATTTTGAACTATTCCAGTCATGTATTTATACAAATCTTCCTGCCATTTGGGCATGATCAGCGAAATTCTGTTCTGAACGGTAAAAACAACCTGAATGTAAATTTGTGTGTACGTAATTGCCATCGTCAATAATTTTGTAGCATACCTAAAGGCACGCCGGTTTTGAATCATCATTTCTTTCTATAAACATTGTGTGCCTATGGCACATATTCCCTTAGAATTAAATTAATCAAAGAACGAATCCAAATTCTCCATCCCGTCAGGGATGTAATGTTTATAGAAAAATAATCCACCCCAAATCGATTGTCCCTTTAGGGACATAACATTCACATTCATTTCATGTGTAAACATTTTATGTAGCGTACCTAAAGGCACTCTGGTTTCATCTCTTCATTTCTTTCTATAAATATTCTGTGCCTAATGACACAGCTACCATTGAATTAAATTGCTCAAAAAACGAATCCATATTTTTCATCCCGTCAGGGATGTAATATTTATAGAAAAACCAATTCTCCCGAATTAATAGTCCCTTTAGGGACTAAACCCAAGGATGTAAAATCTATTCGCGATAAATTATACGTTCCAAATTGGCCTTCCACCCCACCGCCTTAATGGCGGCGGATGGTATGGTCTTCTCTATTTTATTTATCCTAAAATTCATAGTTTTTAATATTAAAGTTAGTTGTGCCAGATTGGTGAAGTTACCGGTATCGGATTTATTTTAACAACAACCGTTGTTGTGGCAGAACATCCATTCGAGTTATTTACTGTCAATGTATATGTTCCGGCAGCAGCGGCAGTAACGTTAAGGATTACTGGATTTTGATCTGATGATGTAAATCCATTCGGTCCAGTCCATGAATAACTAGTCATACCGTTAGGTGCTCCCGTAAGTGCCAATGTTCCGGTTACGCATGGCTCGTTCGCCGTGGCTACTGGTATTGGCAGCGATATAACAGTTATTGTTCCGCTAGCTGTTGCAATACCGCATCCGCCACTGGTTGTAACAGTGTATGTGAACGTTCCCGAAACTGATGGAGTTCCAAGTATAGTGAACACATTTGCTGCCCAACTGCCTGTAACTCCTGTCGGTAATCCGGTTACTGTGGCATTTGTAGCGCCGGTTGTAGCATAGGTAATATTAGTTACCGGATTGCCAATACAAACAGTTTGTCCATCGGTACCAGATGAAGATGACAAGGCTATCGTATCGTTTGGCTTAACTATTATGGTACCGGTGGAAGTTGCTGTTCCGCATCCGCCAATTGTGGTAACCGTATAGGTATAGGTCCCGGAAACTGATGGTGTGCCAAGGATGGTCACCACATTTGCAGCCCAACTGTCTGTTACGCCTGTAGGTAATCCTGTTACTGTTACACCAGTTGCGCCGGTTGTAGCATAAGTAATATTGGTTACCGGACTGTTAATACAAACCGTCTGTCCATCAGTTCCTGATGCTGACGATAAGGCTATCGTATTGGCTGGAGTTACATTGATTGTTCCCGTTGAGGTTGCTGTTCCGCATCCGCCAATGGTTGTAACCGTATAGGTAAACGTTCCGGACACTGATGGTGTTCCCAGGATGGTCACCACATTAGCAGACCAACTACCTGTTACGCCTATCGGTAATCCGGTTACACTTGCACCGGTTGCGCCCGTTGTGGCATAAGTAATATTGGTAACTGGACTATCGATACAAACCGTTTGACCATCTGTACCTTTTGCCGACGATAAGGCAATCGTATTGGCTGGAGTTACATTGATTGTTCCCGTTGAGGTTGCTGTTCCGCATCCGCCAATGGTTGTAACCGTATAAGTAAACGTTCCGGAAACCGATGGAGTACCCAGAATAGTTACCAAATTAGCAGCCCAACTGCCTGTTACTCCTGTCGGTAATCCTGTTACCGTTGCACCAGTTGCCCCGGTGGTTGCATAAGTAATGTTAGTAACCGGACTGTCAATACAAACCGTTTGATCATCTGTACCCGTTGCCGACGATAAAGCAATCGTATTAGCTGGCGTTACATTTATTGTTCCGGTAGAGGTCGCTGTTCCGCATCCGCCAATGGTTGTAACCGTATAGGTAAACGTTCCGGAAACTGATGGAGTACCCAGGATAGTTACTAAATTAGCAGCCCAACTACCTGTAACTCCTGTCGGTAATCCGGTTACAGTTGCATCTGTCGCACCCGTGGTAGCATAAGTAATATTAGTTACCGGACTATCAATACAAACTGTCTGCCCGTCGGTTCCAAAGGCTGAAGATAAAGCTATGGTATTGGCTGGTGTTACCGTTATAGTTCCGGTAGCTGTTGCAATACCACATCCGCCACTCGTTGTAACCGTATAAGTGAATGTTCCGGAAACAGATGGAGTACCGAGGATGGTGACCACATTTGCAGCCCAACTGCCTGTTACTCCTGTTGGTAATCCTGTTACCGTTGCATCTGTCGCACCGGTAGTAGCATAAGTAATGTTAGTAACCGGACTGTTAATACAAACTGTCTGTCCATCAGTTCCTGTGGCTGATGATAAAGCTATCGTATTTAGTGGATTTACTGTTACCGTTACCGTTGTTGGTTCTCCGGCACAACCTGTGGAGTTCGTCTCCACAACCATAACATTGTAATTACCGGTAATATTCCACAAAACATCAATCACATTTGTCGTACCAGAAATGGTTCCACCACCCGCTGGAGTTATTGTCCAGCTATAGGTTGACCCGGCATTTAAAACGACACCATATGATTCAGTACTTCCTATACAAACCGTTTGCGCTCCGGTTTGATTTAAAGTTCCAACCTGTGCCTTGGCACCCAACGTTCCAGCAGCCATCAAAAGCAACAGTGCCAGTCCTTTTAAAATTTGATATTTAGCTTTCATTTCGAATTTCTTTGTGTTTTGATCTTTCATCTCTTTTTCCCTTTTCAACGAAGATTCAAAAATTGGTACCCTTATTAACTTACCTACATCCTGCTCTCCTCCCGAGCCTCCCGATAATTCGAGATTGGTAAGCCATTGCAACAATTGCATCAGAATACTTGTAGGTCGGTTGTTTGGTTTTGAAATAATTTGTTCTCTTTTCATGATATATAGTTTTATTAATGTCTTTCTTATCTGTGATATATTAGTAATGGCGCCGGCAAAGGATTTATAACCTGAGTGGTCTTTGCACTTGGCGTTGTATTGGGTACATCATATTGATCTTTAACACTGGTTATCCAGTAGTCTGTTGTAATTAGCGGTCCGGGTGTTAGTGTTATAACATTCGGACTGGTAAGTACATTTTTTATTGTCCATGAGTTTATTCCGTCGGTATAGGTATATTCCCATGGAGCGGTACCGGTTAAGGTTACCGTTAACGAGGTAGTTTCCCCGGCACAAACGGCTGGAGATGCTGCTATGGTAGCTGTTACCGCTAACTTTATTTCAATCATTCCAATCTTCAGGTTGTTGGTACAACCGGTAATATTCCAGGCATTTACTTTAAAGAAATAGATACCGGGTACCTTCCAAAGTACATTTACTGTTGTACCTGTTGTAGTGCCTCCAACAAATTCAGCATAACTTGGCGTCGTTTCACCAGGCTCAGTAACAAAGTTGAAGTTGGGATCAGTTGGTGTCTTATACAATTCCCAACTATAAACATCACCCGGTTGTTGGTCAACACTTAGAGTCGTAGTTTCGCCAGTATACGCGACGTTCTGAGCCATGGCGGGAGCCAAAGCCAACAGCAGATGCAGCAAAACTGCAAGCGCCAGATAACGTTCTATGTGCGAAACTTTCTTCATGTTTTATTTAGAGTCCCTTCTCTGCCCTGATTCGACAAGCGTTCGACTGAGCTCACGCCGAAGGCTCATCAACCGGGAGGGAGCAAAAAAGCTCCGATTTACATTATTGGTTATTTGATATTCTACATTCATCATTGGTTATTAACGATTAATCATTCCTAGCTTCAATATTGCATACCCTACGGTACGCCTAACATTTCGCGATGCTATCCACGGATTGAAATCCGCGGCTACAACATAAATCATCCCTACGCGATTTATAGGTAAGAGTCGTAGGCTCGGAACATTTTGTAGGGATGGAATTTATTCCGTCCATACAGATAATCAAAAAAAACCCATTGAGAGCCGTAGGCTCGGAACATATGAATTTGTGGGTACACCGATGCACCTAAGCTCCGGGAGTTCACCCCATGGATCATTAAAGATCCATGGAGGCTGTCCTCGTGAGCCGGATGCGATTGGTGGGTCGCCCCGCGATCCTTTCGGGCCAATTTGTTTGTTTTTCATCTTTATTATTTTTTAGTTAAACCTTTTTTTAGTTGCACAGTGTATCACATAGGATTCACAGTGTACCTCAGAGTTCTAAATCCGTAACTCATCATTAATAATTTATAATTCATAACTGTTTCGATTGGCTTTCTTCCGGATCATTCAATGGATTTGCAAAAAGGTTGAACGTCCGGCATCTGGCCTGTTTCATAAGCGATTCTTTTATTATTTGTTATTTATTTCATTTTCCGATTTAACGGATTTATACTGATTACACGGATTCCGTCATTGCGAAGCTGAGGCACTGCCTGTCCCGATCTTTCGGGAAAGCCGAAGCAATCTGCTCGCATGCAGGTAAATCATGTTCATCATTTCTGGTTCTTTCAGCAGATTGCTTCACAACGTTCGCAATGACGCTTTGAAGTGTTGCAATGGACGCTTACTCTGCCTCAATGTCAGTTTTTAACAAATCAATGCGGTTTTACATTAAATCAAAGCCATATTACAGGCACGCAATACCCATTTACATTCAATCAATGGGCTTTTACAGTTAAACAATGAGCATTTACACTGCCTCAATGTCAGTTTACAGCCGATCAATGCGGTTTTACATTGAATCAATGCCGTTTTACAACGAATCAGAGTCTTCTTACAGTCGATCAAAGGCATCTTGCAACTCCTTAAAGTTGTTTTGCACCCAATCAACGACGAATAACATCTCATCATCATTTGTTTTTAATTGCTCAAAATCTACATTCTCATTTGCTTTTTCATTTCTGCTTTCCCCACCAACTTCATCCGGAGAGCCTTTTCCCTCCCCTCCATTTTGGAGGGGTCGGGGGAGGCTTCTAACCGGAAAAAGTATAGGGCTTCATGAAAAAGCTACTTCAAAATCTAATTCCAGATTATGGAAGTTTATTAATTAAAGGAACAGCTGGTACTGTCGCAGCAACTGTTGGTCTCTTTTGGATAATGAAGTTTGCATTTTTACCAAACGGAATTTCGTCTGTACAATCAGAAATACTCTTAATATCACTAATTGTATATCCTGTTGGTAACCAGCCATCAACACCCAAATTAATAGTTTGATCAACCAAAGTTTCGAAGTTTCTATTATCAATAACAACTCGAACAACAATTGGTGTACCTGCAGTAGCATCAGTCACAGTCGCATCAGCAGTTGAGGTAAATGTTCCCCCTGCTAAATTACTTCCAGCAGCCCCTGTCATACCAGTCCAGCTCGTACCACCATTTGCGGTCCAATCAACAGATACATAGTTTTGACCTAAACCACCAAGTGCAGGTAGATTGACAGTAGGTTTCCAAGCACCTAAAATTCCTGAAGCTGTAACCTTGAAATAAAGTGTGTTTTGTCCGTAGCGATATTCAACGGTTGCAGTGTTTGTTCCTGGTGTTATTGTTGCAAATGAAACCGGAGCAGCACAAGTTGCTGTAGCAGTAGCACCTGTTAAATCAGAAGCATTAACAGCAAGTAAGAATGTATTGATTGGCTTAATCCTATATACCTTCATGTTTTCGACTGTACATGAGCCGGGAGCAGGACTTGTTTCAGTATATTTTACTACCAAATAATAAGGATTAGCATTAGATACTGCAATTGGATTCCATATAATATTAATATTATTTTGACCTCCAGTGGTAGTACTATAGGTAGAACCTCCTGCAGCAACAGTAAAATCACCCAGTCCTGCGGAGGCACCTGGCGTTAATATAGTTGTTGGATTGAGAATGTTAAGATCTTGCGTTACATACCAAAGATGTGCAGCCGCTGTACCAGATCCAGTTACAGTGACACCATAATTGTATGTTCTCCCTGCTGCCGGAGATAAAGGTCCTTCAACGCACTGCCCATAAGACTTGTTTATACCAGCGAAAGCCGCCAATACAAATAAAACGAGAATTAAAATTTGCTTTTTCATGTTTGTAAAATTTAATTGTAAATAAAAATTTAGTTTTTGTGTACTATTAACTATTTGTTCTGTGTGTATTGTATTATTAAAAGTTGAATTCGTCACCCCGAATTCAGTTCGGGGTCTGCTGCCCTGCGCGTTAGATCCTGAAACAAGTTCAGGATGACTTTGTGTCCCAGGGCTACGCTGTCGGCCCGGCGGCCCTTTCCCTTTGTTTTGAGTCAGGAAAATGTTGAGACCTCTTCCCTGCCTCAAAAGCCTCTCTTCTGTTCCTCCAGGCTGATGACTAATTAGCTTAGTTTCATTGATCGATTTTCGGTCTAAAATTGATGAATTGTTTGCCCGATCAACATCCTTGATGTTTCCCGGCGTTTTGATCTGAATGTAAATTTGCTTCATTTTTTTGTTGTTTTTATGGTTATTAAAATCTCATTTTTTGTTATTGACTCACACAGATGCCCGGTAGGGGCGACGGGGTGAGTACGGGTTTTATATTTTCTTTTTTTATCATATTATGGATTTTTAATAATTTTTGGTCTTGGTTGAATTATAATGTCCACGGTATGTATTAATGGGTTCGACGCCGGGTTTCCATGGCAATCTTCCAACCAGTAGTTTATATGATGAGTGATATTTGTAAAGGTCACTCCATCGCCTGGGAATTGAATGTCGCCATAAGCAGAGGGTTGACCTGTTTGACCGAGTATTGCAGGTTTCGTAATCATTTCGTGTGCAACCGATGCAGGATTAGGAGTTGGCGCGAATATTATTTCCCAGTGAATTATCAATAAATTGGTGGCACAACAGTTATCCTTAAAATTATTTATCGTTGGATCAAGGTCAAAAAGTTTACTTATTGCCGTCAGGAGATAATATTCAGGCCGTGGCGATGTCAAGTCGTCATATTCTGGTACAATACCTGCCGTTGGAGTTGGATTGTAAACCGCGTTTTGGATGTTGCTTACGCAATATGCCAAAGGTCCAATTACAGTGAACGTTGGAGCTTCTTTATCAATTACTTTAACTGTATGGGTACAAGTAGCCGTACCAGAATTATTGGTGGCTGTCCAAGTAATCGTGGAAGTGCCCAGGTTGAAATTGTAATCATTCATAGTAGGCGTATTCATGCTGGTGCCCGTTGCTTCAACCACACCGGTAGGGCCGGTAATAGTCCAGGTCCAGGTAATGGGCTGTGCCCCCTGATTCAGTTTAGGGACCCCCGAATTAACCAGCCAGGTACAAGTTCCTGTATCAGTATTTCCGCTTAAGTCGGACGGACAGGTAATGTCGGGCTTCGAAGTTACGGTTATGGTAAACCAACAAGACTCCTGATCGCCGGTGGCATGGGTCAGCGTGTAGGTAACGGTAGTTACACCCACATCGAAGGTTCCGGGCGAAAGCACCTCATTTTTACCAGTGGCTGGCGAATTCAAAATTGAGGCATCAGGTTTAACCATCGAGTATGTGAGGGTTACAGAACACGCACTGCTGTATGTCGGCGGAGGTACAATAACACCAGAAGCATAAGTTTTACCATTATCAGCTGGTGTAGTAATATTCCCCGGACAAACCAACGGCAAATCGTTTACAATAACAGTTTGAGTACAAGTAGTGCTTGCTCCGACAGTGGGCTTAATCGTCCATGTAACGGTTGTTGTGCCAATCGGATAATTACCGCTTGCATCGTTTGTACCATTAAAACTATTCGTAACGACATAACCAACAGTACACGGGTCGGTTACTGTTGGTTTAGCAATAGCAACAAAGGCAGTACAATTTCCGGCAGTAACACTTACCGGCGCCGGATTAGGCGGACAACCAGCAGTAAATACCGGTGGGTTTAACGGGATAATGGTAACAGTGAATGTGCAAGTTGATGAGAGTCCATCAGGATCGGTTACGGTATAGGTTACCGTGGTTACACCCGCATTAAAAGTTTTTCCAACTACAGAACCAGTACCCGAACCAGTTGTAGTACCCGTCATAGTATAAGTCAGGGTCAATGAAGCTGTCGACCAGCAATTATCGGTTAATGTTGGCGACTGAATTGCACCGGGAACCATAGAACAACCGTTACCCAAAACGGTATCCGTTACATTGACACAGCCAATTGATATTCCCGGAGCGGTAACCGCGTGAATGGTTACCGTGAATGAACAGTTGGCTGAATTTCCGTCCGGATCGGTAACGGTATAAGTTACGTTAGTTATACCCACATTAAAGGTTTTTCCAACCACCGAACCCGAACCCGAACCGGTTGTGGCACCTGTCATGGTATAGGTAAGTGTCAAAGAACTGGTCGCCCAGCAATTGTCTGTTAATGTTGGTGAGGTAATTGATCCTGGAATCATCGAACAATTATTACCCGAAACGGTATCGATTACATCGACACATCCGCCAATAGCAATAGCCGGAGCTGTAATAGCATGAATGGTTACCGTAAATGTGCAAGTTGAAGAAAGCCCATCTGGATTAGTTACGGTATAAGTTACCGTGGTAACTCCCACATTAAATGTTTTTCCAAACACATTGCCATTGCCCGAACCGGTTGTAGCACCCGTCATGGTGAAGCTTAGGGTTAAAGAGGCTAACGGCCAGCAATTATCGGTTAATGTCGGCGACGTAATTGATCCAGGTACCTTCGAACAATTATTGCCCGAAACAGTATCGGTTACATCGACACATCCGCCAATGGCAATGCCCGGAGCTGTGATAGCATGAATGGTTACCGTAAATGTGCAAGTGGCAGAGAGCCCATCCGGATTAGTTACGGTATAGGTTACGGTGGTTACACCCACGTTAAATGTTTTTCCAAAAACTGAACCCGTGCCGGCACCGGTTGTTGCTCCGGTCATCGTATAGGTAAGTGTCAATGAAGCTGTCGCAAAGCAATTATCGGTTAAGGTTGGTGAAACAATTGATCCTGGTATTTTGGAACAATTAGTACCCGAAACAGTATCGGTTACATCGACACATCCGCCAATGCCAATTCCCGGAGCTGTAACAGAGTGAATGGTTACTGTGAAGGTACACGACATCGAATTTCCTGCCACATCGGTGACGTTATATTCCACTTGAGTTATTCCGGCGTTGAATGATACATTGTTTACCGTTCCGGTGCTAGTACCACTAGTAGCGCCAGTTAATTTATACGATAATGTATAAGTACAGAAGTTTGTAATTACAGGATTTTGGATGGCAGGAACCTGCATTGAACATCCGTTTCCTGAAATAACACCTGCTACGTTTGGTGGGCAAGTCAACAACGGTGGGTCAGGCATTGGAATAACCACCTGGATATTTGTTGCAGTACAACCGTTGGCATCGGAAACAAATACATTGTACACCCCAGGGGCTAAGCCTTTAACCGTTGAAGTGTTTGTACTTCCGGTTATGCCGCTCCAAACGAACGAATGAGGCTCGGTTCCACCCGTAGCGATTATTGTAGCAGTACCATCGTTAGCGCCATAACAGGTTAGCGGTGTAATATGTGGTATCGCATCAATAAAGAATGGTGCGGGCTGGGTAACAACCACTGTTGCGCTTGCGGTACATCCGTTGGCATCGGTAACCGTTATGGTATAGGTACCGGCTGATAATCCGGTGGCGGTGGCTGTTTTTTGTCCATTGCTCCATAAATATTTATATGGAGGACTACTCCCCTTGCTTATTGCAGCAGTTGCGGTTCCATCCGCACCATTATAACAAAGCGGTGTAACTGAAGATGCAGTTATCTCGAGTGAGTTGAAAATGGTAATGATTAAGTTATCAGTCGCAGGACCGCATGGGCCGGCCGGATCATTAGAGGTAAGGGTTAAAGTGGCAACACCGGCTAAAACTTCTTTCGGCCCCAAAGTGTAGGTTGTATTCAGCGCATTTGCATTAGCGAAAACGCCATCGCCACCGGTATTAGTCCATGTTCCTGATGTTGCAGTTGAAGTAACGGAACCATTGAGCACAACTACAGGGTTGGCGGTACAAACGGACTGGTCTAATCCGGCGTTAACTATTGGGGCTTTGAAAACTGTAACATATTGCTGATCGGGTGTAATTGCGCAACCATATCCGTCGGTGGCTGTAAGCGTGTAAGTCCCTTCATTAATTGCCTTTGTTGCGTTGGGGATTTTCGGGTCTTTCTTATCCGAAACGAAACCATTGGGGCCTGTCCAACTGTAAATAATGGGCTCCAGACCATCCTGAATATTTGAATACAACTTAATTGAATCGCCCTCGCAAACATCAGCACCAGTTACATTAATTTTTACAGGCAATGGGTCGAGCGTACCAAAGGAGATATCGTCGAGACCAAAATCATTACCCCCCGCTGCCGGCTCAACATTCCGAATACGAATCGAAATAGGACCACTCACCGCACCCGAATTCCATTTGGGGTTACTGTAAAAATGAACCCACCCATTGTTGGTATCATTACTTACCCCTACTGGCAACCTTGCCTGAGTACCTACTAGTACTCCATTGACTTCAAATTGTAAAACAGCATCATTTCCAGCACTATTTAAGCTCATTGCCCAGGCAGAGAAATAATAATTTGTATTCGGTAATACAGTAACAACTTCTTGCCAAATTGCAGTTCCGGCATTTGTATTACCATTAACAATCATAAAATTACCAGTTCCTGTTGTATGATCATGCCCCCAGAAGTTAGTATGATAATAACGTCCGTTTGTTCCTACACCATAGTAGTTTTCATCCCATAAAGAACTGTTGGCTGTAGTAGTAGCTAAAGCAGGGTATGTCCAGGAAGGACGAAACCCATAACCGGAAGTGAAACCTGTATTGCCGGCATCAAAATTACCATTGGTAACCAATTCGTTGCTTACATCTAAAAAAGCAGTTGCGTTACATCCGCTAGGGTTATTGGTAATTCTAACCGAATAGATCTTAACCTCATTTACATCAATGAAACTTGAAGTTGCACCTGTGCTCCATAAATAGGTGGAGCCTGCGATACCACCCACTGCCGTCAACCGGATTAATCCTCCACCAGCACAATAATTAGCCAAAATTTTGGCTTGGGGGGTTGGATTAACTATTACCGTTACAACATTCGAAGTTGCTACACATCCATTGGCATCGGTGGTAGTGGCGGTATAGGTGTAGGTTCCGGCTGGAGGATAAACTGTGGTTGTGGCAATTGAGTTTAAAACTCCTGAATAACTAACAGGGTCAATACTTGCTTGACCATTAAATACAGTTGTATATCCGGCACCCGTTTGTCGGATTATCGTAAGTGACCAGCTGGTAAGCCTACCAGTTGTATTTGTGGTGTTACTATCATCAAAAATTCTCAACGACCATGCACCATTAATATTAGCTCCAGTTAAGTTATTTGCCGGAACTACGGCATTATATGTATTGCCTCCATTAGCTCCAGTCCGATCGGGGGCAATGTTTATGGCTCCTTCGGGTAAAAATGTTCCGTTAAAAGAAGCAGATCCGCCTGTAATTGGATTGGTTGCATCGGTCCGGAAAACCGTTCCTGAATAATTATTTCCTGTACCACCATTATCCGAAGACAGCAACATGGCTCTTGTACCAGCTGGATCCACTAGGAAAATATCCAGATTGTCATCGTTGTCATGCTCAATAGTTAATGTTACAATCACAATGTCCACTGCCGTTAAAGCAGCGGTGGTACCTGTTGGATTTACCGGGGTAATTGTAGAATAAGTATAGGCATTCCTGCTATTATTTGGAATATTTACACTAATGGTTCCCGACGAAGCGGTATAGGTGTCGTTTACCGAAGAGCCAGAACTTGTAGCCGTTAAGGCCACTCCCTGACCTTCACAAATTGTAGTTGGCAGAGTAGCAACCAAATTAACAATTGGAGGCGCGTTTACGGTAATCGTATGCAAAGCAGTTGAATTTGCGGTACAACCTAAAGCCTTTGCAGTTAAATAAATAGTACCTACAAAATTAGCTGCAAACGTCACTTGCCCTGAAGAAATATTTACACTGTTGCCTGCTAATATACTTGCTGCATCCAATGAATATTCTATACTTAATGCATTCAGTGCTGTGGCAGTATAGGTTATAGGGGCACTCCCTTTACAAGTTTGAGAAGTTGGACCTTTATCAAAAATTGGCGTTTGAATATTGGTGTAAATAACAACTGTTACCGGTTTAATATCGAAACAACCAGCAGCCGTAGTCCCTTTTATATAATAAGTATCATCACCCGCGGTTGCAGGGGTAGTATAAGTTGTAGTTGCCCCGGCATCCATCCAGTAAGAATAAGTCAGACCTGGCGTTGTACCTGCAGCAATGGTTGTAGCTAGGTTTACTGTACCTGGCGAACAAACCGGCGCAGGTTGATTAATAACCAGGGTAGGCGTTGGTGCAACCGTTACAGTTACCGTCCCTATTTCGTAACAGGTATTGTTCGGGTTGGTTGTTGTTCGGGTTCCTTTAATATAATAAGTTCCATTGCCAACGGCGGCGGGGTTTGCAAGAGCTGCGGTAGCTGCGGCATCTGTCCAATAGGTATAAGCCAGTCCGGCAGTTGAACCCATAGTAATAGTCGATGTGGTTAAGTCAACCGTTAATGGTGAACAGACCGTTGGGGGATTAGTAATAATCAAATCGATACGTGGCAAAACTGTAATGGTAACAATTGTTGGTGCCCCCGTGCAACCATCTTTATTGGCCGATATGGTATAAACCACAGTAGCAGTGCCGGCAGTGGTGTTTACCAGCGTTTGGTCCAATTTGGATACGCTAACATTAGATGTATTGGTTGCGCCGGTAACACTTCCTGCCGGGGTAACAACGGAGGTCCAGCTTAAAAGCGCGCCGGCTACATTGGGACTAAGGGCAATATTGGTTGTTCCACCCGAGCAAATGGTTTGCTTAATCGGCGAAACAGAAACATTGGGGACAGGGTTAACCGTAATGGTATAAGTTTCTGGAGCTCCGCTGCAACCATTGGCTCTGGGGGTAATCGTGATGGTGGCTGTAACCGTCACATTACTGGCAATATTGGTAATAAACGAAGGAATGGTGGTAACTCCGGTGCGGTCAGTTAAACCAACAGTTATACCCCCGGCAATGTCGAAAACAACTCCGGCTGGCGTCCCGATTAAAGGATAGGCGCTTACCGAAGTGCCACTGCAATAGATTGCATTTACCGGTGTATTGGTAACCGTTGGGGCAGGATAAACTGTAATTGTAACTGATATTGGAGTTCCATCGCAATTATTTGCTTTTGGTGTGATTGTGTATATTGCTGTTCCGTTAACAACACCTGTATTTGTGAGCGGTTGGTTTATTAAAGTTCCGCTTCCTGCAGATGCACCACTTACACCGGTCGCAACAACAGTCCAGCTAAAAGTAGTACCCGACACAACGCTTGAAAGCACAATATTAGGTGCCAAACCAGAGCATATTGTCTGTGATGCCGGAGTTGCAATAATAGTTGGAGTTGGATAGACGGTGATCGTAAAGGTTTGTGTTGCTCCTGTACAACTTACCCCGGCACTGGTGTAAACCGGAGTAACCGTAATTGTTGCAGTCACCGTCGAATTTCCCGGATTGGTAGCTGCAAAGGAGGCAATATTTCCTGTTCCACTTGCTGCTATACCAATCGAAGGAGTGTCGTTTGTCCAGGTAAATACTGTTCCACTAACGGTGCCGTTATAAGTCACTGCCGCAACAGATGCACCATTACAAACGATCTGATTTCCAGGTTTGGCTACCGTAGGAATTGGATTTACCGTTATCATCACATTAATTGGCAAACCATTGCAGCCATTTGCCAAAGGCGTTACGGTGTAGGTTACCGTTCCAGGTACTGTACCAGTAACTGATAGGGTTTGTGTAATAGTTGCACCTGATCCGGCTGATGCTCCAGAAACACCTGTTTGAACAACTGTCCAACTATAAGCTGTTCCTGAAACGGCGCCGCTAAAAGTGATTGAAGTAGCGCTTCCGGAGCAAATTGTTTGAGCAGCAGGAGTAGCAACAACATCAGGTATCGGATAAACATTAATGCTCGAAGTGGTAGAACTACACCCTGTGGCTGTTAACGTATAAGTAAAAGTTACTGCACCTGGGTTAATTGTTGTAACTACTCCTGCACCCGTAATTGAAGCTACGAGTGGATTATTGCTCACCCAAGTACCATTTGTGGAAGGTAATAAATTAGCCGTATTACCCATACAAATTGATGCTGGATAAGTCAAAATTGGTAATGGATTGACCACTAAATCGCGGTAAAGCGTACTGGTAAGAGTGCAAATAGTAGGATTACCCGGATTGTTGTTCGGTTGTGTCATTGGGAATGTGACCGATAAACGATACCTTCCTGCATTAGCAAGAGAAGCATTGTTTATCGTAATTGTTGTGGATGTTGCTCCAGATACAGGAACGCCATCTTTTT
>Ga0302296_1001083_pt1 | contig 20534 bp, 28 predicted proteins | sample III_Fen_N3_1_FD_194546 | JGI IMG/M metagenome (GOLD analysis project Ga0302296, IMG submission 194546) | Peat permafrost microbial communities from Stordalen Mire near Abisko, Sweden - III_Fen_N3_1 | ecosystem: Environmental > Terrestrial > Soil > Wetlands > Permafrost | place: Sweden: Abisko...
TTCCTCTAAAATTTTAATTACTGCATTTTCAGCGTATTCGAGCAATGAATGTTGAAAGAATAAGTCACCACATGTATATCCAGTAACTGATAATTCAGGAAATGTTAAGATTTGAACACCTTGTGATTCAGCTCTAATTACCATTTCGATTATTTGTTCAGCATTGTACGTACAATCAGCGACTTTCACTCTCGGCATAGCAGCTCCTACTCTTACGAATCCGAAATCGTTAATATTTGTCATTTGTATAAATTATGTTGTTGTATAAAGTTGTTCACTTCAGGATTAATGTACGGAGCGATATTCTTCTTATTTCGTATCTCATCTCTTATATAAGAGGCAGATATATTATTAAGAGGCATTCCATGTATTAATCTAGTTTTTGGATGGATATAACAGTGCCGTTCTCTCAGATACGATATTGTAGAGTCGTATAAGTAATCAACTGCTCCTGGAGTATTCATATTCCGTGGTATGACAAGAATGGGAAATACTAACAGATCTTTAAAATTTTTCCATTCATGAATTTTTACCCAATTGTCAATGCCCATTACAAAGTATAAACTATTATGTGGAAACGGGTAAGATTTTTCTAGCTTATTCATTGTATCGATAGAAAATGAAGGCAGTGGCATATCTTTTTCTACATCATTGACAGTTATTCTGTCATAATCAGATACTGCAATATTACACATAGCATACCGATCTTCGAATGATGCAAGTTCAGATTTAAAAGGGCTTTGTGGAGATAAAATTATCTGTACAGAATCCATGTTCTCATGTTCAATAAGATGATTTGCTATTGCAACATGATAATCATGAATAGGATTAAATGATCCGAAGTAACAAGCTATATTATTCATGTGTTCCTTTCTATAATTCATATAGTGATCGTAATTTAACTTCACATGGCCAATTATAATGATTAGACCATATAGTAGCAGTATCATTATTTTCACTAATTGCTACTAGTTTTCCTTGAACATCTTGATCATTAGTTACCCCACAGCTTCCTTCAGCTCCATATATTTTACCGATAGTAACATGTAACATACCATTACTATACGTCCGGATATCAAATTCAGTCTTTTCCATTAGAGTCTTTTCATAAATTCATCCTCAGTGCAGATGCCATATTTAACATATTGATCTTTGTAATGCCACCAACCTTCTACTTTATTTTTCCAAATAAGTGTCATAGATTTTTCAATGTCAACTTGACGTAAACATGGATAGACATTGTTTTGTTTTGTAACAATTCTCATATTGCTAAGAAATTGCTTCTGTGTAGCCATTTGAGATAAATCTCCGCTTAAGAAAAAATTAAAGTCTTGTTTTGACATAATGTATATTTTTTATTATGATACAAAAATAATACAATTCACTTACATAGCAAAACGCATGTATTAATAGCTACTATAATAATCTTTTGCTATCGTTCCGTTTTTAATATAGTTTCGTAATCTAAACTTATTTAACAACGACAGCGATTTGAAACCGTATGTATATTCCTGTTTCTGGAAATTACAATAGGTTGAAATAGTTAATTTATCGTAATCTATGGAAGTAAATGACTCCCAGTAAAATTCACTAGCAGAATGAACGAAATTCTTACCTTTCAAATTTACAATACCCGATAGTTTCTTATCGATAATTAGACTACAAATCTCGTCATCTAAGCATTTGCCAGCCTGGTTTAATAGCTCCGCATAAGAGTCTATGTTCGTTAAATTCATATTTTAGTTTTTACTTTGAAAAAATTAGTAGATTCTAATGGATATTCAATAAACGTTTTCTTTAAATGATTACTGAATCTATCCGTAAGTACAGATTCGACGAAAATGTTTGTATGAGGATATTTAAGTTCAAACTGCTTAAGCAACTCTGTAAATATTCCATTGCCTGGATTCTTTATTTCTATGCTAGCAAAATCAAAACACTCTATTATTACTCCATTATATGATCGTTTTGATTTCCTTACATATAAATTCATATCTTCAGTCATAACCCATGTATTCCGTAAACTAGAGTGTATAAATGTCGATAACTTATCTATTATAAATGTATAGTCCATAAAGTACATTTTAAAAACAAAGGGATGAAAAATTAATTTTCATCCCTTGATTGGTGGAGTGGGTCTAAACTTGGCAATCTAGACTCGACCTGGATTCCGTACCAGCACCCCGTTTTCGTTACAGATTAAATTATTCTTCGATAAGATAGATAATTGTCATGTTGCCGGTTGCATCGAAAATCATTTCATGACAAACCACATTTCCTTCCGGAATTGAAGATTCGATTTCTGAAATTAACAAGCTTTCGCCGTCTTCTACGTTTCCGACCGAGACTACTTTCAATGAATAAGTTTTTTCATCTGAGCTATTCGTGTACGAAATAGTCATGAATAGTCTTTCATCTTTAAGAATTACACCACCCATGCTAATCGGGTTAATATGCTCGGCGTTAATGAACGATAATATACTATTCAGTACATCAGATTTCTCATTTAAGAAAACTTTAATTTCTGTTTTTTCCATTTTTTTGTTGTTATTAAAAAGTTAGTTATTTATTTTTTCGATTCAATTTGATCCCAAATTTTGATAGTAGCAGCAGCATAGATAGGTTCTTTACCAGTCCATCCTGCTAGAACGGCACCTCTATATAAGTTTTCAGGTAATACAGAGTTATCATAACCAGCAACTTGAACAGAAAATACGTTAACTTTTGGGTTAACAGTTCTTCTGTATACATCTACTAATTTTAATACGTCAATATATGAACCTCTTGTTACATAGTCTCTATAATCTGCGGCTTTACCGTATAGACCACCGTGTCCTGCTTGCATATCTGAATAGATAAATACAGTGTCCCATATTTCTTTTTCTTTGATAGCTTTATCCCAGAATAGCCAGATACCATGTTCTGTACCATGTCCAATACCTTTTCCGATTCTATTCGACTCATCTAATTGAGTAAGAATACCATTTCGTTGTGATACAGGACGAATATCTAATTTGTCACCAAATACTCCAATATAACCTTCATCTGAAGATTTTGCAGTTATTAATGCCGATAAGTTTGCAATTTCGGCTACTGTTACATTGCCATATTCTGATGAGAATGCTCCCCATGCAGATCCAGAGTTATCGCAAAGCGAAATAACTTTTCCTTTCAATTTAGGCATGTTTTCTACTGCAATATCAATACATTCTTCCAATGCATCAAGTATAAGACCGGAGCAGTTTACAGTTCCAGATTCTTTCTTAACGGCATCGTATGCAGATTTGTATCTGAATGGAAATTGTTTACCAGTTTTTACACCAGCTTTCAAATCTTCCAAGATTTTGGCAACTATTTGCTTATCGTTTATTTCTGAAAAGATACCTCTAAGGTTTCTTAACAGAGCCATATGAGGCACTTTAATTGTATCTAAAATCTCAGTCCATGATTTACCGGCAGAACGTAAAGTTTCCCAAGTGTTTTCCGATTCTTCTACAGCAATAGTACCAGTTTTCATCAATTCATCCAAGTCGTTAGACCATGCATGAGAAAGACGAACCAAGTCGATAAGTTTTTTGCCTTTATATTTGTTTAGTTGATAACGAGAATACTCGGCCAATCTTTCAGCCCATGTTCTTTTCATTAATGAAGTCAAACCTTTTTTAGTTTTGTTTACATACATGAAATAATCAAACTGGTTAGTAAGATCGTCTGGACGGAAAGCGATTTTCTTACCGATCTCTTTCATGTACCCAGGATTTGCTTCATTAAAAGCAATACGGTTTTTATGCATAGTAGCACGGACAAAGATAACGGCAGGATTCAATCTCATTAGATAGTCAGTTCTTAACTCTAATGCTAGATCGAGTGTTGCTTTAAAATTGCAGTCTAATGCAGCATCAATAGCATGTGTAAATGTATCTACGGCCGATTCTTTCTTCGTTAATGCCCCGAATATAAGATATTTAGCTTCGGCAGAATGTTGTTCATAACCACCGTATCTTGAAGTAGTTGCTAGGCCACCTTTGTAATATTGTGGTTCACCAAAGATTGAACTTGCAGCAATTATTTTCAAGGTGTCAATAGCATTCACTTTATATGAAGTGCCACCCATGAAATTTTGTACCGCTGCGTCTTCTGCTACTCTAGCAGTGGAAGTTGATTTAGACGAGAATTCTGAAAGTTTACTCATTTTTTATTTTTTAAGTGTTATATTATGTTCTTTTGCGTATTGTTCGAGTTGTTCATGATAATTTACATTTCCGCTTTTTGTATATCCGGAAGCTCTTTTAGCTAGCCATTCAGGCATACCATGAAAAGAAAAAGTTTTTTGGAAGGGGTAATCGAGGTTTACATGTTTTGCTTCAATATCAGCATTAAAGTCTTTTTCTCCAAAGAAATATTCTACTAGTTTAGCGACAGCTTCATCTCTTGTTTCAGCTTTTACTTTGTAGTTATAAGCCTCTCCAGTCCTCACGGTTTCTTCTATTGAGAAGTTGAAAGTCTTTTCTTTAATTCGTTTGAATAGATTCATATTTTTTATTTTATGATACAAAAATAACACAAATTTATAGATTAGAAAAACGCAAAAAAAAGGACGTTGTCGATTTTACTCAACAACGTCCTGCTATGTATCAGAAATAATCCAAAACTGATACATGAAAATGTTGCTGAGAAAAATTGTGAAGAGTTTGGTTCTATTTATGATGGAACTCTTTACCCGCTTCAGCGTATAAATTAAATGGCGAGAATATTAGTAGCGGTGGAATTAAAAGTTGAACAATCGTGTTGTAACGTTATAAATAACGTTGAGAGGCCAGCTCTCATTTTAAAGGTTCATTCCTTCGTCGAAAAGATTCTCAAAAAAGAAAAATTTCATTAGCATAGTTTAAGATGTAACCGATTACGCCCGCATCGCCATTATATCAAAGATCTATTGATTATTACTAATCATTTTATTTTCAAATGTTATTTTATTTACTATAATCTTGCCTTCTAATTCTTTTATAGATGCATAATTATCAAGTGTGGCTTCTTTTATTTCAGAAATCTTGCCATCAACTTCAGTTTCTCTATAATATTTATGAGAAATAATATTCTTTTCAAGAACCTTTACTTGTTTCTCTAGTGAAGTTATACGTTTACCGAAGCAATTTAGTATTGTAATTAAAATAACGGATAAGCATAATATGCTCAATATAAGTACAAAATCAAACATTTTTTTATGATTTTTTGTATATATCAAAATACATTATGTTCGTGTGATCCTAGAGGGATTCGAACCCCCAATCTCAGCGTCCGTAGCGCCGCGTTCTATCCGTTAAACTATAGGACCAAGACTCATGTGTTAGCAAATGACTCATCTAAGATGATTCCCAGCCTGAGGAATTAACCTAACCTTTTTCCGACTGCTCGAATGTGGACTAACCACTTGGATTTTTTCGACTTGCTTCTTCATGCCGTTCAGCTTTTAGAAAACTTCTGATGTTATAGCCAAAACCTATTAAGTGCGAATCCTTTTACTCATTAGATTAGAGAGGGATTAAATTCTATAACATCATATACTCTTTATCCATAAGGGACTTTATTTTCCCGAGGTTTGTCTATAGATTACGATACGGTTTAAAAAAGAGTATTAACATCCCCGTATCACTACTATGTGTTCGATTGGACTTCCACATTTCGCCAAGCTATATTTATTAAGGCCTATTCCAATTTATGGAGATGACGTTTCCCCACCCTATCCTTTGTACTCTCTATCGGACTCGAACCGATACACCTCTCGATACATGCTCCTAAGGCATGCGCGTCTACCATTCCGCCAAGAGAGCAGATGAAAACTATTTTGACTTCTTAATTATATAGAGTGCTATTGCAACTCCGATACAACATCCGATTATTAAAGCTAATGCATTAATCATATTAAAATAGTTAGTTGTTAAATAAAAAATGAGAATATAAATATGAGTGTGTTGTCAATCCATTTGAAGTAACTCATAAACCCGCTTCATTTTTTGTATCTAAAAAGGGACTCGAACCCTCACTTTATTTCTAAAGCTAGCCCCTCAAGCTAGTGCGTCTGCCATTCCGCCACTTAGATGATCATTTTTCGTATATACATTTTATTTCAGATATAGCAACTAACATCGGTTTTCCGTATAACTTGCTTGTAACTTCTATAAAACCATTTGTCGAATTACTAATCTGACGAACGATATCGTCAGATTCATTTTCAACATCTGAATATTTACCTTCGTCCCGCTTGTAATAAATTGTACACATAATTTAATGTTCAGTCTGTTTATGACTGTGTGGTTGGCCCAGTCGGGCTTGAACCGACAACCCCCGAATTATGAGTCCGGTACTCTAACCACTTGAGCTATGGGCCAGGATTTAACTGAGAATATTAGAGATAGCGTGGTTTAGCAAATCTTAATTGTTGAAGTAACTATATCTTCCGCTTCAGTTATACGTTAGTGTTAGTCAGTAGGATGGCTAACACTGATTTTAAAGGAGGTGTCCAAATAAAATCTTCGTGATCCAAGTAGGATTCGAACCTACGACCGCAAGTTTAGAAAACTTGTGCTCTATCCACTGAGCTATTGGACCGTGTAGAATACCACGTCTCACGAGTGAGTATTCTGAAGTTTCGAACATGAAATTGAAACTTAAATAACAATATGAATAATTATTAATCTTCCGGTCTAATAATTATCTTTTATAATCTTCCTTGTAATTTAATATAACATAATTTCCGTAGAAAGAAAATCAATTCTTTATTCCGAAAAAATATAAATCGCAAGATTCAGTGTTAGTCATGAACATAGACACATAAAATATATCGTCTATTTTGAAATGTTCAAGAAAATCAGTAGATGATAAATTCTTGTAATAATTCCAACCTTTGCTCACAGTTAATGGTGAATCATCGGGTGTAGTTCTATCTGTTCCGTGTTCATGTCTACCAGTAGTAGCACATGTGAAAAAGATTAATCCACCAGTCTTACATAGACGTATCATATTTGTAAATGTTTCTATCCAATATGGATTGTGTTCAAAACATTCAGCTGAACATAATGTGTCAAAAGATTCATCTTCACCTTTATAGTCTTGTCCTTGACATACTATATCTACTCCTTTTCCTTCGGCAACGTCTATGCCTATGTAATTGCAATTTTCAAAAAAGTCACGAATTGTGCCATTAATATCGAGGCTTCCTATTTCTAATACATTTTTCGATGTAAAAGAATCAGGAAAAATTCTTCGTATCTTCTCTATAAATTCTCTTTGCTGTTGATGTGCCATATATTCTTATATGTAACAAAACATTAAAGTTCTTGTACTCTAGACCGGAATCGAACCGGTACGTCCATTACTGAACATTGGATTTTAAGTCCAAGGCGTCTACCAATTTCACCACTAGAGCATTTAAAACGATTTAGTCCCTTCTATAATTCGTTTTGTTATTTCCTGTCGTTGTTTTTCATCATTGCTAATGAAAAGTTTGTGTTTGCTTATAGGAACTGGATCAATTTGCGTTTCTATCCATTCGAAAAGTTCTTCTTCTGTAGTAAAATCTACTGCTACATTTGGACTAAAGAATAAAAGTTTTGCTATTCTTTGTATGTCTTTTATATGTTCAGATCTATTCCAGTTAGTTTTCATTTTCTAATAGATTTGGTCGGGATGACAAGACTCGAACTTGCGACCTCTAGTTCCCAAAACTAGCGCTCTTCACTACTGAGCTACATCCCGGTTACCTCTTAATTATCGAGGTGGTGTTTATACATGATACAGTCTTTTGTTAATGCACCATGCATTTTACCAGTATCCGTCATTAATACAGTTGACCATTCTGCTCGTAGATTTTTATATCTTGTAGCAGTTGCTCTGTTTTCATCTACACCGTAAATTGCTTCTTTTACTTTGTCGATATTGATCAAAGTATCTCCTGATACATACCAACGGTGTAATAATTTCTTTGAAACTTGTACAAATTCAGGATATTTTAAAGCAAATGCTTTAATTTTTTCTGACTCGCTGTTACCTTCTACTGATGTGTAAGAAGTTTGGGTATAAACGCGGGTTCTTTTTTCTCCCATTCCTACAAACTCTGGATACTTTTCTTGATTCATATTGCTTATTGATTATTGATTATTTATTTATTCAATATAACAAAAGAACTCTTGTCAAAGAACTGTTTAATGCGGAGAGGAAGGGATTCGAACCCTCAGGCCGAATTAACGACCGCAGCTTAGCAGGCTGTTCCAATAACCATTCTGGCACCTCTCCAATTAAATAAAAGACTAATAGCCGACTTTTTGTATCTCTTCTATCATTTATCTTCTCCCGTACCTTGTCCATGTTGCTCACCCATATAGACTTTTTCCGGTTTCATTCTCGACGGTCCAAACGATAGAGGTTTCGAAAATGTAAAATTTTCAGATGTAAAACCATCTAGTGTCCCATATATTTCTATATGATTCTTGATAGCTTTTCTATCTTCCATGTGCATTCTTAGAAAATTTCTCATATCTCCCGTCTTAAGCAAAAATGTGTCGAACTTCCTCAGTTTCCCGCGATAGACTCATCTTTTATTTGTACCCTCAGTCGGAGTCGAACCGACACGCTTATAGCATTAGCTTTTGAAACTAACATGTCTAACCATTTCATCATGAAGGCATGTAGGCTGAATCGTGGGCATTCATTTAACCTTGCTAGTCCTGCAAGGCACCTTTTTGGTCGAGCTGGAAGGAATCGAACCCCCTTCTTCTTTTTCAAGACGCAATTATATACTGCAGTACATGTTTCCATTATTCGACAACTCGTTATTATCTATAAACATTTCAATTTGGTTGTGCATATATTCATAGTCACGATATTTCCACTTTATTCTTATGACTTTCCATCCTTCAGCTTCTATTATCGAATCACGTTCTTTATCAGATTCTATTCGTTGTTCATGCTGTTTACCGTCAATTTCAAGAATTATTTTATGATCAATAAATGCAAAATCACCAAAGAATCTATTAATCTTAAATTCTCTATGAAATGAAATATTCATTTCATTTAGTTTATCTATAACAAACTGTTCAGCCCATGACGGAGTCTTATCCTTTCGTGAAATGAATCCGTTGTGTGTATTATTCATTACTCTAATCTTTTGAATATATGAACTAGCACAAGATTTAGAACAAGATAGCTGTTTTTTATTTATACGTTGTGTAAATATTTCGCTACAATTTATACATATTCTAGTTTCTCTAGGAACTTTCTGTTTTCCTTTAAATGGAGATGTTCTGAAATCAATTACACGACCGATATAAGATTTTGATACTTTATCATTTATATCTTTTCTTTTCTCTTTAGTCGAAAAACCATATCTACATTTTTCAGAACAGAATCTTCCACTTTTATATGATCCGTCATGTTCTATGCCACAATGTTCACAAATATTCATTTTCTAATAGATTTGGTCGGGATGACAAGACTCGAACTTGCGACCTCTAGTTCCCAAAACTAGCGCTCTTCACTACTGAGCTACATCCCGGTGTTTAATATAAGAGAATGTTAAGTGTTTATAGTTTACAGCAGGAATTGAACCTGCAAAACCCTATTAAGGTCGACTGTTTTTGAGACAATTGTGTTTACCATTTTCACGATGTAATAAACATTTTTACTACTTATATTTGTTATCCCGACACGGTTCGAACGTGTATGATCTGAGTCAAAGTCAGATATAATAGCCATTATATCACGGGACAATGTGGGGTGTCTGAGGGGAATCGAACCCCCATTAAAAGAACCACAAACTTTCGTTCTGCCGTTGAACTACAGACACCATTTAAAAATATACATATCATATCACTTACAGTAAATATGTGGTCGCAACCACCAAGAATTGTATATTTAGAGCACCTAAGTGGATTCGAACCACTGATGTTACGCTTTTGCAGGGCGTTGCCTTAGACCGCTCGGACCATAGGTGCATTATTGTTGTTGTCTCCCCAGGAGTCGAACCTGGCTGTTTAGATCCAGAATCTAACGTAATATCCGATATACGAGAAGACAATGTTCTAGTCTTTCCTAGATGTCAATAGTTTTACTATTATGCGGAAGAAGTAGGTCCCTACCCCAAGCCGTTTCCGACCGTACAGATTTCAAGTCTGTCTTGCTAACCAAGCAATTCATCTTCCATGTGGCGGAAAGTGAGGGATTCGAACCCCCGGACCGAATTCACGGCCTCCGGTTTTCAAGACCGGTGCAATAGTCCACTCTGCCAACTTTCCAGATAAAAAAAGGAGTTTCCTTGTGAGAAACTCCTTCAGTATATAGTTATAATGATATTAGTTTCCCGGTGAATATTCACGTGGTAGGCATAAACTGCTCGATCTTCTTTGTGAAGATTGCGGTAGTAAATGTTGTATGTGAAGTATTGCTATCATTTTGTTTTTGTATTTGATTATTATAGATTAATATAACAAAAGGTTTTGTCTAGAAAAAATTTATTTGATTAAAGTTTCATTTTATATTTTTCGAAATCTACACCATGTGCTTCAGCTTCTGATTCCCATGCTTTATCAAGATTTTCTTTAGCGGCTTTAAGATGATTTATAGTCTCTTTATCTAAAAATTCTGAAACTTCGCTTATGTTATCATAAAAATTAGAAAATATTTCTGAGAAATCATTTATAGTCATTACACCTGATCTACTCTCATTAACAAACTCGTCAAATTTCTGAATCATATAGTTTTAATTTTACTTACTATATATCACTCTGCGCTCTTTTTTTCTTCATCTTTTTTATGAGGATATAGCTCATTTAGTAAAGCTTGACGTTTATCGCAACCGCAATCTTCAATGCCTAATGCATCAGTTATTCGTTCAGTTATTTTATCTAAACCTAAAGCATGAGTTATCTTTGCTATATCATCACCTAGACCTCTACTCTGTTCGTCCACTATAATAATTTTTTACTATATATCAGGACTATTTCATATTTGGTCTAAATGAACTTTTCTTGTCAAATCCTTTCGATTCTAATTTCTGAATATCAGTTTGATTATCATTTCTAGCTTCTGCTTTTGTTCGTTGTTCAGATAACCAGTCATATATCCATCTGTACATTGTTTCCGGTTTTATGAAACTACTTACATTCAAGTCTGATAAAATACAGTTATGAAAATGATCCCTTTCACTGTTCCAATAATCTCTGTATGTGTTGTCATATACGATTACGGGAATCCCAAACTTGTCGTTAAGATTCAGCTTGTCTTTCTGTATATCCCTAAGCACAGAGAAAGCTCGTCGATCATCTAAGTTAATACAAATGAATCTTTCTTCATCGGTGTGATTTGAATGTACGTCAAATCTTCTAGCCCATCTACTCGGTTTTGTTATGACTTGTTTAAATTGCAACATATCATCTCCGAAATACATTTTACTGTTTTCATAAAAACCTTCGAAATAATATCCGCCGATATGAAAACAGAGTTTTCCTCTGCTCCAACGGAAAAGCGGCTTATCGAAAACACGCCTGTCAAATATGATCAAAGGGTCTTCGCCATATATCCCAGTCAAGTAATCGTAATAGTCTTTATATTTTGAAATAATTTTCATGTTAATGCCAAAAAGTTTTGCTTGCTTCTACTATTCCTTTACAGAAAAACATCATTCCTATCCAGATGCCAATAAATACACAAATTGCAATCACGACGATAACGCCTAATGCACACAATATAATCATCCAGATACTCATGTCATTTAGTTATTTGTTCGTACATTTGTTTAAGATTCTCCATTGTAAAATAATCATCTTCTTGTTCCATAGCTTGGCGTCTAGAACTTACACGGTGATTGAAAAAATCTATAAGCTTTTCACCTGATGTGTAATTTAATGCGATATAATTGGGCATACTCTGTGGATGTCCATTTGCATCTTTGAAAATACGATTAATAAAGACGAAATTGCTTCCAAACTTTATCTTGTATTCACCATATCTAGCGTATCTAGCTCCAGTTATCGGATCTATTAAAAGGGTTGAGCTTTCAGCTCTGATAGTTGCCTTCGTGACTCGTAGAGCCCATAACTGAATCGGTGAAAGAACAGGTTCTTTAGGTTTAAGAGTTTTTTTGACTCCTTTTATCAATTTTCGAACCAATGATGTTGCGAGTTTTCTTTTATTTCTATATTCCATATTTTAAAATAACAAAATCTACACGCCTAGAAACTATGAATAAATCGAACAAAAGAGTGTAAATTGCAATGTATCATTAATAGGTGTGTCCAAGATGCTTACATAGAACGGTGAACCGTCATTATATAGTCGTAGCTCAAATTTATCGAAACTGTCATTTATAGTAGTCCATGTATTTGATTTAATCAGTCTTTGATGTAAATGATGTCTATTCATATCTACCAAATTGCAAGATATTGCAATATCTTCATCTGACTTAACCTCTATTCTAAAGAAATTTCGGGTAGAATCTATGTGTATAATCAACTTACAAATCTTATACTTTATGCTTTTTATATCGTGGCATATTATAGAGTTGTTTACTCGCATATCATAAATAAGTCCAGAACCTTCTGATTCTCCTTTTATCCACGAGTTAGATATGTCAGTATGTTGGTCACCATTTATGCCACGATATTTATGATATTCAGGAATGTAGTAGTGATTATTATTGTCTTGCCTCCATTTATTCCAGAAGACTGTATATGATGAACCACGTTCTATTGGTGAATATGAAGGCGATATTCTATAGCTTTCTATAAGTTGATGCCAAATGAATTTCCTACCGAATATTTTCAATCGTAGAGCCAAGTCGTCATCTTCAAATTCTCCGCCTATGAATGTTTCATCTAACATACCGATATGTCTGAACAGCTCTTTTGTACATCCGAAGAAACCTAAGCTATATAATGCAACTAAACAATAACCATTACATAACCTATCGACGATATACTCGATATCATCTGTTGTTATGATTACTTTAGGATTAAGGAATATAATATACTCGGTTTCGATATCACATAATGAATCGTTTATCATCTGCGAAAATGAAGTTGATAGTTTATTAGTTCTATCAGAAACGAAGTAATTATTTATACAGAAAGGCAATAGATCAGAATGTATAGAATTACTCTGATCTATTGCCTTATTTTTATCTAAAGAATTGAAACAAACAGTTATTTCATTTGGATAGTGATTCATGAAAGTAAAAATCTTTTGTAGAAGATATATAGTGACATACATCACATGGATCAAGTTCCAATTTTTCCAATTTATCTGAACGGTTACATCTACTTAAATGTACATTACGAATCTCTAAGATTCGGCCTATTGCACAAACAAATTCCTTTTCATTTTTAAATTCATGTACTTTACCTTCATATAAGAATTTCCATTCATTTTCAATATGATCAAGACATGTAATAGTAAGATTGAATCGGCTCTTGTACTTATATGCATACAAGTTTGGGTTTTTCTTAATAGCGTATTCTAATAGTGATACATCTAAAATACCTCTTCTAAATGCTCCTTGATACTCATTAGAAAAGTTAGTTTCTTCTGGATCAAGTAAGATATTATGAGGAATATGTTCAGTTGTCATGGGACCATTTCCATGTCTAGTCTGATATGCTCTAGTTACGAACCAGATATCTCCTACTGACATATCCAACTTTTTAATGTTAGTTATGTCAGTATTCGATCTTGTTACATGCGGAAAGAAGCCAATATTTTGATCTAACATCAATCCTTGTGAACTTTCAAATATGTAATACCCTAATTCAGGAACCCCATCAGTAACTTTAACGAATTCTAAGTTCTTTATCTGCTTCACCGCATCAAGAAAATCCGATAGGTCTACACGATCTTTTAGTTCGGGATAATGAGTAGCAAGCATCTGAAGTTTTATAGAAAAAATATCTTCAAAATAGATATCTCCAAATGTAAGAGAATACATTTCTTCTTCTCTTTTTATTGTAGATCCTACTCCTACTCCACATGTTCCATTTGATACATCATTTTTTCTGTTATGCAAAATTTCATACGGTGTAGTTATAGGAGAAAGTGCATCGATCCAAATAGTAGGCATGCTACGTTTAAGTTTCTCTTTGATGATGGTTATCTCATTAAGAAATCCTACTGGATCGAAAGTGCAGAATTTAGACCAATACGTAGGGTTTCCACGTAATGTTCCAGACCCTAAGTTAGAAAAAACATGCTTAGCGTCTTCTGTGGTTACAGTATGACCGGCTTGTTGTCCACCTGAAAATCTCGTTACTAAAGCATAAGGAAAGCGTTGACAAAGGAAATCGGTCATTAAACCTTTTCCTTCATCTCCGAATCCCAATCCTATTACCGTATTATGTTTTCTCATAATAAATTCATTTCTGGATCAATTGGAGTAACCTCTTGGTTAATTTTTACTCCTTGAGTTTGTGATTGAGTCTGTGTATTTGTAGGCTTCACAGCAGAAACAATAGTCTGCGATATAGCAGAAGCTACATCTTCTCTGCGTTCAGCAATAATACAATTGTCACCCATAAGTTGTTTCCAACCGTCAATTGTAGTTTGTCTTCCACCAGCACCAGTCGATTTAACGTGAATGTGATAGCAATCCCATGTCTTTTGAGCTTGTTCTAAAAGAGCAGCTGAAGACATTGAACTATATTGACCGTCACCCATGATCTTCTTTAATGAAGATGCAGGATAATCTCGCAAAGTAGGTTCATCACCAATAGTAAATAAAATTCCTTTTTGACCTCTGTTCTTGAAACAGTCGATCGATGTGTAATTTCCGGCGAAAAAATGTGCTAATGAGTAGCTTTCACCGTAATTTGATCCACCACCACCTTCTAAAAATACATCGGTAAGCCATTTATCTAATAATTCATCACTAGATTCGAATTGACCGACTTGAAGTGGTGAACTATCATATTCATGATCGCCAATAGCTAAGAATAAGACTTGTGGATGTGCAATACCAGCTTGAATTATGCTGGTCATAATCTTCGGTAATCCTTCTTTTACTAAGAAATGTGGTACTGAACCCATAGAACCTGTAACATCTAATGCAATAATAATTGCTAAGCTTTCAGGGTGTTCAGCAGAATCGCAAGATTCTCTTAATGTAATACCACAAGGATTCATAGCATTATTTATGCTACGTTGAGTGAAGATTTCGTGAGTAGACTTGGACTTATATCCACGTTCTTCCTCACGAATGCTTCTACTGTAAGATGAATATCCTCCGCCTCCCATTAGATAGTTCCAAATAAGAAGTTGTAACGTTCAGTTGCAATTTCTAATGTGATTTCAGCGTTACGAATTTTAACACCGAGTTCGATATCTTTGGTAACGAAACCTTCTGCGTCAAAATCAGAGGCCATTTTCAAAGTTGTGGTGTTTTCCGGAGATAAGTCAAGCATGCTTTCACGGTCGCGTTTCATACGTTTAACTGAAACTGATAAGTCTTCAATTTTGCGTTTGAATAACATTTGCGCGTCTTCAGTGATTGACAAAGCTCTATCCTCGCGGATTTGCTTGTTATTTCTCTGTAATGAAGCTTTAAATGCTCCTTCTTGAGCGACTACTTCGCCTTCTTTTTCTTTTTCTGCCATTTTGAGTGGATTTAGAATGAATAATTATAATTTCGTATTTGAATAAATAAATTGAGGGTAAATATAACAAAATATTTCATAAAGGAAAACGTCAGAGCTAAAATATTTGAAAAGATTTCGTGTCTTTGAAGTACTCTGAAAATATATCGGGTCTGTTCATTACACTATCTGTACAGAATTTTTCTCTGTCAATTTTTATGCCCAAGATCGTTATTTCAACTGAATCCATATAACGACAACCAAAATCATGTACAGATCCTCTAGACACGTCAATGTATACGTCTGGTCTTTCGAGCTCTGCAACCTCACGGATCTCATTTAGTTCTCTATAAGAAAAAAAATCTTGTACAGAACTTTTGACACACCACCGAAGCACCTGTTCGGCCTCGATGATTATCATTTTTTAGACTTGAAAAAATTATAGAGGAGCAAACCTAGTACAAATAATACTACCAAGCTAATAAGACCTAAACGAAATACGTCGGAAAGTGTTAACACTACCACAGTATTACAACTAACTAATAATAGTGAGCATAATACAGTCAATAATAAAGTTTTTTTCATGTGAATTAAATTTAAAAATTATGCAATTTTTTGTAAAAATAACAAAGGTTCCCCTTTGGAGAACCTTTTTCTATCGTAAAGTTTTTTTGATTTCACAACTTTTGTGTAAGTAATTAGCTTGCCATGAAGCTTTATTTCTTCTTCCCTGCTCTGTTTTCTAGCAGCTTTGACTTGATCGACAATGTGGTCACGTCGCGTTCTTTGCTTCTTCATCCTTTTTTATTTTGTCTTGTTCTAAAATTCTAAGCATTTTCATGTAATTATTTACTATTCGTTCAAATGCTATTATTTGATGCCAATCAGAAACTGGAAATCTGCGAAACATTTCTCCTCTTCTTCTGCAAGCTTCATTAAATTCTTTTGTAAATTTCATAGTAAATATTTATTGAGCCGAGGGTAGGATTCGAATCTACGTTGCGTTATCATTATTGCGTGCTCTTGGCTTGTTTCCTCACTGTCTTTCCTCTGCAGCACCGCGGCATTTGTGTTGTCCTTATGAGATTCGAACTCATGATCTCTTTCATGTCATAAAAGCGCTCTAACCAACTGAACCAAAGGACAATTTAATGAATCATTCCAAACTTCTCATATCCACTACTCTTGAAGTTTCATAGAAATTTTTGTTTTGGCCGGACTTTCTATGCAGTTATAGTAAACTATAAACGATTCTGATCACCAGGATATTAGTATCAGAACTTGATCCTCTCTGAGGAATGATTCAAATATTTTCATCTATCGAATTTGAATTCACAGTATCTTCGATATCTTCAACTTCACAACCAAATGCAATACAACTTGCTAAAATTGTATCAGGTGTTGATTCCTTGATGAATGTATCAATTCTATCTATTAAATTCATATTCATAGCTTAATTTTCTTATATTTTAAAATAACAAAAAACTATACAAATGAAACTAATTTGTTGCATTTAATCCGAATAATACAGCGGGTAAAATACTCTCGTCTAGAGTTTCATCAGATATGTTAGTGTCCCATCCCGTTATAGTACCAAAATTTCCATCATTCGCTAAATCATTTCTAGGTCCCCAGAAAGCTGTCCATTTTACTCTATTATTAGCAATTGTACATCCATAATGAGGTGAAGAAGGATATTGAAAATACGCAGAAAGACCGATATTACTTACTGCAGTTCGTTTAGAAAAAATAACGTTATTAGTTATTATAATATCGTGACCAGATGCAATAGTAATTCCATATTGTCCAGGGTTTACCAAGATATTATTATCTACTGTTATATACGAGCCATTTATATCTCCAGTCATTATGCCACCTCCTGATGTAGAAGGGCCACCACCTCGAATCTTATTATAAGATACTAGAATGGGACTAGCGATTGTTCCGCTACAGTCATATAAATTTATTGCATCTTCTGGTGCACTATATCCTAGTTGATTATCGAGAGTATTGTAAGAAATCTGATTACCGTCTCCTGTTACTCTCGCAAACTGTACAATTTGTCCTCTGGCACTTCCATGTGCAGCATCTCTACTTATATTCTTGGCGTCACAATATAATACTTTTATACCTGAACATCCATCTGCTAGTACTCCTCCGTCTACTTTTTCCATTGTGCAATGACGAATAGTAATATTTGTACAGTTTTCTAGATATACTGCACATCCATTTAGATTATAGAACCTGCATCCTTCAATGATTATGTTACTCGAATTAGTTAAATGTATGCCATGTTTAGGCGTAGTACTCATAGACAAATTACTAATTGTAACATTAGTAGCTGAATCAAGTTTAATTGGAGCGGAACTAGTCTTTAAGTTCCACTTCAATTCTTTATTATTTATAGCGTATGCAACCATATTAAAATCCTTCTAATATTAAGAAACCTGATTCACCAGCTGCGGTTACAGCTACTGCATCAGTTCCAGGCGTAGCTAAAGCTACGATTTCTGGTGTACCAGACATTGCTGGTACATAAGTAAATGACATAGGGTATAAATATGCTCCAACACCACTTAAACTATTAACGTAAATAACGATCTTTTTATAAGTTGCTCCCATAAATGGCATAGAACATACCATATCACCACCTGTACTACCAGTGACAGTTTCTTGTACAGTAGACAGATTTATATTAGATGCCGCCGCCGTTCTTACGAGCAAATCTCTTCTATTTGCTAATAGCCCATCATTATTACTTGTTACACCATCAAATACTTCTAATACTCCAGCCGCATTTCTACGTAATCCGATGTCCGCAGTAGAAGCTAATGCATTATCTCCAGCTGATGTAGCACTATACCATTGTATAAATTTCTCAGCTGCAAATTGAAAAGCATTAGAACTACCTGGAGTAAATGCACAGTTATTATTACCGTCTCCTAATTTATAGTCTCCTACAGTTACTCTATCATATGACTGGCCAAAAATTAATCCGCCATTTTTATTCTTAAACTCAAATGAAGCATATGGACCAGTAGAAGCATTAGAAAATTGTAATGCTACCTGTGATACAGTAAAAGGTGTACCAGCAGGAAAATCTTGGGAAAATGGATTATCCACAGTTACATTAAAATGGTCAGTTAAATTAGTAACAGTTCTGAATTCTGCACCTATGTAAATTCTAGCGTTCAATATATCCCAATCAAATTCTTCTGTATTATTTGTAACAGTTGTTCCGCTAGTGCTTATAGTACCAATGTATTTATCAGCAAGTAAAGAATGATAAATGATTGGCGATATGTCAGCGGCTTTTGCTTTAAGTAATGCATTTACTTCATCTTTCGTATTAAAAGTAAGAAACGGATCAGTATTATCTGCAACTTTATTATATAAAGTGTTAGCATTTTCTAGAGTCAATGGTGTACCTGCCACTTGCAAATTTACGATTTCCCATCTATTAGCAGTTTTATTTGCTACTAATGTTATGCTATTACCAATTCCCAGTATATATGGAACATTTAATCCCATATTCTCGATACTCATTTCATTTAGAAAAGGATGAATTGTCGTATCAGTAGATCCGACATTCTTTATCGTTATCTGTTTTCCATCAATAACTAAAGATGTAGTAGGAAGGTTAAAATTTACTGAAGCACCATTAGCTATTACGATATCAAAGTAATATTGTAAATCGTATAGATTTGTATCAGTGAATATTTTTATTACTGGATCTTTCCATATAAAGCTAGAAACTGGAGACCAATTTGCAAATGTAGCATTATAGAAAAATGAAACAGATTCAAAACGATCTAATCTGTAAATTGTTCTTCCAAATGTCGGTTCATCAAACTTAGCTCCACCTATTATGCTTATATTAGTAGATACATCTATTAAGTTTTTTATAACGTACTGTTTATTTGGATTACCCACAGTAGGTAAATAAATGTTCTCTACTAAATTACCGATAAGTATTACGTCATCAGATTCTAGGACAGTATAATCTCCTGGCATTAAATATTTAATGACTTTATTCTGTGACACAGGCAGAGCATATTTAGATAAAATGTACCAATGATGACTAGTACTATCGAAGACTAGCGTTATAGATTGCATAGCGTCTAGTTCATATGGTAATTCAACTAGATCTATACCTACACTTAATCCATTTGCTACAACACCTGTTACAGTAGTTCCAAGATTTTTAACGGTTATTTCTTTACCATTAGCAAATGTGTTAGGTAAAAGCACACCTACTGCATTACCGTTGCTTAAGATTATATCGTCAGTTTCCAATACTTGATAATCTGATAATCCGTAGCCATTAAGATTAGTAATAGTCAGGTTGTCCACAGTCGGTATTATAGTATAATCTGATTCTATTACCCAATTCGTACCCGCTGCGAAATATGCAATTGTTACTGCACTTTTTGCAGGTATAATAAATGCTGACAGTGTATTATCGATAGTTATACTAGTAGATGTAACAGTTAATTCAGCATTAGATAAATTCTTGATGATAATCGGTTTCTCATCAATAGGAGTATCTGGTAAAGTTAGATTATTATCGGCGTTTGGTGCTACTACTATGTCATCAGTCGGTAAAATTTGATAAGGACCTGCTGAAATCCACTGTATAACTGGCACAGTATCTCCATTACCTCCAAGTTGTTCCCAAACTCCATCAGTTTTATGATAGAATTCATTACCAGTATCATTAAAGTGAATAACTTGACCTATGTCATATGTTTCTATGTCATAGCTTGGTCCGCCAGGCAGTGGACCATCTTGAATATCTATGAATATTTTTCCTTGTATCTTTTTCATTATGTTACTGGTATTGGGTTTATTTTAGCTTCTGTATCATTTAATATGACTGTGTTACTATATTTATCTGTATATTGTAATTGTACTTGATCATTA
>Ga0302296_1001084_pt1 | contig 20524 bp, 17 predicted proteins | sample III_Fen_N3_1_FD_194546 | JGI IMG/M metagenome (GOLD analysis project Ga0302296, IMG submission 194546) | Peat permafrost microbial communities from Stordalen Mire near Abisko, Sweden - III_Fen_N3_1 | ecosystem: Environmental > Terrestrial > Soil > Wetlands > Permafrost | place: Sweden: Abisko...
GATGCATCGGTATTGTCTGTAAGGTTTTCGATCAATGATCTTTTTTTCTCAGAAGCAAATCCGCAGGGAGTTTCCACAGCACAAGTTATGCTTACTGTAAAACTGTGGAGCATGACCCAGGCCAAAGCACTGACTGACACTGCAGTAGTAAACCTGAGTATAATAAAAGAAACCGGGAAACAGGAGTATATCTATGAAGTACCCCTTAAAGTTGAAAAAGGGAATGAATATCTTGCCGAAGTCAAAATACTAGACAGGCTCAGACTTATTGTATCTCAATCATTTATCCAGTTTAATACTCTCTCCTATACCAACAGGTATAATTTCAGGGTTGTGGGTCACTTCGATAAAAATGAGCTTTTCACACCGGTACTAAGACTTGATGAGTACATCAACCTCGTGTATTCCCATGGCCATATTGACAGCCTCTTCATTTCGTTTTATAAGCCATTCAGGGAGGTACCCGATCCTCCGTCAATGCTGCTTCCTGAAAAGACACTTGACTATGAACCAATGAAAATGGTAGCGCTCCCTTATTCCGATACTCTTCCAATGATGTTTCCCAAAGAAGGAATATATCTCTGTTCAATCGACAGGAATATTAAGGATGGATTCACATTTTTAAATCTGGGTTCCACATATCCGAGGCTAACAAATCCGGCGGTTATGATAGAGCCATTGGCTTACCTTGCATCGCAGGACGAATTGGCGGAATTAAAGTCTGCAGCAAAACCGAAGGCAGCACTTGACGCTTTCTGGATTAAGTGCGGAGGGAATGTGGATAAATCCCGTGAATTGATCCGGATATATTATACTAGGGTTCTTTATTCAAATTACTATTTTACCTCATATAAAGAAGGCTGGCGAACTGAAAGAGGTATGATTTATATTATTTACGGACCACCTGATAAAGTATATAAGACAACCGATGGTGAAAGCTGGGGATATAAAAAACCGATTGTAAGGTCTAAATGGAGCGGTCGATTCGCCGTAAAGGATTCTTATCTATATTTCAACTTTAAAAGAAGAGAAAACAACTTTTCCGACAATGACTATTACCTGAGCCGCAGTGAAACGCTGATTACATTCTGGGACAAGGCTATTGCCAGCTGGAGAAAAGGAATCGTATTCCGGCTTGATAATCCTAAGGATATTTAGGAGGTAATTAAAATGTATTTTACAGAATAATAAACAACCTATATAAGCCCCTTGAAAATCAATTTATTCACCCCATCCCCAAAGGGAGTAAATTGATTTTCTTCGCTCCCCTTGGGGACGGGATAAAAGAAGAAAATCAATTTTTATTTATCTATATATAATACATGCAAAAGGAATCAGATTGTATTTTTGGGTTGCACGCTGTAATAGAGGCTATTAAAGCAGGAAAACAAATCGACAGGCTGCTCATAAAACAAGGTCTTCAGGGTGCTTTGTATCATGAACTGATGACAGAAGTCAAATCACATAATATAGTATATCAGATTGTACCTGTTGAGCGAATAGAACTTGTTACAAGGAAAAATCATCAGGGGGTACTTGCCTGGCTTTCTGTTATTGAATATCAATATATTTCCAACCTGCTTCCTATGGTTTATGAAAAGGGAGAAGATCCCCTTATCATTGCACTCGATGGCGTCTCCGACGTAAGGAATTTCGGGGCGATTGTGCGTACTGCTGAATGTCTTGGAGCTCATGCTGTTATTATTCCTGAAAAAGGATCTGCACGGATAACAGCAGATGCCGTAAAAACATCAGCAGGGGCACTGCACTCATTTCCTGTTTGCAGAGAAAAAAGTATTGTCCGCTCAATAGAATATCTTAAAGAATCAGGTTTAAAAGTATTCTGTGCCGGTGAAAAGTCAGGGGAGTCAGCATCAGAAGTCTCATTAACAGGACCCTCTGTATTAATTCTCGGATCAGAAGACAAGGGAATCAGCCGAGAGCTTATAGCACTCTCTGATCACCAGATTAAGATTCCGATGACAGGTACTATAGGATCATTGAATGTATCGGTTGCGGCCGGAATCCTTCTCTATGAGATAGTCCGGCAACGGGCTCTGTGAACTATTCAATAATATTTCTGATCCTTTGGTCGAGCATACCCTGATCAGCTGTAAATGAAGCAAGACCGGCAAGCGTCAGCAATGTATCAGGAGCAATTTTCTCTTCGCTGATCTTTTTCTCCCATCTCTGATGCACCGGAATTTTCCCATCCGAAATAATGAAACCTTTCTCTTCTTTAGTCAGGGAAGGGAACATATCTTCACATCCCTCATCATGAGCAATATGAATAAGTTCAGAACCTGATAAGGGTAGTTTACCGGCTAACCGTTCGGCCAGTTTCAGCACTTTATTGTCAACTTCCCAGAATTTCTCCAGATGAGCATCCTTTGCAGAATCAAATATACTCACATCATAGTTTTCATGCGTATGGGACGTAAACTTACCCGATAATTCTTTATGTCCGGCAGCTGCAACTTTTGGCGGCATTGTAAATACATCTACGCCGGCAAGAAGATCTAGCTGATTAAAGCTCCTTAAACTTGCGGCTATCTGTTTCGTCTGCCATGGATTCTCTGCAGATAGACCGGTAACCCAGTTCTGTGATGATATTACCGCCTTCTCACCTGCCCCTGAACCATCCCCAAGCTTGTTGTTTATGATATAAGCACCAATTCTGCCCAGGAAGACATTTACATAATCAGGTCTTGCCACTTTTGTCACAAGTACATTTTCACGGGCACTGAAACCCAATGTAAAATTGACTTTTACTCCTGAATCCTTCAGCAGTCGTGCTCCAATTATCCCTTCAGCAGTATAGGGCACTTTGACTATGAATTGTTCTGGACATATATCATGGAATCTTCTTCCATAGTTTTGAATAGCCTTTATATCATGCGCAGTGTCGGTATGAAGTTCAACGCTTACAAAACCTCCAAACTTTAAGGCCAGCCTAAGGGCATGCCGGGCATTTAAAATAAATGCTATCTCCTTAACCCTTTCCTCCTGTGGCAGGTCACGTACTACACTTTTTGCCTCAGATATAAAAATATCATATATTCCTTTTTGTATTTCATTGTTAAGCAATGAGTTATTGGTTGTTAAGGCTGCCATCTCAGCAGACCAGTTGGCTTCGGCCTCCTCCACATCACCTGTATCAAGCCACAGTTCTGTACCGGTGTTAACAAGTGATTCCCAGAAGGGGTCGCTTTTGCCAGTCACATGTTTTTCATTAAGATTTTTCCAAACAAAATCGCTAATTCTGGTATTTAAGTCTGCCATGGTTTTAAGTATTGATGTAAAATTCAATTATTTCATTTATTCAGTATTGGTTGCAGATCATCACCAGTAGGTTGTTGGAAAACTCTGAGTCCGAACTCACTCATTATCGCCAGAAAGTGCTCAACAATCTCGGACTGAAGGTTTTCATAGGGGACAAACTGATTATTTTTTGTAAAGAGATAAAATTGTAAAGGAAGGCCATTACCTTCTATCTGCCTGTGTTTAATAAGTATTGTCTGCTTCTGGTCAACATCCTGATGATTCTTCAGGTAAGATTCAGCATAAAATCTGAATACTCCCAGATTTGTCATTTGGGAAGGATTAAAAAAAGGAGACTCACTATTTTTTATATCCTTACCAGGCATATCCTTTTTCAGTTTTGCTGATTGAATAAATTCATTTAATGCGGGGACTCTGCAAAGCCGCTCTTTCATCTCCTTATCAAGGAATCTGATACTTTTCATATCTATGAAAATCGATCTTTTTATCTGCCTGATGCCAGATTCCTCCATTCCTCTCCAGTTCTGGAATGAATCATTAACAAGCGAATAAGTAGGAATGGTAATTATAGATTTATCAAAGTTCTGTACCTTAACTGTATTAAGAGTAATATCTTCAACCACACCATCGATATCACGGCGGGGTATTGAAATCCAGTCACCGACTTTCAGCATCTTATCTGCAGATAGTTGAATACTGGCAACCAAGCCCAGAAGAGTATCCCTGAAGACAAGTATCAAAACAGCGGTTATAGCACCTATGCCTGCGACCAGCGAGCTGATATCTTTCTTAAAGAGCACCGATACAAGTACAAGGATAGTGACAACTATTACAAATATTTTTACCAGCTGAACATATCCCTTTATATGGCGATGCCGGGCGATAGGAAGAGTTTTATAAACTTCATGCCAGGCATCTATAAATGAATTCAGGACTACTGTTCCCACAATTACCATGTAAATATAGGTCATTTTATGAACCACTGCCAGCCAGTTAGGATAAGCTTTAAGAGCCCATGCGGCCAGAAACCAAATCACAAGTGCAGGTGCAAAATGCGATAACCTGGTAAAGACTTTTTGTTCAAGGAAAATATCATCCCATGTATTTGTGGTCTTTTTAACTATTCTTGTAACAACCTGAAGGATGATGGCTTTTGCTAAGAGGTTTGCCAGCCAGCTCAATAATATGACAATAAGAACGAGTGCAATCGTACTAAGAAATGAAGAAAGACTATAACTTAATCCTGCATCAACAAATATATCTCTAAACCATATCCCGGGATCATTTAAAAATGTCATATCCGTTTCCTTAAATAATTAGTGGCAAAAATAGATAAATTATCAATCGGTCTGAATGAATATTTTTAGCTTTACATCATTCTTGTAAAAATAAATTAGCTATGAGAACAATCATAATCTTCATTTTGTTTGGTGTCACAGCCAATCTGTTTGGGCAGCCGGGTTTTGATAAGTATTTTACTGATAAAGTATTAAGGTTTGATTTTATGCTGGCAGGGAATAGCCGGAAGACTTTGGTATACCCTGTAGCTATGAAAGAAGAACCATTTTGGGCAGGATCAAATATAAATCTGATTAATCCTTTTAATTCAGGAAACTTTAAATATGAACTATTCGATTCTACAGGGAATACACTTATCTACTCAAGACCCTTCTGCACACTATTCCAGGAATGGCAGACGACGGATGAAGCAAAAGCCACTGACAGAAGCTTTTATGAAGTTGCTACCATGCCTTACCCGAAATACAAAGTCAGATTCATGCTTAGTATAAGAGAACACGATGGCAAGTTTTCCAGATTATATGAAACAATTATAGACCCGGCGGATCATTTTATCAGAAAAGAGAATCCCATTAAGGTACATACCGCAAAAATCTATAGCGGAGGGGATCCTCATACTTCCGTTGATCTGGCATTTATTGCTGAAGGTTATAAAGCTGAAGAGATGGGGAAATTCAGGGAAGATGTAAAAAAGATGGCTGATATTCTTTTTGCTGAAGCCCCTTATAGTAATTATAAGGATAAGTTCAATATCTGGGCTGTCGAATCAATTTCCCAGGATTCAGGGACAGATATTCCCGGTGAGAAAATTTATGTTAATACTGCTGTGAATTCAAGTTTCTATACATTCGGTCTTGACCGGTATCTTACTACCCAGGACATAAAAACCGTAAACGATTTCGCAGCCGCTGTTCCCCACGATAATATAATTGTCCTCATAAACAGCACAAGATACGGAGGAGGAGGTGTTTACAACTACTATAGCGGGACAACAACAGATCATCAGCTCTCACCAAAGGTCTTTATTCATGAATTCGGTCATGGCTTTGCCGGTCTTGCTGATGAATATTATTCGTCAGCTGTTGCATATGATGAATTTTATCCCCTCAATGTTGAGCCATGGGAACCAAACATCACAACAATGGTGAACTTTGAATCAAAATGGAAAAAGATGATAGCTAAAGATACTCCGGTACCAACTCCTCCCGAAGAGAAGTACAGCAATGTTACGGGATTGTTTGAAGGTGGAGGTTATTCTGCAAAAGGGATTTTCCGGCCTGAGATGGACTGCCGTATGAAGAGCAACGGGGAGAAAGGCTATTGTTCCGTCTGCCGTAATGCAATTAAGGAGATGATTGAATTCTATATAAAATAATAAATATGCGCCGTAGGGACGTTGCATGCAATGTAAAACAATTAATATGCGCCGTAGGGACGTTGCATGCAACGTCCCTACTACCACGCATTTACAAAATTTATTTGTTCTTCCTGTCAACAATATAGAATAAGACAAGACTTAATCCTCCGAAGAAGAAGATCATTGCAGGGTAGTTGGCGCCATCATAAAGGACACCTGCATTTGATAAGATAGCACCTACAATAATACCTAATGCGATTCCCATGAAGAACATTCCTGTTTTCAGTGTGGCTTTATTCCAGTTAAGCAGAGAATTCTGACCTTCCTTGCCGGTGTTGAATAAACTGGCATCTGCACCCTTGTCTATAAGTGCCATTCTTTCTTTATTACGGGTGGTGATATGTACATAATAGATTCCGAATACGGTGGCAAAAAATGCGATAAATGCGACTAAAACTTCCATGACTTTATAAATTTGGTTAATAACTCTTTTTGTACCTTTAGACTATATATATTATCTGACGGTTACAAAAAAAGATTATTAAATAAAAATAATTTTCATGTAACCAATTTATAACTTTGCGCGTCAAACAGGCAGAATGGATTATAAGGGTGACATATATTATATTGAGCAGGTCCTGGCAGGAAAAAATAACGCATTCGGATACATTGTTGACCAGCATAAAAATAATGCCTTTAATCTGGCTTTCAGAATATGCGGGAACCACGAAGAAGCGGAGGAACTTGCACAGGACTCCTTTTTAAAAGCTTATAGAGCGCTAAACAGTTTTAAAATGAAAAGCAGCTTTGCTACATGGTTCTACAGGATAGTTTATAATACTACCATTTCGCATGTAAGATTAAAAAAGAAAGGTGTTCTGTCACTTGAAGATTTTCCAGCCGATGCAACAGATTTTATAGGAACGAACACCAATGAAGAGGAAGCAGAAAAAGAATACAGGAATTCATTGGTTAACTTTGCACTGCAAAAAATCACTGAAGAAGAAAGAGGGTTGATCAGTCTTTATTATTATGAAGATATGAGTACCGATGAGATTGCTGATGTTACCGGAATAAGCAAATCAAATATCAAAGTAAGATTATTCAGGGCAAGAAAAAAGATGCAGGAAATTATTGAAAAAACTGAAAAGAAAAAGTTAATTTATCATGAATAGCCAGGAAATATATAAGGAAGATCTACTCAGGAAGTATATTGATCCTGAGATGATTGAAGAAGCTCCTAAAGGATTTACATCAAAAGTAATGACTCAAATCCAGTTGGAATCAAAGCCATTACCGGTTACCCAAACCTTAAGGGAAAAAAGTTTTGTACCGGTTATATCAGCTTCTGTTACAGTCTTATTAATTGCAGCAGCCTTTCTGATTCCCGATAATAAATCTGCTTCTTTAACAAGTCTGTTTTTGAATCTTTCTAAAAATCTTAAGATTTCTTTGCCTGAAGTAGATCTGTCATCAGTTTTCAGGCTTACACTACCTTCAGTAATGATTTATGTATTTTTGGGAATTTTGATACTAACCTTATTTGACAGAGCTCTGTACCATATATTTCACAGGGAAAAATAGTCTGAAGACTTTACAGACTTTATAGACTTTACAAGCTTTCCACCTTTGAATTGAGTCCTTTTGCATTGAGAGATCTGCTCATTGCATTTAGCACTTCCACAATGCCTAACTTAACCTCGCAGCTACCTTTGAAATGAACAATAAGTGCGCACTGTTCAGCCTGAACTGAATCATGTCCGCATATCTCAACCAGAGATTTAATGACATGTTCAAAAGTATTAATATCATCATTAATGAGAATCAGTGAACCCGATTCATTTCCTCTTTTAAGTTTATCTTCCCCCCGTAATGTTTTTTCCTTCATTTCAGTTTATCAAATAGTTCTCTAGCAGTAACAACAGGTATTTCTTTTTTCCCCAACCAGGCGACCACTTGAGCATCTTTATAACCGTTCCTTTTTAAGAGGTCGGAATACTCAGCTGCAGTTTCAAATGTAATAAAATTCCCAATTAAATAATCAATTTTTCCATCCTCGAGTGTTATTATATCCAGACCCCTGTTCCCGGCAACTTTTCTTAGCCCCTCCAGAATGTCTTCTTTCAGGGGTTTTAACGAGCTGGCTACTTCAACTCTAAACGTAAGAGTTGGCGGAATAGTATCAGCATGAGTATCATTTAAACTATTTTCAATAGAGACGAGAGATTTATTGCCCCACTCTTTTTCCATCATAGCCGCCCTGTCAGCTGAAACTGTTTTATTCGATGAAAGAGCAACAACGAATGAATCTTTGAATCCTTTATTTTTAACTGTAACCAGAGCTTTGGCAGCATCTGTTGATTTGCGAAACATTCCGGCATAATAAATCGTTTTATCTGTGCCTGTAATCCTGAAACCATAGATCGGTGAAAGTCCTTTAAAAAATGCCGGTGTAACCGGATTACGGAAAACAGCAATCTGGATCCGATAAATAAGACCTGCGGGAACTTCCGAATCAATTATTAGTTTTGCTCTTGGATCAGTTGCGGGTTGCGCCAGAACTTCAAAAAAAGAAAATACTTCCACACGCCTCCTTGATGGAGGGATAATCGTCTTTGTCGTATCTGGTTTCCTGTCTACAGTTTTTGGGAGTACGTTTTCAACTTTTCGAATAGTGTCCTTTACGACTTTAATGTCACTTTTCGAAGCTGTTGAATTAATCACCATACTGGAATCCAGCTTATGGTTCAAGGTCTCAGCTTCCCGATATTTCTGATCCGCACTATTTTGATATGATGCAGCAATCTTTTCATTCTCGAGTATCCTGGTTTTCAGCGCTGATTTTTCAGTTTCAGATGATTTGTAATTGAATTTTTTCTGGTTTTCTATAACAGCGGATACAGAATCTGCTTTTGACTGGAATTCAACCGCCTCAGCCAGGACCTTTTCATAATCTGCGGGAACATTTTCTTTACCGGTAATTACTGTTGCACCATTTTTCAGGACTGGTTCTTCAATTGACGGCTTTACTGCAGCCATACTGATATCAGGTTTATTAATATTTACCGCTTCAGCCGGCTTTATTTCAGAATCAGCAACCTGTCCTTTTTTTTGAATACACTGCTGCAATAAATCAGGTACTCCCATTTCTTTTGAGATTCTCTTTCCAACTCCTTTAGTATATGATTTATACGATTCTGTTGCTTCTGAAAATTTTCCTGACATTTGCTGTGCCCGCCCAAGATAAAATAATCCGTCAGAAGGCAAGGTCTTAATGTTCCCGGCTTCCTGAATTGCATCGTGCAGAAGATTAGCGGCTTCAGCAGGATTCCTGTTTAGCTTTACAAGACATACTCCTGAATAGTATTTATACAATGGATCTTTAGTATAAGTCAGAAGCAGTTCTCTGAATTCCACGTAGGCTTTATCATAATTCCCCTGTGAAAATGCTTCAAGTGAGGATTGCCGAGTAGGTTTCATCGGAATGTCCTGCGAAAAAAGATTATTGAAGGGTATATGGAAAGTCCCGATCAGACAAAACAAAATTATCTGTTTCTTAAATTTCATAGACTGATTAAGATTAGCATACATTTAATTTTCAATATATTACACGACTCATTGTTTTCTTTGAATGAAGTCTAATGTTAATAACAATTGAATGATTTTTTGCAAATTACAACTCAAACTTCGTAAATTTACCCATAATAACAAAATAAATGCCCATGTTACAATTAAAGGAAGGAATGAAGGCCCCTGTTTTTGAAGGTACAGATCAGGATGGCAATACTGTAAAGCTAGCCGATTTTGCCGGGAAAAAGGTGGTTTTGTTCTTCTATCCAAAAGATAACACTGCCAATTGTACCGAAGAGGCTTGTAATCTCCGCGATAACTGGGATTTATTTCTGATTAAGGGTTTTGTTGTAATCGGGATAAGTCCCGACAATGAAAAATCGCATAAGGGGTATATAAAAAAATATAATCTCCCGTTCCCGCTTATTGCCGATACATCAAAAACAATTCTCAGCGATTATGGGGTTTGGGGAGAGAAGAAAATGTACGGAAGAACCTTTTTAGGGGTTATCAGAACTACATTTATAATCGATGAGAAAGGAGTAATAGTGAAGATCATAAATAAAGTAGATACAGGCGAACACTCAAAGCAGATTTTCGATTTGTACATTCAATAAATCCAATAATATGAGCAAAGAAAGAAAAGAGATAAATAAAGAAAAGCTTAAGGCACTTGAAGTTACCCTGGGGAAAATTGAAAAGGATTTTGGAAAGGGAACAATAATGAAACTTGGCGATCATGCAATCGACAATGTTCAGATTATTTCAACAGGTTCGATCGGACTTGATGCAGCTCTTGGTATCGGCGGATTACCGAGGGGCCGTGTAATAGAGATCTACGGTCCTGAAGCATCAGGAAAAACAACCCTGGCTATTCATGCTATTGCAGAGGCTCAGAAGAACGGTGGTATTGCGGCTATCATTGATGCCGAACATACATTTGATCGCAATTATGCGGAAAAACTGGGAGTAGATGTTGAAAATCTATTGATTTCTCAACCTGATAACGGGGAACAGGCGCTTGAAATTACTGATAACCTGATTCGTTCCGGAGCACTGGATATAGTTGTCATTGATTCAGTTGCAGCACTTACTCCAAAAGCTGAGATCGAAGGTGAAATGGGTGATTCCAAGATGGGACTACAGGCAAGACTGATGTCACAGGCACTAAGAAAACTTACTGCAAATATCAATAAAACAAATACTTCATGTGTTTTCATAAATCAACTCAGGGATAAGATTGGTGTAGTATTCGGTAATCCCGAGACTACCACCGGAGGAAATGCACTGAAATTTTATGCGTCAGTGAGATTGGATATCCGCCGGACCAGTCAGCTTAAAGATGGTGAAGAAATCATTGGCAGCCGGACAAGGGTTAAAATTGTTAAGAATAAGCTTGCGCCTCCATTCAAAAAAGCTGATTTCGATATCCTCTACGGTGAAGGCATCTCACAGCTTGGGGAAATTGTTGACCTGGGCGTTGATTTTGAAATTATCAAGAAAAGTGGTTCCTGGTTCAGTTATGGTGACACGAAACTGGGTCAGGGACGTGATGGCGTTAAACAGATTCTCAAGGACAATCCTGAATTGTATGATGAGCTGAAGGCAAAAGTGTCGGAAGCTCTAAAGAAATAATTAAAATTCTTTTGCACGGGCGGGCGCTGAACGAACCCCCCTTTAGGGGGGCAGGGGGGCAAATTCTTCAAGCACTGGACCCCTTTAGGGGGGCCTGGGGCAAATACTTAAGCTGACAAAAAAAATTAATAAGTATTATTTTTATGAAAAAACGACTAATACCAGTAATTCTTTTATCAATTTTATTTGCATTCTCCTGCAAACAAAATACTCCCGTAGCAAAAGAGGCAGTTCAACAGTTCAATAATCAACTGACTTCTCAAGAGAAAGCAGGTGGAGTAATGACTCCTGAAATAATGTGGAAATTCGGCAGACTGGGAACTTTTGCGCTCTCTCCTGACGGGTCAACAGTTTTATACACCGTTACTGATATTGATCTGCAGAGCGAGGCAAGACGAACCAATATCTTTAAAACAGATTTAGCCGGGAGCAATCCGATACAGCTCACAACTGAAGGGGGAAACTCTCCCCAATGGATCAATAAGGGGAAATCTATTGCTTATGTCAATAATGGAAAACTCTGCTCAATGAATGCAGACGGCTCAGAACAAAAGGTAATAACAGGGATTGCCGATTTTGAGATCTTTTGTGTCTCACCTGACGGTAACCGCATCTATTTTAACAAAAGAGTCAAATTAGATCAGACTGCCAATGAAAAGCATAACCTCCCGAAAGCGAAAGTGAGGATTATCAATGATTTGATGTACCGGCACTGGAATTACTGGAGTGATTATTCCTATAGCCATGTTTTTGTCGCCGCCTTTGACGGAAGTTCTGTATCAGGAGAAAAAGATATAATGGAAGGACAAAGATTTGAGTCTCCTACCGCTCCCTATTTTGATGATGGGGAAATTGCCTGGAGTCCTGATGGGAAATCAATAGCATATACAACCAAGAGACTTACCGGCAAAGCTGATGCAGTAAGCACTAATTCAGACATTTACCTGTATAATATTGAAACCGGTAAAGAAATTAATATTACTGAGGCAAACAAAGGCTATGATAAAAACCCGGTCTTTTCACCCGATGGGTCAAAAATAGCATACCAGAGTATGGAGAGAGATGGATACGAAGCAGATCTCGACAGACTGTTTGTTTATAATATAAAGGATGGTTCCAGAACATGGATATCGAAAGGATGGGATTTTGATGCTGCAGGTGCCAGATGGATGGATGAAAATACAATATATTTCACTTGTTCTCATCTGGGCACTTGCCAGATTTTCAAAATTTCCCTCCAGGGAGGAGGTGTTTTAAAAGTAACTGAAGGAGTGCATGATCTTGGACCAATCAATCTAAATGCAGGCATAATGGTTTCAGAACTTTTCTCCATGTCGATGGCACCCGAACTTTCCTCTGTTGATTTGAAAACAGGGGCACTAAAACAGGTAACTTTCATAAATAAAGCTATCTATAATGATATCAAAATGGGTAAGGTGGAGGAGAAATATGTAAAGACAAAAGATAAGAAAGACCTTCAGATGTGGGTAATCTATCCTCCTGACTTTAACCCCTCCAAAAAATATCCGGCATTGCTGTTTTGTGAAGGAGGTCCTCAGTCAGCTCTTGACCAGTTCTGGTCTTACAGGTGGAATATGCAAATGATAGCAGCAAAAGGATATATAGTTTTTGCTCCTAACAGGCGGGGTGTTTCAGGATTCGGGCAGGAATGGAAAGAACAGATTTCGGGCGATTATGGTGGAAAAAACATTCAGGATTATCTTGACGCAACTGATGCAATGGCAAAAGAAACTTATATAGATGCAAATAAGATGGGTGCTGTTGGTGCAAGTTATGGCGGGTATTCAGTATTCTACCTGGCCGGGGTTCATGCGGGAAGATTCAAAGCTTTTGTTTCACATTGCGGAGTATTCAACTTTGAAAGCGAATATGGATCGACTGAGGAGCTGTGGTTTAATAATAAAGATTATGGCGGACCATACTGGAAGAATCTTCCAAGCTATAAATATTCTCCTCATCTTATGGTTGATAAATGGACAACACCTATACTTATAATAACCGGTCAGAATGATTTCAGGATACCATACACTCAGAGTATGGAGGCATTCACTGCGGCGCAGTTGAAGGGTGTTCCAAGCAGACTTCTTTTCTTTGAGGATGAATATCACTGGGTTACGAAACCACAGAATGCCATCATCTGGCAGCGAGAGTTTTTTGAGTGGCTTGATACTTACCTTAAGTAATAGAAAAGTTCTGGCTGAAGAGGCTGAATAATATAAATTCCCCGCAGATTGCGCTGATTAGCGCAGAAAATATCTGCGTAGATCTGCGGGAAATAAAAACTAATTACTTTCAAGTTTATCAAGGACGATTTTCACCTTTTCCTCCATTGGAAGTTCACCGTCAATCCAGTTGATCTTCAGCCCTTTTCTTTCCATTCCTCTGAACCATGTCATTTGACGTTTGGCAAACTGATGAATTGCTATTTCAAGATCCTTAGCCATTTCATCATAAGATATTTTTCCGGTCAGATAAAAGGTAATATATTTATATTCAAGACCATAATAAATCAGGGTTTCGGCGTCTATGCCATGATCAATAAGAAGTTTTACTTCGTCAACCATTCCTGAATTCAGGCGTTGCCAGAGTCTCTCCGAAATTCTTTTTCTCCTTGTTTCCCTGTCGAACATTATACCGACCAGGAGAGCCTTAACTCTTGGAAAACCATTATATGTTTTTCCTTTATTTCTGCTGGAATGCTCAATTTCAATGGCCCTGATCAACCTTTTCTTGCTATCGGTATCTGTATTGTTATGAAGATCTTTAAAGGTTAATAATATCTCCCTGAGTTCATCCATAGATTTCTTCTCTAGCTCAATCCTCAAACCTGTGTCAGGTGGAACCTCATACATCTTATAGCCGGTTATAATACTATCAGCATACATGCCTGACCCCCCGCAAACTATAGGGAATACCTTACGTTTTCTAAGATCAGAATATACTTTATTAAAATCACGCTGATATTCGAACACATTATATTTATAACCCGGATCAACAATATCAATAAGATGACAAGGTATTGTAGTTCCGTTAATTGTGTAATCGTCATAATCCTTACCGGTACCCAGATTCATGCCCCTGTAGACCTGGCGTGAATCAGCGCTGACAATCTCTCCTCCAACCATATATGCAATTGTTGCAGCCAGGGAGGTTTTGCCTGAAGCAGTTGGCCCTGTTACCACTAATAGATCATAGTTAGATTTTAGCAGCACACTCACATTTTTATTGATTTCTATCGGTAAAGCAATATACCATAAATTTACTTAATTTTGCGCGGCGTTCAAATATGATTGGTATGACAAACAAAATCTTTTATACATTTTTCTCTTAATCACATTGAATGAAAGGCAGTAAGGCTAGTATAACAATCAAAAACAAAAAGGCTTCTCACGATTATGAGTTCCTGGAAAAATTTATAGCAGGAATTATTCTCTCAGGGACAGAAATAAAATCACTCAGACTCGGAAAAGCAACTCTTTCGGATTCATACTGCTTTTTCAATAATGGAGAACTTTTTATAAAAGGAATGCATATTGCTGAATACTGGTGGGGAAACCTGAATAACCATGATCCTCTCAGGGAGAGGAAATTACTGCTCACATCACGCGAACTAAGAAAGATCGAAAGGAAAATTAAAGAAAGCGGTCTTACAATCATTGTAATTAAGGTTTTCATTAACGACAGAGGCCTTGCAAAAGCTGAAATAGCAATCTCAAAGGGCAAGAAAGAATACGATAAGAGGGAGACCCTCAAACGTAAGGATGCTTCCCGTGAAATGGATCGTATGCGAAAAGTATAACTCTCTTTGCCCTGAGCTATGAGCCCTACATCAGAAGTTCGGGCTGAGCAGATACCTGGAGTAGAATTTGACAATATAATCCACAGCCTCATCAGAGGTATCAACTAAGGTGAACAAGTTAAGATCTTCGGGTTTTATATTATGTTCTTCTGCAAGCATTTCATTTTTTATCCAATCCATTAAGCCGCCCCAGTATTTTCTGCCGACAAGTATTATGGGAAATTTCCCGATCTTTCTGGTCTGAATTAATGTGATGGCTTCAAAGAGCTCATCAAAAGTTCCAAATCCTCCAGGAAGTACTATAAATCCCTGTGCATACTTCATGAACATAACCTTTCTCACAAAGAAATGATCAAACGTTATCAGCTTATCTGAATCGATATAGGGATTAGGATGCTGTTCAAACGGAAGATCTATATTAATACCTACTGATTTACCTTTTCCCCTGGTAGCCCCTTTATTGGCAGCTTCCATAATCCCAGGACCTCCTCCGGTTATAACACCGTAGCCGTTTTGCGTAAGCTTGAATGCTATATCCTCCGCAAGGAGATAGTATTTATTATTGTTAGCTGTCCGGGCTGAACCAAAGATTGAAACACAAGGTCCGATTCTTGCAAGTTTTTCAAAACCTTCAACCAGCTCTGAGATAATCTTAAAGACTCTCCATGAATCCGTTGTATGAATCTCATGCCATGTTTTCTGTTCAAAAGCATCTTTTATAAGATCAGCAGGTTTCTCCATCTTTTGTTTCAATAAAATTTAACAGGCTCAAATATAATTAAATTCTTATCTTTTAAGTTCCGGCCTGAGGTAATTCCCTGTATAACTTTCCTGACATTCAGCCAGTTTTTCAGGTGATCCGGAGAAAAGAATATTACCCCCGGCTTTACCACCTTCTTTACCCAGGTCAATAATATAATCAGCCATCTTTACCACATCAAGATTATGCTCTATTACTATTATAGTATTGCCTCTGTCAACAAGTTTGTTCAACACATCTAGCAAAACTCTCACATCTTCAAAATGCAACCCGGTTGTCGGCTCATCAAGGATATAAAGAGTTTTACCCGTATCACGCCTTGACAGTTCGGTTGACAGTTTAACCCGTTGAGCCTCCCCGCCTGAAAGTGTTGTTGATTGCTGGCCAAGCTTGATGTAACCCAGTCCTACATCCTGAAGTGTTTTTATTTTATGATATATTGATGGAACATTTGTGAAAAACTCAACTGCCATATTAATGGTCATTTCCAGAACATCACTGATTGATTTGCCTTTATATTTGACCTCAAGGGTTTCACGGTTATACCGTTTGCCGTTGCATTCTGTACAGTGAATATATACATCAGGCAGAAAATTCATCTCTATTGTTTTCACCCCGGCTCCTTCACATCCTTCGCATCTCCCTCCTTTAACATTGAATGAGAATCTTCCGGCACCAAATCCGCGAATTTTAGCCTCTGTTGTCTGCTCAAACAGTTTCCTTATATCGGTAAAAACTCCAGTATATGTGGCAGGATTTGAACGAGGTGTTTTACCGATAGGCGACTGGCTGACCTCAATAACTTTATCCAGATTCTCAATACCTGTGATTTCCCGGTAAGGCAAAGATGATTTACCTGAATTATGAAATTTCCTGGCAAGCACAGGATGAAGAGTCTGGTTTATAAGTGATGATTTCCCGCTTCCCGAGACACCTGTCACACAAATAAGGGTACCAAGAGGCAATGTTAAATCTACATTATTAAGGTTGTGACCTGAAGCGCCTGATAGTTTCAGAAACTTACCATTCCCTTCCCGCCTGACTTCAGGAATGTGAAATTGCTTTTTATTATTAAGGTAGGATGAAGTAATTGTATCCTTCTTCATTAATTCCTGAGGATTCCCGTGCGCTACGACTAGTCCGCCAAAACGTCCGGCTCCGGGACCCATATCTATCACATGATCGGCTGAAAGTATCATTTCCCTGTCGTGTTCTACAACAATAACAGAGTTCCCTGCATCTCTAAGCTGTTTAAGAGCAGTAATCAAACGCCTGTTATCCCTCTGATGAAGACCGATACTCGGTTCATCAAGGATATAAAGGACATTTACCAGCCTTGAGCCAATCTGCGTGGCCAACCGGATCCTCTGGCTTTCTCCTCCTGACAGCGTTCTTGCTCCCCTGTTCATCGAGAGATATTCAAGTCCGACTTCGAGCAGAAATCCGAGTCTGGTTCTTATCTCCTTTAGTATTTCTGCTGCTATCAGTTTTTGTTTATCGCTGAGCTTTTCTTCAATATCAGACAGAAAATTAGATAGTTCTTTGATATCCATCGCTGAAAGCTCACCAATATTTTTATCAGCTATCCTGAAATAAAGTGATTCTTTCTTGAGACGTGTTCCATTACATTCAGGGCAAACACTATATTGGATATATTGTTCCCTGATTTTTGTACTGTTCTTACTGCCGTTGATTGTTTCAATATTTCCTACAAAATTGACGACACCTTCAAACGTCAGGAAATAATTGGAAGTCATACCTAAAGGCGTATTAGATAATTTAAGAACTTCATCGGAACCGTAAAGTATCTTGTTCAGCGCATCTTCCGGGATCTCATTTATCGGGGTGTCGAGAGTGAATCCGTTTTTCTCGGCTATAGCTTCTATCTGCCAGAAAATCCATGTGTTTCTGTATTTTCCAAGAGGCTCGATACCTCCTTTTCGAATGCTTAGCTCTCTGTCAGGTATTAGCTTCTCTTCATCAATGCTTGATATCTCTCCAAGGCCGTTGCAATGAGGACAGGCTCCCTGAGGCGAGTTGAATGAAAAAGTATGAGGTGCCGGTTCGTTATATGATATTCCGGTTACAGGACACATCAGATGCCGGCTGAAAAACCTCGGTTCATTGCTTGTGCTGTCCAGAACCATCATAACTCCATCGCCCTGGTCGAGTGACATAAGAATAGAATCACTTAGTCTTTTATCGGAAGTATCTCCCACTTTGAATTTATCAACTACAAGCTCAATGAAATGAGTCTTGTATCTGTCAAGTTTCAAACCGGGTGTAAGTTCCCTTATTTCGTTATTAATGCGAACATTAAGAAATCCTTTTCTCCTGAGCTGTTCAAATAGCTCTTTATAATGCCCCTTTCGTCCTTTAACTATCGGGGCAAGAAAAAAAACTTTCTCTCCTTCGAACCGGCTTTTAACAAGTTCAAGTATTTGGTTATCTGAATATTTAACCATTTTTTCGCCGGACGCATATGAATACGCATCAGATGCCCTGGCATATAATAACCTTAGAAAATCGTAAATCTCAGTGATTGTTCCGACTGTTGACCGCGGGTTCTTGTTGGTTGTTTTCTGTTCTATTGATATTACCGGGCTCAGACCTGTTATCTTATCAACATCAGGACGTTCCATGCCACCCAGGAATTGCCGGGCGTAGACCGACAATGTCTCCATATAGCGCCTCTGACCTTCAGCATAGATAGTATCAAAGGCAAGAGATGATTTACCGCTTCCGCTTAAACCGGTGATTACTACTAGGCTGTTTCGTGGAATGGTAACATCAATATTTTGTAAATTATGAACCCTTGCACCAAGGACATTAATTTCATCCTTCATTTTGACTTCTCCTGATCAAAAGATATGTTCCCTGTTTCATTTTTATCAATATTCCTCATCCTTTCCGATGGAATCTTTATCATATATTCCTTATTCGATTTGGGGGTCAGGTAGGGTTTCCTGAGCCATGGATTCAGAAATTTTAACATTTTATAATTCGTTCCGAATTTCTGAGCAAAAGATGAAAAATCGGTAATTGCCGTATCAACTTTTACCTCATAGTATTTAAGTTCCGGATACAGATCCCTGTTTTCTATATTAAACCCATATTTCTCCGGATCTGTAATAAGAAGTTTATAAGCTACTGCTCTGAAAATATATCTGGCTGTTTCTTCACTCAGTAACAGGTCGTAATAGTTTTTCTGATGCTGAATATCTATCTGTTCATCTACTGCTCCTCTCCCACCATCATATGATGCAGCTGCAAGTGTCCAGTTGCCATATTTTTCATACGACCGGATAAAGTAATCACAGGCAAACTGAGTTGATTTTTCAACATCATATCTTTCATCAACGATGCTGTTTATCTCCAATCCTTCTTCCTTGCCTGTCTCAGGCATGATTTGCCAGAATCCGGTGGCGCCGGCCGGTGAGACCATATTGCTGTATTCACTTTCTGCCGCAACCAGATACTTAAAATCATCAGGAATATTATTTTTTTTCAGTATTTTTTCAATAAGAGGTAAATACCTGTGAGCCTTCATTATTATCAGAATAGAAGATGAGTGTCTGTAAGCGCTGATAAGGATTTCCCGTTCAAGGCTTTCTCTTGTATCAAAGTTTTCAAGAGGCATCTTCTCTCCTGCAAAAGTTACCTCTTCCGGCAAATCAAATGATTTGATATTATAAATTGAATCTACAACATGATGTTTAACTGTCACCGGGCTGCCATTAAACCCCTTAAAGCTCTGGGCGATAGATAAAATGATAATCACTGTGCCCATCATCACAAAACCCGTAAGTACTGTTTTCCTTTTTGAATTTATCATAATAACTCAGCCATTAAAAATAAAGTGCAAAGGTAACATTTTTGCACCTTAAAAATAATTTCACTAATGTTAAATTAATCAGGGATAAGTGTCACAGTACAGATTTCACTGTTCTCGTATCAGAATTTATATGACACACCTGAGAAGATCCCAAATGAAAAAGGATGCATGAATGTGCCTGTTGAAACACTGAAAGGATTAAGGTAATATCTGAAAGTTGGTTCGAGGTTAAGTGAAAATTTACCTGATAAATTGTATTCCATACCCATTCCGAACGAACTGCTTAAAGACAGCGGATTAAGTCCTTTAGTATCTCCAATTGGATAAACATTGCCATCAAGTGTGGTGGTTACTGTATTATGGACTAACAAATTATATGATAAACCACCAATAAGGTTTATGCCAACCGTTTTATCTATAATTTTATACCTTACGATAACAGGGAACTCAAGGTAACTGAAGTTCTGGCTTAAGGAGCTGCTTACAGGCGCAAGACTTGCTTTTTTAGGGTCAAATACATCTTTTGTATATGCAGTGACAATTCTGTCTGCAGCATTAGAGGAAAGAAAGACATCAGGATTGCTTGTAAAAACAGTTCCGTTAGCTGTGAGCACTTCAAAGCTGTGATCTCCTTTGGAAGTGTTGTATTGTCCAAAACCGCTGAAAGAATTTATCCCGTCAACTTTCTGACCTAATGAAGAATAGTAGAGACCTGACTGAATGCTGACCCTTTTGCTTATCTTATAGGAAAATGAGACTCCGCCTGAATAGGAAAAAAGCGGCTGTTCAGATGACATCAGCTGACTTGAGAGTTCATCCCCTCCTGAATTGATCCTTGAATAATAAGTAGGTGAAGCCATAGCAGCTATGGACCATCTGTTAGCAGGTTTAGTGGAAATATTTTCAGGAATATACTGGAATTCAGTGTATTTAATCTCAGCCGAGTTAACCTGAGAGAAATTCTGA
>Ga0302296_1001086_pt1 | contig 20478 bp, 7 predicted proteins | sample III_Fen_N3_1_FD_194546 | JGI IMG/M metagenome (GOLD analysis project Ga0302296, IMG submission 194546) | Peat permafrost microbial communities from Stordalen Mire near Abisko, Sweden - III_Fen_N3_1 | ecosystem: Environmental > Terrestrial > Soil > Wetlands > Permafrost | place: Sweden: Abisko...
CATTGATAATTCCATGTTTTTAATTGAATCACCAACCATGTCGGTATGTGAACCTAATTCAATGGTAATATTTGGATTATCTTCAAGAAGTTTAATTAATTCATTTAAAGCTGTTTTTGATGATTCATTTAACTCCCATTTTCCAAAGTCATAAAAAACATTTGGTATTTCAACTGGTTGTGACATACTTATCAGCTCAATTTTCTGGTCAAACGTTTTATTTTCAGTAACATTATTGGTCGATATTTTGATTTTCTTTTTCAAATAATTTGTTGCTGATGCTAATATCAAATAATCAGTATATTGTTTTAATTTAAATTTAAAAGAACCATCCTTATGTCCTTTAATTTCATTGACAGAGCCATCACTACCAAACAATGTAACAACAGCTTCTTGTACAGGCTTCTTTGAGCTTTTATCTAATAAAAGTCCTTGTGCCCAAAATTCAAGTTCAGGTAATTCGAATGAAAAGATATCATCTCCACCTTTACCTGATTCACGTGATGAAGAAAACATCCCGATTTCTCGTTTCCCTTGAAACACAATACCAAAATCATCTGCAGAAGAATTAATAGGTGTTTTTAAATCTTCAACTAACCATGAACCATCTTCAGTTTTAATTGCTCTATAAATATCAAGTCCCCCTAAACCAACACGAGCATTGGTAGAAAAATATAGATTTCCATCTTCACGAATATAGGGAAATACATCTTCTCCAGCAGTGTTAATTGTTGGTCCAAGATTTTTAGGTTTACCCCAAGGATCACCGACTTTCACTCTTTCACAACACCAGATATCATTACCACCAAGACCACCAGCTAATTCGGCAGAAAAATATAGTTTCAAACCATCAGCAGATATCGAAGGATGTCCAACACTTAAAGAATCAGCAACTAATTTTACTTTAGTAGATTTTATCCATTCTCCTCCTCTACTTTGACTTTCAATTATTTGACAGCCTAAATTTTTACCCTGTTCACGCTTACATGAAGTAAAGAACATAGTATTTTTATCTTTTGTCAATGCTGGAGTTCCATCATCAAATTGTGAATTAATACTTGAATCTTCTATTGGCAGAGCATCACCCCATTTCCCTGTTCTATCTTGTTTTATAGAATAAATATCGGTATAAATCATTCCCGAAGAAGGGTTAACTTTTTTTGAATTGGAACTTTCTCGAGATGATGTAAAAAGAACAAGTGTAAAATCATCATTAGCATAAGCAGGACAAAATTCATTTTCTTTTGTATTAATCGCTTTCATTGGCTCTACAATATAGCGATTAGGAGTTGCCAACCATTCTTTTGCTTTTGTACATGAGATGATACAAGTATCTGCACGTTTATCATTAGGAACAAGCCCTTTATATTGTGTAAAAAATGGTAAGGCTTCATCATATAAACCTAACTTCATTTTTTGTTCGGCTAAATTGAAAAATAATAATGGGTTTTTATTTTTCTTTCTAATTGATTTTTGATAATATTTAGCAGCCTTTTTAGGATAATTCATTATTCGATAACACTCAGCTGCTTTATATAATCGTTCAGAAAGTTTAGCCTCATTTTTAGTCTTTTCAATGGCTTTCTCATAAAAATCAGAAGCCGCAAAATATTCTCCTCGATTAAAAGCTTCATCAGCTTTTTTCTCAAGCTTAGACTGTGATGAACAAGAAACTATATTACTTATAATAACAAGTAGTATCGTATTTTTAAAAATGGAATATATTAATCTTTGTTTAGTAATTTTCATTTTATTTTATTTTGTCTATAACGTATAGACTATGTAATATTATTGCAAATGTATTAAATAAAAATAGGACTTAATAAACTCTTAATACTATAATTTAGAATACTCTGCAATAAATTCTTTATTTGGATATATACCTTTACCATCAATTGATAACTCTTCTTTTATTCCAGAAATAAAATACATATCAACAAATCCTTTATTTTTTGCTTCAATCTTACCTCTTGGTATACAAGTAAAAAAGTCTTTAACATATTTATATGTGTCACCAGAAATATTGACTTTATTGCTTTCACCCGATGTTTCCATTCGACTTGCCGTATTCACAGTATCTCCCCAAATATCATAAGCAAACTTTTTTTTGCCAATAACTCCAGCAATTAAACTTCCAGTATGAATACCTACACGAATATCCCAAGGTTTTAAACCTTCAATTAATTTTTCTTTATTCGTTTTTTCAACATATCGAACGATTTCCAAACCGACTAATACAACATCTATTGGATTACTGTTATTTCTCATTGGAATTCCACCAGCACACATGTATGCATCACCTATCGTTTTAATCTTTTCTACATAATGTTCTTCACAAAATTCTTCAAAACGAGAAAAGTAATTTGCCAATTCCTTAACAATTTCCTGAGGATGCATATTTTCACAAATATTTGTAAAACCTTGAAAATCGGAAAATAGCACAGTTACCTTTTTGTAATATTGTGTTTTTGCTTCTCCGTGAATAATTAATTCACGTGAAGTTTCCTCTGGTAAAATGTTTTTCAATAAATCTTCAGATCGTTTTTTTTCATTTTCAAGTTCTACCTTCTGATTCTCAATTTCATCACGTTGCCGTTTAAGTTCTTGATTTATATCTTCTAGAGATTTCGTTGAGGAAAATAGAAAATCATTTTTAATACGCAATTTTTCTAATTCAATCAGTTTTGATTTTAAGATTGTATTTTCTCCATGAAACTTTTTATATTTTTCAGAGACTTTACACATAAAGAATAATCGCTCTGTTAAAACATTAAAGTCGGCATATTGTATTTCTGTTAATACATCAATAATATCATTTTCTTTATTACAAATTGTACGAATAGAAAAATCATTACTAATAACAATAATAGGTACTAAATGTAATATGGAAATTTGTTGTATTCGTTTAATAAATTGAGGAATGTATTCTTTATCATTAAGTTTTAAAAGAAATACATCTACAGGAACAGTAAATGAATTGAGTTTTAAAAAATCTGAAGGATTAATATAGATAAAATTGAATCTGTCTTCAAAATCGTAATTACTCGATTTTTGAAAAACTTGTGCATGTTCACTATCAATAATTACAATATTATATTTCATTTTAATTATAGATTATTCCTCAGATTTTCATTAAAAAACTTTAAACAACCTATTAAAAAAATCAATTGGAAAAATACTGCACAAACGATTTGATTAGCGACCTGTACTTATATTAAAGAATCTATCAGCTGGATTGCGAACATATCCCCAATTGCGACCACCCTTTGGTAATGCTAAATTATGAATTTCAATAGCAAGTGTTACTTCATGAGTACCACCTGTAGACATTGATGCATTAGAAATTGTCATATCATAACTATAACATAATCGGAAATTTTGTTTCCCATCACGTGAATATTTAATAATACCAAGCATAAACACAACTGCATCAAATTGTTTACCAGTAACCGATTTATATGTGTTTTTATCAATATCTGCACGTTTTGCATATTGCTTTCTCATCCAAACACCAGTATACAACTGAGACATAAATGACAAACGAGATGGAATTATAGCATTTAAACCAAACGATAAAGTTTTAAATCCAGTTTCATCTCTTTTAAAGAATGTTTTTGATAGTTTTTGATTTTCATATAAAATACCTGGAGCAACAAGGAAATAACTATTGTAGAAAGAATTTCTGTTAACTCTAATTACAGAATACCATTGAGCATTTACCTTTAAAGGTAGTTTAGCTTTACTATTTGGCAAATAACCATTATCAGGTTCATTCAAGTGAAAAAATGAGATACCAATATTGTTTGTTGCAATTGGTTTCGTTGATGTTTGCATAATATTAAAACGACAAACAGCACCTGCACTTAAATCAAGATATGGTTTATTTCTTCCTGTAGGTTGAACAAATTCAGTTTGAAAGATATTTCCTAATCGAGGATCTAACTGATCGGGCATAACCAACCGATTATAACTAACTTGTTGAATACCATAAGCTCCGCCTAGTCCTAATTGAAAAATCATATCACGAGATATTCCAATTCTTTTAGCGTATTGTAATCCAATTTGATTTGCTGTTAAAAACGATTCACCTTTTGTTGATGACAACATATTTAATCCAAAAGCACCATTTAAGAATTTAACATCATAAAACTCAACCATTAAATGCGTTGTAGAATATGTTCCTGGAACACTTGTCCAAAATTGACGATTTGTTAAAACAGCACGTAAACCAGGATTAATACCTGTAAATGCTGGATTATAGTATGCTTCTTTGAAAAAGAACTGGGAGAAGTTCGGATCCTGTGCTTCAACTTGAGAAATATAACCTGTGAACAGGATAAGGAATAAGTAAAACTTCTTCATAAAGGCGTATATATAGTATAAAAAATATTTTCTTTTTATAACAAAGTATCAATCCGTAACACAGAACCTACGTATGCAAACTTATGAAATTTTATCATATTTCACATTATTTCATGATTTTTTTTACATTTTTTTGAAACCTTTTTTTTATAGATCATTTTCTATGCTATTTATTAGAATGATATTCTTGTATATAGGCATTCATTTATTCCTAATTTACAAAAAAATAAATTTATTTGGATGCAACCTTTTAGCGAATTTTAATGTCATAGGAAAGGTGGGTTAACTACTTATTCTTCAATAAACACAAAAAGATAAAGTGTTATATTAACAATATAATATTTTATTGTAATTTCGAAACCGCTTATTGTTTATATTACACATATGAAAAGATTTTTTATATTTTGGGCTGTCCTATTTTTAAGTATAAGTACATTATCTGTTTTTGGACAATGGCCAACCTTAAGTATTAATTCGGGAAATCCTAATTTCCCTTTCCCACAATTTTTAGAATATCAGATGGGAAAATCATTAGCAAAATACAATGCAGAAGGAGTTACTCATGCTGATATGGAAAAAAACATGCGTGAAGCATATGAGATTATGACTCACCGTTGTAGAATGACTGGAACTACATTTTGTGGAGTACCTTATATTACGTTTAACACTGCTGCTGTCCCAGGGAATTATGGAACTTTTTGTTCAGAAGGAGACGGTTATGTATTACTTGCTGCTGCAATTTTTGCAGATCAACCTACTTTTAATGGTTTATGGATGTGGATACATGATAATAGATTAAGTAATGTAAAAAAATACAAAAAATGTGAAATGTTACGACCTGATTATAAGTTCGTACCCTATATGGCTGGTTGGGAATCAGAAGAAGCAACTGCCGCTGGTGATGGATTATGTAATTCAGCGACAGATGGTGATGTTGACATTGCTATGGCATTATTAATTGCATATAAACAATGGGGTGAATTTATGTACCATAATGGCACTTTGGTTAAAGATGCTTGTGGTGCACCTATTTCATATAAAGCGGCGGCTCAAAGTGCTGTAAAAGCATTAGTCGATACATTTGCATTGGTTACACCAGGAAGTGGTGTTAAGGGATATATGATTGGAGATATTGGCGTTGATGGATACGTTACCAGAGGAAATACTTGGGGTGAATTAACAACTTGGCGTACAGCAAATACCGATCCTAAATATGCTTGGTTAAAAACACCTCCTTATGTATATAGTATCTGGGGTGGAACGTATGTCGATTATATTGCACCAGCATATTTCAATGAATTTGCAAATTGGTTGGAAAATGAAGATGGGCAAGGAACAACGTGGCAGATTAATCAATTTAAGCGAGCAGAAGCGTCATCCGATTGGATAATGGGTCAATTATATAAACAAGGCGGTATTGGATGTGCCGGCACATTTTCCTGTACAAATGATGGCTCAAATCCCACTTTTGGATTCTATAGCGATGGAGAGGATTTTCGATTATCGTGGCGGACAAATTTAAATCCGATGTGGCACGGTGCTCCTCAAACTACATGGAATCCAGTCACACACGAAACTGTTACAAGTACAAATACTTTTGAAAAAGACATCGCACTGCGTCATGCTTTGCGAATGGAAGCTCCGTGGAGTTCCGAAAATGTTATTGAATGTAATAAAATGGGAGCATCACCAGATGCTGGTCAGCCCAAATGGTATGGAGTTGCACACATACCACAAAACTGGACATTTAAAGGTGTTGTTAAGCAAGATAATACTCATATAAACAATGCTGTTGGTACAGGTGCACCAGCTTGTGTTCTTTCTGAAAACTTAACATTACTTGCAGATATTTATCGTCAATCGGAAATAATGTGGGATGGTAATAATACTTTGGCAATTTTAACTCCGACAGAAAGATATATAGGAAGTACCCCTAAATATTTCCATGAATGGTTTCGCGTACTTGGTTTATTAACTTGTACAGGCAATTTGCATGCACCAAGAAATATGGTTGCTGCTGCAAATATGAAAGTTTATATGTCAGTAAATAAAACCTATGCGTATCAAGGTGACCAACTAGAATATAAGGTAAGTTATCGAAATTATGGAAAATTAGATGCAACAGGTGTCACCATTACAACACCTTTAGATCCCGATTATACATTTGTTAGTGCAAATAAAGGTGGAAAATTAGTTGGGAATAATATAGTCTGGACTATTGGTACAGTTCCTGGGTTTAAATCTGGGGGATTAGAAGCAACCAGAGATTCAGTATCATTTATAGTTACAATAAAAGATACCCTGAATAAAAGAGTTTGTTTGCAAAGTACCATTTCAAGTAGTAATGCTCCAAATTGGGTAAGTAATGAATATCCGAACAATGCGACCTACACTATGGAAAGAAATTGTGTAGATATTTTAACACTAAGAACATTGTTAATTTCTAAAACTTCGAATCGTTTAAAAATGAACCCAAACGATATCGCTCAGTTTACAATTAAATTCGAAAATCATGCATCTGCAGATTCTTGGTTAAATGGTGGACGTAGTAATGTAGCTCTTTCATATGGTAATTATATAGCAACAGGAGGTTATAATTTTTATCAATACGTTAGATTTTGGCACGATGCATCTGAGAGTTATATAAACCTACATAATTATAGAATATCATATTTTATGAATGATGTTGCTGCAATTGGGTTATATAATGCAACAACAAATCCTACAGGATGGAAATTCAGTGTTGATAATCAAAATGACTTAGATAAATACGGCTATAATCCTACAACTGGACCTATTACATTTACACATCAAAAAATTCCAGCAGGTTTTGATAATTTTGGATACTGGAATCAAAGAATAATTGTACAATTTGCAGATGTACTTTCTGCACCAACTACACATATTTTCGATAAACTAGATAGTGATTATCTACTACATAAAGGTGTTAGAGGTCCAGCTTTAATTCGTTTAGCATTATTATCTACACCTGCATCACAACTTGAACCTCGTTTATTGGACGACTGGTCATATTCGACAGCTATAAAAAGTTCGAGTCTTGACGGGCAAGCCGATCAGTTTTATCCAATATCACCAAGTTATGCTGATGTTAATAATTTAGGAGTACCGATTACAAATTTTGCCAGACATGTTTGTAGTCCAAATGTAAGCAATTACGATCGTGTATTATTGGAAGAATTTGATGGTTATACTTGGCGAAGAATAGCCGGGAGAGGACCACTTCCAGGAAGAGAAGCTACAATGGTTGTAGTTACAGATACAATTCCAAAAGAATTAATTTGGAAGGGATTTGTTAATGATTTGACTTTAGGTGTTAAAGCAACTTATACTGCAGCAGCTACTGGTGCTAATTATACGGGGATTGTTCGTTGGACAGTTCCAGGAATGTTAGTTGGAGAAAAAGGAAATTTAGTTTATGAAGTAATTGCACGTGATATAAATTGTCCAGCAGCAGACAAAAATTATATAAATGCTGCTTGGATACAATCACAAACAGATTCGCCTGATTCTTCTTCAATATCATTAACGACAACATGTACTGCACTTCCTCCAATAATTACACCTCAAACGTCATTATTTAAAACAGCTAATGTTACTCAAGCAAAAGTTGGTGATGTTATTAGCTATACATTAAAATATATTAATACAGAAGGAACAGATGTTGTTGCAAGCTTCAATAAATCATCAGATTGGAAAGCTATGGGAAGTGGAAGTCTTCCTGATTTTAAAACAGCATCAACTTCAATTTCTTTAGACCAAAATGCTAATACTAGTAAACCAAATAGTAATGGATATGCTTTTGGACATATAAAATCACATGGAAAAAACGGATATATAGAAGCAACAATACAAGGAACAAATTCTAGCCCTCTTTATTTAGTATTTAGACACACTGCAGGAACTCCTGGCCAAGCAGATTTTAAGGGAGTAATGCTTAAATTAACTCCAAATCCTCAAGGAGATAATACGATCAATTTCCAAGTATTCAATAATAGTACTTCTCTCATTTCTGAGACAATGATATCTTATGGAGGAGTAGCTCATCCATTTAGTATTAAAGTTGAGCTTATTGATAGTAAAATGTATATATACATTAATGATTTTACAGGTAATCCATTAAAAGTATATAGTGGACTAACAAATGTTGATGCTGGTTATGTTGGTATTTTGGCTGATAATTCTGGATCACAACAAACAATTACAGGCTGGAAAACATATTTCGATTCTGCTTTCGATTTAAACATATTTGATCCACTCCCTACTACACTTACAACCCCTACGAATATTTCAAATACTGGAGCATTAACATCGGGTACAATAAAATGGCCGACCGTAGCAGGACCAATATTAGCAAATGCCACTTACACTCAAACATTTGATGCTAAAGTAGCCAGTTGTTCCGATTACATTGTAAATATTGGTATGGCAACGGTTTATGGTCTTGATACATTAAAATCGCTGAATGCTGTTAAATGTGTAACCGGAGTAACATGTACAACACCTGCTTCGATTTCTATAGCAGCTAGTCCATCGGCGACAGTTTGTGCTGGAAACACTGTTACTCTTTCAGCAACAGCATCGCCTATTAATACAACATGGAAATATGCATTTAAAAAAGCAACTAGCGTAGTACAAGATTTAGCGACTACAAGCTATACTGCAAGTGCTACTGGTAGTTATACTGTTTTAGTATATGATACAAAAGACTCTGCCACTTGTAATAAAACTTCATCGGCAATAAATGTTGTTATTAATTCTTTACCATCAATAGTCGCTTCGGCATTACCAACAGCTGTTTGTTCTGGAGCATCAGCTACCGTTTCAGCATCGGGTGGTTTAAGCTATGTTTGGGACAATATTGCTATTGGTACTTCAACAAGTAAAACTGTTGCACCAACTCTAACAACAACGTATGTCGTAACAGGAACTGATGTAAACAATTGTCAAAATACTGCAACCGTTAGCTTAAAAGTAAATACATTACCCACAATAGCAGCGACGGTAAGTCCTACTATAATATGTAATGGAGCAACTGCAACAATATCAGCTTCGGGAGGAAATTCTTATATCTGGGATAATGGTGGCGGAAATTTAGCAAATAAAGCTATTACTCCAACTTCAACAACATTATACAAAGTAACTGGTACCGATGTAAACAGCTGTTCAAGTACAACTAGTATTTCTGTTACTGTTACTGCTTTACCAACGGTTACTGTTACATCAGATGTTGCAACTATTTGTGCAGGAGGTACAGCAAAACTAACAGCATCGGGAGCAACAACTTATGCATGGAGTAATTTATTACCTCCCAATGCAATTAATTCGGTTACGCCATCAACAACCACTACGTATAGTGTTACCGGAACAACAAATGGATGCTATGCAACAAGTTCAGTTAAAGTATCGGCGAATCCTAATCCAACAGTTACAGCATTTGGCCCTTATGCTGATGTTTGTTTAAATGGTGGAAATAGCACATTAACAGCATTACCAACGGGTGGAACATTTACAGGAACAGGCGTTACTGGTACTCAGTTTGATCCAATGGTTGCAAAACCTGGAACAATTGCAATGAATTATTCGGTTACTGTAGCAGGATGTACAGGAACAGCAACAACAAATATTATAGTAAAAGATACTTCGGCAATAAGCATAACAGCTCCTAATACGACATGTATTAATGGAGGAACAATTGCCTTATCGAGTACACCAGCAGGTGTATTTAGTGGCAAAGGAATAACAGGTTCAACATTTGATCCTTTAGTTGCAGGAATTGCAACACATACCCTTACTTGCAAAGTAACAGCAAATGGATGTACATCAACAAAAACATTTACTATTCAAGTTACAGCAAAACCAAGTATTACATTTACAGCAATACCAAAAACTTGTGTAAATGATTCACCTATAACATTAATAGGTACACCAACTGGAGGAACATTTATAGGTACTGGAGTAAGCGGTTCAACATTCGACCCCAAAGTTGCTGGTGATGGAAGTTTTGTTCTATACTATAAAGGCAACCAAAGTGGATGTATTGATAGTGCAAGTCAAATAGCTGTTGTGAATAAACTTCCTGCAATAGTTTGGGGAACCATACCTACAGGTATTTGTGGAAATATTTCGGCGATTACCCTATCGGCAACACCAACTGGTGGAACATTTACAGGTACAGGTGTTAGCGGAACTAGCTTCAACCCCAAAGGTTTAACGCCAGGTACAATTGCAGTAAATTATTCAGTTACTGCTAATGGTTGTTCTTCAACATCAACAACAGGTATACAAGTTTGGGCTAAACCAAGTATTAACATTACAACCCCTTCAAACAAAACAGATATTTGTAGTGGAGAGGCAATTATTGTTCATGGAAATCCAAGTGGAGGTACAAGCCCATATAAAAAACATACATGGACTGATGATGTTTTACCTTTAAGTAATGTTAATATTGAAGGACCAACATTCCAAACAAACAATGCAAAAGCATATAAACTAACATATATTGTAGAAGATAATCATAATTGTGCAGATACAAATAGTACAAACATAACAGTTCATGCTGCAACAAAACCAACGATTACAGCTGCAGGGCCATTTTGTTCGGCAGATGCAGCAACAAGTCTTACCGCAAATCCAAGCAGTGGCACATTTAAAGGAACAGGAATTACAGCTTCAAAATTCGACCCATCGAAAGCAAGTATTGGAAGTAATACTGTATGGTATATTAGCTCAGATACTTGGACTTGTATTGATAGTAGCAACATTATAATTACTGTAAATCAAACGCCAACGATTACTATTGCTACGATTCCTGCAAAATGTTCGGATGATGCATCATTAGATTTATCATCAACAGCAACGGCAATTCCTTCAGCTGGCTCTTGGACATATAATGGAACAGCAGTTTCGGGAACAATGTTTAATACACAAACAGCTTTATCAGGAAGTAATACTGTTACCTATAAATATAGTGCAGGTTCATGTAGTTCAACAGCAACAACAAACATTACTGTTAATGCTGTTCCTACATTAACATTTACATTACCAACACAAGCATGTGCTAGTGATTTGGCAATTTCGTTAGTTGGCACTCCAAGTGGTGGTTCATTTACGTCATCTATTGCTTTAACGGGAAATAAATTTGATCCTGCATTAGCAACGGCCAATCAAAACTATGATATTGCGTATGCATATCAAGATGCCAAAGGTTGTAACGATACCATTTCAAAAGCAATAATTGTTTATAAAGCGACGAAACCTACCACAACAGGTGCCAGTGCTGTTGCAGTAGCAACAAATGCTAGTAATATTCCAGCATTGAATGCAACAGGAACAGATGTTACATGGTATTCCGATAAAGCTTTAACAAAAAAAGTAGGTACGGGTAATAGCTTTACTCCTCCTGCATCAACTGTCATTAATATTGGAACTGGTAAAGGAATTCCTGGTGAATATATGTACTACGTTACTGAAACAACTAATACTTGTGTGAGTGAAATAGATAGTGCACGCTTAACATTAGTAAATTGTCCCTTAACAGCACCAACAGGAACATCTTTAAAAGCATGTGCTGGAGATATAGATGCCAAACGAACATTAACTGTTTCTGGGTTAGGCGATGAATTCCGCTGGTATCGTTCTGGAACATTAAAAGGAACTGGTTCGTCATTTATCGTTCCTGAATTGACAAAAGGAACATATACTTATGATGTTGCTGCATACAGCATAGCAGATGCTTGTGAAAGTGGTAAAACCACTATTTCATTAACAATTAATGATCTTCCTGTAATTACTATTAATGCACCTACAGAAGTCTGCGAAAGTGGAACACCAGTAACAATTACGGTAAATCCTATTGGAGGAACATTAAGTGGTACTGGCATTTCAGGAAATAAATTTACTCCCCCACTTGCAACTGTTTCGCCCGTAACATTACAGTATGTTTATACTGATGGTACAACATCTTGTACAAATACAGGAACAGCAATGATAACTGTAAATGCATTACCTAGCATTACAACAACATCAATTCCTGATCAATGTTCTGATGGGGCAATATCTGATTTATCAGCTTATGTTAGTCCAGCTCTTGGAACATTTACTGGAACTTCTGTAATAGGAAATAATTTCGATCCAAAAGCAGCAGGGAAAGGTTCTTATAGCATTACTTATGCATATACTGATGCAAAAACATGTAAAAATAGTAAAACGTTATCCGTTATTGTAAATCCAGCAACAGTACCTAGCTATACAACAGCAGGTCCTTATTGTGCTAACGATATTACAGCAAAAGACATATCGGCAAACTTTACACCATCGGGTGGAACTATAACAGGTAGTGGAGTAAGTGGTACTATGTTTACTCCATCAGTTGCAGGAAAAGGTAATATTTCAGTTTCATATAGTTTAACATTGAATGGCTGTACTGGAACTATTAGTGGCAAAATACTTGTAAATGCAAATCCAACTATAACATTCCCTGCAGTTGGACCTTTATGTGATGATATTGGAAAAGTTAATCTTAATGCAACACCATACTCTAGTTCGCAAGGATTATACAGTGGAAGTTTAGCTGTTGCAAATTCAACTCTTGGAGGTACTTTTGATGCAGGATTAGCAACTATTGGAACTAACAATATTGTTGATTATATATATACAGACCCAACAACAAAATGTTCAGCTTCAGCATCGATTACAATTGAAGTTCGACATACTGATCCACCAACGGCTAACGATACATCTAAATTATCGGTAAATATTCCTCCTTTATTAAAACTAAGTGCAGTTGGTACAATGATTCAATGGTATAGTGATGCTGCAACTTCTGTATTAAAAGGCTCAGGTTCTACATTTGATATTCCTCAAACAACTACAGGTGTTTATCCATATTGGGCGACACAAACTGTTGCAGGATGCAAAAGTAAAGGGAAAATGGTAACCGGAACAATTACCGATTGTGCGACACCTGCACCAACAGTTACATCACCAAATGTAAAAGTTTGTAAAGGGACATCGATACCTGATCTTGTTGCAACAGGAACATTAGTGCGTTGGTATTCTGATGCTACATTAAAAACAAAAGTCTTTGATGGTAGTACTTTCCCAACGGGAGTAACAAGTGGTACTCACGTTTACTATGCAACACAAGAACTAAATGGATGTATAGGACCTTATTCAACTGTTTCATTAACAATAAATGATTTACCACAGGTTAGTATCAATGGCCCAACTTCAATGTGTGACGATTCAAAAGACATTACACTTACATTAATACCTACTTCGGGTGGAACATTAACGGGAACTGGAACAATTACTCCTGATAAATTTAGTCCAACAACTGCAGGAGCTGGTACACAAACATTAACACTATCGTACACCGATGCTAGTACAAATTGTACATCATCGGCAACAACCACAATTATTGTAAACCACACATCAGAACCTACGGCAAACGATACATCTAAACTTGTTATAAATATTCCTCCCCCACTCTTATTAAGTGCAAAAGGGACAAACATCAAATGGTATAGCGATCTTGCTCATCAAACATTAAAAGGATCAGGATCAACGTTTGCAATACCTGAAATCACAGCAGGAAACTATACATATTATGCATCACAAACAATTAATGGTTGCGAAAGTAAAGCTATTCCAGTAACAGGTACAATTTCAAACTGTACAACTACAAAACCTACAGTGGTTAATACTAATATATCAATTTGTAGTGGAGACGTAGTACCAGATATTGAAGCAAATGGCACACAAATAAGATGGTTTAGTGATGCTTCATTAAACAATAAAATTGCCGATGGATCTCCATATACTACTGGATTAACTAGCGGAAGTAAAACATTCTATGTAACACAAGAATTAAATGGATGTCAAGGGCCTGCCGAAAAAGTGATGCTCACAATTAATGCATTACCAACAGTTTCAATAAACGCTCCAACAAATGCATGTGGAGATGACAAACCAATTACACTGACACTCATTCCAGCTACTGGAGCAACCTTAACAGGAACTGGAGTTACATCTAATATATTTAATCCAGCACTTGCGAATAGTGGTGCAAATGTATTAACATTGTCGTACACCGATCCAACAACAAAATGTTCGAACTCGACAACATCAACAATAACAGTAACAAAATTATCTGCACCTACTGCTAGTAATAAAATAACAAGTTCTGTCAATCCTGATTTAGTTTTAACTGCTATTGCACAAGGTACAGGTATATTAGAATGGTATAAATCGTCTTCATTAATTTATACTGGTACCGATTATAAACAAACAGAAACAACTCCATCTATTTATAATTACACAGTTAAAGAAACAGAAAACGGATGTTCAAGTCCAGAAACTCCAGTTTCATTAACAATTGTAAAATGTAATCCACCAACTCCTGGCGTTGATGCGATTCAAAAAAAGGTTTGTCCTAATCAAAAGATTACATTTACAGCTAATACATTATCAAACGCAACAGGCATTTGGTGGAAAAACATAAAAACTGGAGTTACTTCAACAGGAAAAGTATTAACTCCATCAACTACAAATGCTGGAGATTATACTTGGGAATTAACTCAAGATACTGGAGGTTGTACGAGTGCACCAGTTATTGTTTCATTACATGTAACTGGGACAAGAGAACCTGTAGTTAAAAGTACAAGCTTAATAGCATGTGACGGACAATCAGTAACATTCGAAACTGTTGGAATGGGAGGAATTGTAACGTGGTACGATGCAGTTGGAACCAAAGTGAGTGTTAATAGCTCTAAATTACAAACAATGGCAGACAAAGCTGGAACGTATGGATTAACAATTACTCATGATTCATTAAATTGTAAATCAAAGCCCGTAACAGTTACCTATACTCTTCAAAATTTACCACAATCACCAACAATTACTGGAGATGATTCAATTGAAGTTTGTGCAAATGGTTCTCCAATAACGATTCTTGCAAATTCAGCAAGTGGAACAACAATTCATTGGTATGATTATACTAACAAACAGTTTAATACAGGAATGACCTATACACCTGTTCATAGCAATATGCAATTAGGAAAAACAACAATTTATCATTTAATTGCAGAATCAAGTTCACCAGCATGTTCAAGTAAACCAACTGATGTACGATACACTATCTTAAATCAAATTGCAAAACCAACTATATTAAAATCTAAATTTTGCTTAGGAAATGAAAGTGTAGAAATAAAAACATCGGGAACAAATCTGCATTGGTATACACAATCAGGCAATCCAACCAGTTTACAAAATGAAGTTGCTAAAATGACAATTGCGAATGACTATCAATTAAAAGCAATAGATGAATCAAATAATGGATGTTTTAGCGATACAAGTGAAATTACTATTAGCATTTTACCATCAGTGGTACCATTCATTTCTGGTCAAGATAGCCTTTGTAGTCCAACAACAAAAGCAATTTACGAAATTACACCAAATGGCAAATCTCAAGACTCAATACTTTGGCATGTTTCAGGAGATAGAATATCATATCAAATGAGCAATAATAAATGGCAATTAGCTGTCGATTGGAATGAACAAGGAATTGATACCGTTTCTGCAATAGTTATAACATCAAATGGATGTAAAGGTTCAACATCGATACCTGTAAGAGTTGCACCGAAACCTAAAGCATTATTTATTCCAGAATCTACAGGTTATGAAGGTAAATATGCATTTGTAAATGTAACAATACAAGATTCAATAATAAAAAATGATATTAAAGAACCTGTTGATTTAAAGTATGTTTGGAATTACGGTAGAGATGATGATAAAGATGTAATAACTACATCACTTTTACCTTCTCAAGAAGTTTTATTTAAACCAGGATATTTTAAAGTTTCATTGAAAGCTATAAATGTATTTGGATGTTCTGACATATATGAGTCAACTATTTATTCGACCATTTCTTCTGGTTTATCTGTTCCAAACTCATTTTGTCCTGATGCAACATCAGCAATAAATAAGTTTCATGCCGTAGGATTTAACATGGAATCATTTAAAATGTGGATTTACGATCAATGGGGTAATCTGTTGTGGTATACTGATGCACTAAAAGATGGATCTCCATCGGAAAGTTGGGACGGTAATACAAATGGTGAAACCTTAAAAATGGATTGTTATATCTGGAAAATTGAAGCTACATTTAAAGATGGTAGTGAATGGCGAGGTATTCCTAAACCAGGAGGTGGATACACAAAATATGGAAATGTTCTTCTATTACGATAAAAAACAAGGCTGTTCAAAAATGATGAACAGCCTTATTTTTTTATCATAGAATTTAATTCTTTTACTTTAAATATTGATAAAACAATTGTTTATAGCTCTCTCCAATAGGTAAAATCTTTTCATTAATATATACCCTATGATGTTCTATTGATTTTATTTTTTGAAGTGAAATAATATATGATTTATGAATTCGAACAAATAAGTTTTTAGGCAAAATAGTTTCTAATTCATTAAATGTTATTGATGTAAGAATTTGACCATTTGAAGTAACAATACAGCGATAATCACGCATTCCTTCAATATATAAAATATCACTATGCTCTATTTTAACAATTTTATAATCCGTCTTTACAAATAGAAATGAATTATTTTGAATCGATTCTGAACTTAAACTAATCTTTTGTATTGCTTGCAAAAAACGTTCAAACGAATATGGCTTCAATAAATAATCAATTACGCTATATTCATATCCACGTATAGCATATTCGCTATAAGCAGTTGTTAGAATAACAAATGGTTTGTAGTTCAAGGAATCTAATAATTGAAGTCCTGTTATTCCATTCATTTGAATATCAAGAAATATAAGTTGTACAGTATTTGATCGCAAATAAGCTAATGCATCAATTCCATTGGTAAATGTTGCCATAAGTTCAATCCATGGAATATCTTTAATATACTGAACTAGCTTTTCTAAAGCTAAGGGCTCATCTTCAACAGCAATACAACTTATACTCATTATTAATCTATGATATTAATTAAGTTCAATTATTAAAGTTACTATAAAACGATTATCATCGTTTACAATATTCAACGTATGTTTATTCTTATACAGCATTTGAAGTCGTTTCTTTACATTTTCAAGACCGATACCTCCATTTTGATGAGAACTAATTGTATTATTTTTATTAAAGTAGTTTGAGCATATAAATGTTACAGTATTTTCACTTTGTATCAAAGAAATACTAATAACAGGTAAATCAGCATTAAATGAAGCATATTTACAAGCATTTTCCACAAATGGTAAAAATAATAATGGTACTAATGTTTTGTTTGGATCCAACACATTGTTTTCAAAATGAATATAATCTGGTTGCACGAATCTAATCCGATGTAAAGCAACAACATTCTCTAAATGCTGTATTTCCATATCTAAAGTCACAGTAGAGCTTTGCGTTTGATATAACATGTATCGCATAACATCCGACAATGTAATAAGCATTGCAGAAGCCTTTTGTGGTTGAGAAACAATTAAAGCATCGATATTATTAAGTGTATTAAATAAAAAATGTGGATTTACTTGCGAACGTAGAGATTCTAATTCAAGTTGCAAATTACGTTTTTCCATTTCAATCTTGTGCTTCGATGCTTCGATCCATCCAATAAATCCACGTAATAAACTTCCACAATTTGCAATAACATAGGTGCCAGCCATAGTTGTATAATTCCACGATGTATGCATTGAAAGTTTATCATTAAAAATAAAAATGCGATAGAAAAGAATAAATGTTCCAGAAATACATACAACCAAAACAATAGATAATATGAAATAGAGAAAAAATCGATGTTGCTCAATAAATCGATACAAGAAAAAATAGAACGAATAAAATGCAATAGCTGCCCATACAAAACCAGACATATAAATAAAAAAATGCTCAAGAATAAATCCGAAACCACTAGATAAACCAAAACTCATTACACCTGACAGCATAAAATAGACAGTCCAAAAAAAGAAATGAAGTATTATTTTTAAACTAAGATTCATTGTATTGAGAATTAGAAATGAGCATATTTAAAGTCGCAAATTAAGCACAAATAAATGGACTTGTATAATTGTCGTATAATTTCTTTATTGTAGACGAAACAATCCATTTATGAAATGGTTTTACAAAGAAAAAATAAAGTCTACCCCATCGATTATGAAAATGCACAACCGTAGAAATTGAGAAAATATTTTTTCTATCATTTTCTTTAATTACAGAACAGTAAATTCTAAAAAGTAAATGTTTGTCATTTTCTTCTAGTACAATTACATTTTCTGTGCGACTTACAATAGTAAAATATACAAGCTGATCTCCAACGTCATATTTTTGCACAAATAAAGGTTTTTGTGTATCTTCAAAATCAGTTCTCAAACCCCAAATTTTCACAATAAAATTTCGTATATAAACTAAAGAATCAACAAATGGGAGCTTCACGGAGAAAAACTTAAAAGTAATTTCATCAACAGTCAATAATTTATTGTTAATAATTGCACATTGATATAAATCAACAAAATGAATAGCTCCAAATTCAGGACAAATACTAAATGGATAGCTTAATGGTAATTTCATATTAATTTTTCTTGAAAATAGGAAAAAGATACAAAAAAGCTGGCACAATGCACATTACAATAATTATAGGAGATTGAGACCAATTGAAATGCCATAAAACAAATTCGCTAACAATTCTAATTACATAAATTGATGCCATAAACATAAGCCAAATTTTGCCTGTTGTTTCTTCAATAAGTTTTTTAGTAAAAGATAAAGATAAAATGGTAAATAGAATAAACATCATATTTAAAATGATATTGAAGGTGTGAAAAATTGCCCATGTATCTTTGTCAAGACATTGTAGAACCATTTTCCAATTGAAAAGCCAGTAAAACATCAAGTGAAATATACTAAAGAATAAACTTATAAAACCAGCAGTTTTAATTAAAATAATTTGTTTTTTCATATACATAGATTTAAATTATCTTCAAATTTTAAATTTATAGATGCTTTAAACAAATAAATTCTGCAAACAAGTCATCTTGGCCTGCAAACAAGATAATTTTTACTTTTATTAATATTTCAAATTGTAACAAATCGTTTTATTTGTATTCTTGTAAAGTGAAAGCTTGTAATTGCTTTTGCGTTACATTTCTTCATATACAATTACGTTAAATTAGAAAAATGAATATTTTAAAAGACTCAATACTCAATAAGAAATCAGGATTATTACTTTATGGAATAACACCTCCTAAGGTTAATACAGAAGATGATAAAATGATTTTAATTGCAAATAAACAAATAGAAAGATTAAAAGATATTGATATTGATGGTTTGATTCTATATGATATACAGGATGAGTCGTCAAGAACAGATTCTCCAAGGCCATATCCATTTATGCCAACATTATCACCTGATGACTATAGTAATAATTTTCTAAAGGAATTGAGAATACCTAAAATTATATACAAAAGTGTTGGGAAATATACACCCGATGAATTCAAAAATTGGATAAGTAAAAATGAAGGAAGTATTGATTGTACAGTATTTGTAGGAACACCATCAAAATATCAAGATACAATTCTTTCATTAAATGAAGCATATAAGATAAAACAAGAATTAAATTCATCCATACTTTTGGGTGGAGTTACTATACCTGAAAGACATAGAAAAAAAGGAGATGAACATATTCGTCTTTACTCAAAAATCGATAAAGGTTGCAACTTTTTTATTTCACAATGTGTTTACAGTTTAGACAATACAAAAGATTTTATGTCAGACTATTATTACTCCTCAATAGATAATAATAGAGAACTATTCCCAATTATATTCACCTTAACTCCTTGTGGTTCGCTTAAAACTTTACAATTTATGGAATGGTTGGGAATCGACATTCCTAAATGGCTACATAATGATTTAAAACATTCAAAAGACATTCTTTCTAAATCAATAGATATTTGCAAAACAATTACTACAGAATTGCTCGAATACAACGTAAATAAAAATATTCCTATTGGATTTAATATTGAAAGCGTGGCAATCAGAAAAGAAGAAATTGAAGCATCTATAGAACTTGCAAAAGATATCAAAGCATTGA
>Ga0302296_1001087_pt1 | contig 20431 bp, 21 predicted proteins | sample III_Fen_N3_1_FD_194546 | JGI IMG/M metagenome (GOLD analysis project Ga0302296, IMG submission 194546) | Peat permafrost microbial communities from Stordalen Mire near Abisko, Sweden - III_Fen_N3_1 | ecosystem: Environmental > Terrestrial > Soil > Wetlands > Permafrost | place: Sweden: Abisko...
AAGCAGGAAACCATGGAGCGTAATTTCAAATCGGCATTTGATGAAGCTACTGCGGCTTTTGGAAATGGCGATCTTTTTATCGAAAAATTTTTAGAGAACCCAAAGCATTTGGAGTTCCAGATTTTAGGAGATAAACATGGAAATATCATTCAGCTGGGCGAGCGTGAATGTTCGCTGCAACGCAAGCACCAAAAACTGCTCGAAGAAGCTCCTTCTGCCAGTATTTCTCCAAGAGTCAGAAAGAAAATGGGAGAAATGGCAGTTAAGTTTGCCAAATCAATCGGCTACTTTTCAGCCGGAACCATTGAGTATATTCTGGACGAAGATGGTACTTTCTATTTTATGGAAATGAATACCCGTATTCAGGTTGAGCATCCTGTTACTGAAATGGTAACTGGTATAGACCTGGTAGATTGGCAAATAAAAGTGGCATTGGGTGAAAAGCTTACCATCAAACAAAAAGATGTAAAAACTACCGGTTGGGCAATTGAATGTCGTGTAAATACGGAAGATCCGCAAAACAGATTCAGTCCGCAGACCGGATTTATTGAAAAAATCCGCTTTCCGCAAAATCCGAATGTACGCATTGAAACTGGCGTTCAGAATGGTTCGGTGGTAACGCCTTATTTCGATTCTATGATAGCTAAAATCATTGTTCACGGAAATAACAGGCAGGATGCGATTGACAAAACTTTACTGGCTTTGCAGGATTTTAGTTTAATGGGACTGAAAACCACGGTGCCTTTTTGTCGAACAGTTTTACAGCATCCTGAATTTGTTTCGGCTCGTTATACCACTCGTTGGGTGACGCATTTCTTTAAACCTGAAATGCTGGAACACGAAGATGATGAGCTTATCGGTGCTCTGGCAGCAACTATTATTTATGCTACCGAGTATTTGCAAATAGCATCGGAATCGCCGGCTTCCAGAAACGAGTCGCTGAATGTTTGGGTGTTGAATAAACGAATAAATAAGTAATTATGGGAACTTCTTACATATATAAACGAGATGCATCGCGGCTTTTTATCGCCATGCGCGAAAGTGGAAAACGATTTAAAATATATCTTCCTAAAGAGTCGATGCCGGTAATTGATAATGTTGAGCAGGATATTAATTTTATTGAACAATCAGATTATCAGTATACTTTTCATTGGAAAGAAAAACGCTATATCTGCGAATTAGTATCTCGCGACCAAAACAAAATGGTGGTAAAAGTGAATGGCGTTGAGTATAAATTCAGTCTGGAGTCACTTTTCTCATACATTCGTCATGGTATGATTGACAAAGACGGCAAACAGGTGGATGAGAACAACATCTTATCACCAATGCCGGGTAAAATTGTTGATTTATTTTTGGCTGAAGGTGATTTGGTAAACATTGGAGAACCAATTTTGAGTTTGGAAGCCATGAAGATGCAGAATGAAATTACAGCTATGTGTAATGGAGTTATTGGAAAAATTCATGTTGTTCCCGGACAATCGGTCATGAAAGATGATTTGTTAGTGGAAGTTACATCCATTGATGTTTAAATCTTTGTATCTCTTTTGAAATAGAAAAAGGAGCAAATCGTTAAGGATTTTGCTCCTTTTCTTTTTTGCAAAATAATGACTTTTAAGATTTAGTAAAACTTTTGTTGATGTTGGACAAATAATTGTTTAAGCTTTAGTATCTTTGTTTGTTCAAATCAGAACTTATAGTTTATCTTTAAATTGCTTCGTTTCAACTTGTTCGCATGAAGAAATATTTATTTATCTTTTTTCTGCTCTTTATTCCTTTCGTGTTCGCGGCTTTTGCTGCGAAACCTTTCCGCTTTGCACTTTTTTCCGACACGCATATTTCCTCCATAAACCCACAACCTTCCGAAGATCTTCAAAATGCCATAAATGATGTCAATGCATTAAAAGATATAGATTTTGTACTTGTTTCGGGCGATGTATCAAACCTGGGTGATACCGTTTCGCTCAAACTAGCTAAACAGATACTTGAGAAACTGCATGTACCGTACTATGTTGTTCCCGGAAACCATGATATTCGATGGTCGGAGCCACAAGCAACCAATTTTAAGAAGATTTTTCGGGCTGATAAATTTTCATTCATACACAAAGGCTATCAGTTTATCGGTTTCGCTACTGCACCTCCGGTAAAATCGGAAAACGGACTTATTCAAAAAGAAGATATTGACTGGATGAAAATAGTTTTGGCAAAAGCAGGAAAGGAAATTCCTGTCTTTGCTGTAACTCATTACCCGCTTCAAACCGGAGATGTGGATAACTGGAAAGAGATGACAGATGTTTTGAAACAGTACAATGTAATTGCTGTACTAGGTGGTCATTATCATCGGAATGTATTTTTTAATTATGATGGAATACCAGGCATTATCAGTCGGTCTGTTTTGAGGTCAAAAGATTTGGTTGGTGGTTATTCCATTTTCTCGGTATCGGATTCCATCAAGGTTTCGGAAAAACGAATTGGTCAGCAGGATGAACTGTGGTTGGAATTGCCGATAAATTCAAGCAAGTAAATACCCATGTTCACAAGATAAATTATAACAATACAGTTGAACGATTACAGGATTCAACCATTACACATATAACAATGAAACTTACCAAACTTGCCAAACTTATTGGAGCGAATGAAAAAAACATTCCGACAGTAGAAATAAATTGGTTATTAACCGACAGTCGTTCATTATCTTTTCCTACCGAGAGCTTATTTTTTGCCATCCACACGGCTCGAAACAACGGTCATAATTACATAGCGGAGCTTTATCAACAAAATCTGCGGTATTTTGTAGTGAGCGAAATGCGTCCTGAATTTGAAAAAATGACCGATGCTGTTTTTATGAAAGTGGATGATAGTTTAAAGGCTTTGCAGACTTTGGCTGCTGCTCATCGGGCTTCCTTTAAAATACCAGTGATTGGTATCACCGGTAGCAATGGAAAAACGGTAGTGAAAGAATGGCTCTATCAACTGTTGCATACCGATTATGTTATTACCCGTTCGCCGCGCAGCTATAATTCTCAAATTGGCGTTCCGCTTTCGGTATGGGCATTAAGCGAAAACACTCAGCTGGGTATCTTTGAAGCCGGTATCTCTGAACCGCACGAAATGGAACACCTCCAACCGATCATTCAACCAACTATCGGTATTTTTACCAATTTAGGCGATGCGCATCAGGAAAATTTCATTGGATTAAAACAAAAATGCGAAGAAAAACTGCAACTATTCAATCAATCGGAAATATTGGTTTATTGCTCTGATAATAAGCTGGTGGATATTTCGATTGCTCAATCTGACTTTAAAGGGAAACTATTCTCCTGGGGAAAATCTACTAATGCAATTGTTCAAATTTTGCAAGTAGAAAAAACTCCTTTAAACACGAAGGTACAGCTAAAATATGCTGGTTCGGAATTGGCTATTGTCATTCCTTTTACCGACGATGCTTCAATTGAAAATGCTTTACAATGCGTAACGGTAATGCTCTGTCTGGGCATTAACCCGAAAGAAATTGCCAAACGTATTTTGTTGCTGGAAGCTGTTGCTATGCGATTGGAAGTGAAAGAGGGTGTGCGTGACTGCTTGATTATCAATGATAGCTACAACTCCGATTTAAATTCGTTAGGCATTGCGCTCGATTTTCTGAATCAACAGGCTACAGCTAAGAACTTATCTAAGACATTGATTCTCTCGGATATTCTTCAAAGTGGACAAACAACCGAAGAGTTATATAAAACTGTTTCAGAATTAGTAAAAAATAAGAATATTCAGCGCATTATAGGAATTGGTTCGGATATATCCAGGTATGCTGATAAATTTGAATTGACAGATAAAACATTTTTTGAACATACGGAAGATTTTTTGAAGTCATCTATTCTGCGTGAGTTGAAGAATGAAATTATTTTGCTCAAAGGTTCCCGAAAGTTTCATTTTGAAGATATCTCTGAAAAGCTGGAATTGGTAACGCATGAAACTACACTGGAAGTTAATTTGAATGCGTTGGTTGATAATCTGAATTATTTTAGAGACAAACTTCGCCCGGAAACCAAGATGATGTGTATGGTAAAAGCTTTTGCTTATGGAAGTGGCGCCGTGGAAGTAGCCCGCACACTACAACACCATAGGTGCGATTATCTTGCAGTGGCGGTTGCTGACGAAGGAGCCGAGTTGCGTCGCGAAGGCATTCGTATTCCTATCGTGGTGATGAATCCCGAAAAAGGGAGCTTTGGAATGATTTTCGATAATAAACTGGAACCTGAAGTATATAGTTTCCGCTTGCTCGACTCATTTATTGCTTCGGCAGAAAAACTAGGATTAACAGATTATCCTATTCATATCAAAATAGATAGTGGCATGCATCGTCTTGGCTTTGAACCACAGGATATGGAGCAATTGATAGCTCGTCTGAAAGGTCAGAATCAAGTGAAAGTGCGTTCCATTTTCTCTCATTTGGCAGGAGCTGACGAAACTAAATTTGATACATTCACCAGGCAACAGATAGCAACTTTTAGTGCCTGTGCCGATCAGCTTTCTGCTACTTTCTCACATCATATAATACGCCATATTCTCAATTCTTCAGGTATTGAGCGTTTTCCTGAATATCAATTTGATATGGTTCGGTTGGGAATTGGTCACTATGGTATAAGCTCGTTACCCGAAGTGAAACTGAAACAGGTCTGCGCATTGAAAACAGTAATTTTGCAGATTAAAAATATCAAACCCGGTGAAACGGTGGGTTATAGCCGCAAAGGGATTGTAAACACGGATAAACGTATTGCTGTAATACCAATTGGTTATGCCGACGGCTTTGACCGCAAGCTGGGAAATGGAGTGGGCGAGGTGCTTGTCAACGGGCAGCGTGCTAAAGTGATTGGAAACGTATGTATGGATCTGGTTATGATTGATGTAACCAATCTGGAAGCCAAAGAAGGTGATCAGGTGGAAATATTTGGAGACAATCTTACCATAACAGAAGTATCTGATTGGCTTAAAACTATTCCTTATGAAGTGCTTACCAGCGTTTCGAGAAGAGTAAAAAGAGTTTATTTTCAGGAATAAATTTAAATGATGTGATAATGTGTGGATGTATTAATGAAAGAATGAAGAAAACTAATAACCTAAAACTAATTATTGTTTCATCTCACAAATAATCACCACATCATCACATTATCACATCAACATATCATCACATTAATCAATGATTCTGGTTTATATACAGCAAATTAATACAGCAAAGGTGCTTCTGCAAAGTGCTTCGTCGCTTGCAACCCAACTCATTAAAACGTTTGGAGTGTTGAGCTTCGTGGATGCAGATGAGCACATTGCCGCAAGGGAAGATGAATTAAAAGAGCTTTTACCCGAAACACAAATTACGGTTAGAAACTCAAAAACCAACATGCTGTCGGCAATTTGTGAAGAATTAGAAGTTTCATTTTTGTTTATTCAATTGCCGACCGGGCAGAGTAAGACTATCCGTACTTTACTGAACGATTGTCGGGATTTGCGTATACCCTATTTATTTTACAAAGATTCGTTTGGCGTGTTGGATTTGAAGAAAGTAATTTTACCAATTGGTTTTTTGGAAGAGGAACTGGAAAAAGCTCAGTTTGCAGCCGCTTTCGGGAGGTTCTGCGGTTCGGAGATAAAGATGCTGCTTGCCAACGATTATGGTTCAAAAGCAGCTACCAATGCTGAAAAAATGAAGCTTTTGTTTGATAAATTTGAATTCAGATATACACTTGAAAAAGCAGCTAAAGATAGCTTTAAAGTGGAAGCTGAATCCATTCAAGTGGCTGAGAATATGAAAGCTGGAATTATAATTGTTTCAGCTTCGCGTGATTACGGATTGGATGATATTCTTTTTGGACCGAAAGAATATCATGTAGTGAAAAAATCATCCGTTCCGGTTTTGCTGATTAACCCGCGTGGTGATTTATATGCACTTTGCGACTGATAATTAGCATTTTAAAGCAATATGAATCTTTAAATTCTCTTTCAATAATGATTATTATATTTATAATATGAGATTAAGAACGAAACTAAGAACGCTGATACTGAGAGAATTGTTAGTGCCTCTAGTGGCCATTTCCGGTATCTTGATTGTTGGCTTTTGGGGATATATTGTCATTGAGGGCTTTACACCACTGCAATCGCTTTATATGCTGGTGATAACATTTGCAACTATCGGGTATGGCGATGTTGTTCCTGTAACAGATACCGGAAGGATATTCACAATCTGTCTCATTATATCAGGATTTACTGTCGGTGTGTATGCTATCGGTAAAATTTCCGCCTTTTTTGTTGAAGGTGAATTGTCGAAAATTTTAAAACAAAGAAAAATGAACAAAGTATTAGACTCGATGAAGGACCACTACATTGTTTGTGGCTATGGAAAAACCGGAAAAAGTGTTTTGGAAGACTTGCTAAAAAAAGGTTTGGAAGTTGTTATTATTGAAAACAATACAGAGAGAAGTGAAAAGCTTCAAGAAATCTACGGCAAGAAATTTATACATTTGGATGCTGATGCAACTACTGATGAAGCATTGTTACAGGCTGGTATAACGAGAGCCAAAATTCTGATATCTGTGCTATCCTCAGATGCAGAAAACTTATTTGTAACTCTGAGTGCAAAAGATTTAAATAAAAATATTAAAGTGATAACCCGTGTTGCAGAAACAAATTCTGCAGAGAAATTCAGAAAAGCCGGAGCTGATTTTATTGTTTCACCCATCGAAATTGCCACAGATCGAATTATTTCTATTGCCACTTCTAGCACGGATTTTTTCAGTTTTGTTGAATTTGCCGGTGCTAAAGAAGAAATGAAAGATTATAAATTTGGTCTCGTAGAAATAAATGAAGAAAGCGATTTGATAAATAAAACCTTTCGTGAAGCTAATATTCCACATCGAACTAATCTGGTTGTAATAGGATGTTATGCCTCAAAGAGTGAGTTACAGATAAATCCAAAAGCGGAAAATTTTATTCATTTGGGTGATAAACTATTGGTTTTTGGAAGAGAAGAGCAAATTGTCAATTTGAAAGAAATAGCTAAACATATTAAATAATACAGAAATAGATTAATGACAAAAATTGGAACAACACTCTCGTCGGTAGGTAAAAAGGCCATTTTGTGTGGCTCGGGAGAATTAGGAAAGGAAGTTGCCATCGAATTGCAACGTTATGGGATTGAGGTTATAGCACTTGATAAATATGCCAATGCACCGGCAATGCAAGTAGCTCATAGATCGCATGTATTTTCTATGCTCGACGGACAAAAATTACGTGAAGTAATTGAGAATGAGAAACCGGATTATATTATTCCCGAAATTGAAGCTATCGCTACCGATACGCTTGTGGAACTGGAAAAGGAAGGTTTTAATGTTATTCCAACTGCTAAAGCTGCTTTTCTTACAATGAATCGCGAAGGTATTCGCCGTTTGGCTGCAGAGGATTTAGGTATTGCTACTTCACCTTATCGTTTTGCTTCCAGCAAGGACGAATTTGAATCGGCTGTAGCCGAAATAGGAATTCCGTGTGTGGTAAAACCTATTATGAGTTCGTCTGGTCATGGACAAAGCGTAATAAAAACTGCTGCGGATATTGAACGGTCGTGGAAGATTGCACAGGAAGGCGGAAGGGCAGGAGCAGGGCGTGTTATTGTGGAAGCGTTTGTAAAGTTCGATTATGAGATAACCTTACTTACTGTTCGTCATAGTGCCGGAACAACCTTTTTGAATCCTATTGGACACTATCAGGAAGATGGCGATTACCGCGAATCATGGCAACCACAGCCTATGGCTGAATCAGCCCTAGCGAAAGCACAACAGATTGCTAAATCGGTAACCGACTCTCTGGGTGGTTATGGCATTTTTGGAGTGGAACTTTTTGTGTGTGGCAATGATGTGTTGTTCAGTGAAGTCTCACCACGCCCACACGATACCGGTATGGTGACTATGATTTCGCAGGATTTGTCGCAGTTTGCACTGCATGCCAGAGCTATTCTGGGTTTACCTGTTCCTTCGGTTCGTTTTTATCGCCCTTCGGCTTCTAAAGCCGTAGTAGTGGAAGGCGACAGTGATAAAGTGATATTCGATAATTTGGAAAAAGTATTAGCTGAACCTTATGTTCAGATTCGAATCTTTGGTAAACCCGAAGTGGTCGGTCATCGCCGGTTGGCGGTCATTCTGGCCAGCGCAGATACCATTGAAGAAGCTCGTGCTAAAACAAACAGGGCATACGACAAACTAAAAATTGAAGTATTACCACGTTGACTTTGATTGTTATTTTTGCCGTATACCGGATGTATTTTTAATTGCCTATAAGTCAATTAGAAATACAATCCAATTATTTTTTGTATCTTTGCATTCAGATAGATGTATAAATATCCTTCTCCCAGTTGAGCATTCGTTCTATTTGCGTCAAATTGGTTTTAAAGACAACTTTCTCTTGTCTGAATAGTTATCTCTCTTTGTTCTTATAGAACATTACCAACATCATAAAAAAATAAATAATTGAATGGCAAAATCCCAAAACGCATTTAACAAACAAGAAAACGAGAAAAAACGTTTAAAAAGAAGAAAAGAAAAGCTTGAACGAAAGGAAGAGCAAAGATTAAATCCTTCGGAAGGTGGACTTGATAATATGATTGCTTATGTCGATGAATTTGGTCGACTTACAGATACTCCACCTGATCCAACCAAGAAGATGAAAGTTGATGCATCAACTATTGAAGTTGGTGTGCCAAGACGTGAAGAGGAATTTGTTTCTCCATTCAGAAATGGACGCGTTGATTTCTTCGACGATTCGAAAGGGTTTGGATTTATCAAAGAAACCGGAACTCAGGAAAAGTTCTTTGTCCACATTAATGGATGTTTGGATAAAATTAAAGAAGGTGACACAGTGGCTTTCGAATTGGAGCAAGGCAAAAAAGGAATAAACGCTGTGCGGGTAAAAAAAGCGTAGTTAAGTAAAACTAACGTTAGAAAGAAAATTAGATTTTAATATATATACAAAAAGGAAGAGCCAAGCGGTTCTTCCTTTTTGTATATAACAGTTTGTTTGTTATTTTACATAAAAACGTGTTGTCCCACTCCAACTTTTTCCAGCTCCAACAGCCTGAAAACCGGTTACTTCCTTTGGTAAACTCAAATTAGGTGCATTTATGGCCCAGGTTTGTGGCTCGGGGCAAACCCAATCTACTTCACCACCGTTGTTCCAGAGTGTCCAGTGTTTAAACTGATTATCAACTTCGTAATAAACGCCGATATTATCTTTGGTGTTTGTCAATATTGCACCGTGATATGGTTTATCGTTATCAATTATTGCTTCGTCTGTTAAAGCTATTTCTATAGGCGTTCCGGTAACGACCATACCTTCTGTTCTTAGCAGTGACTCTTCATCAGATAAATTTAATAAATTTCCGGTAGGTAGACTTCTCTCGGATAATTCCCAGCGTTTACCGACCGAAAGTCGCAACTTATAGTCTGATTTCTCAGTGTTTTTAGAGAAAGGTAGCCTGATAGGAGTGTGGTAGCCAACACCAAGTGGCATAGCTTCTGTACCCAAATTACTAAAAGTAACGATGTGTGTTAATTCATTGTCTGTAAGAATAAACCGCATTTTGCACACAAACTCATGTGGAAAATCAACATATATTTCGTTGTTTATTTCGTTTGAGAAAAAACTGGCCTCAACCTCTACAGCATCGTTCGAGAAACGTGTACGTGTGATAGTAAACGGTTGAGACTTAATGATACCGTGATGATAATTGTTTTGAGCCGGAATAGTGATTGGATATTGGTAATCTTTTCCGGCATACGAGTATTTTCCGTCTTCAATACGGTTTGGCGGAAACAATAATGGAACTCCAAAAATCTGTGGCCTACTCAGAAATGTTTCCATTTCTGTATCTGTTGGCGTATGAAGGATTTCAATTTGTAATTTTTTATTGTAAAGCTTTACAAGGTTAGCACCTACCGAAGGTACAATAATGGCTTCGTATACATTGGTTTCTAGCAAAACTGCATCTATCCCCTGCCACTGAATCTTTTCAATTTTCATTGTTTTTATCGGTTAGTTAAAATTTGTAATTTTCTTCAGTTTTTACAAATCTATTAAATTTGAATAAATAGAACCTACGAATATGTTTAAGTGGTAATTGAATCTAGAAATACAATTCTCCAAAGAACTCAGGACGATGAAAGTCAGGTTTTTCTGTGTTAACCTGATTCCATGTTACAAAATGGCGGGAGTCTGTGCCGTCAGCACATTTATAGAAATTTCCCAATATTTTCTCCGGCAGGTTATCGGGGTTAATTCCCATAATTCGTAATGGAATTTTTACCGTCAATTCCCATTCAAACATACCTTCCATTTCATTGAAAGCACGTCGTCCCAAAGTAGGATATCGTTTTATCATAGATAACTCTTCTTTGCTGTATGGAGTTACATCTTTATTTCGTTCCACTCGTTTTGACGCCTTACATGTACCAATGCAATTGAATTCAAAATTCATGTATTTGTCATTTCCTGGAATTTTGCAGAAAAATTCCACACAACTATCTTCATTTACCGGATCCTGATCGTTAGAGTAGATAGCGCGAAGCATACTTCCTCTGACTGAATACTTAATAAAGATACTATCTTTTGATCTAGCTATGTTAAATTGAGTGATAGGTCGGTATGGATACTCGTCCTTCCAGTTTAATATCTCGATATTAGACCGTTCTCCAAAATTATCAAGAATATCTCCTGCTAATTCGATATCAATATCATTCAGTGCTTCTACAAATCGAATAACTAAGGTTTTCATTTGTGTATATTTGTAATTTCTTGCAATATTACCCAATAATTTTGATAAAATGAAACTTTCACATAAGAATAAATAGTTAAATCACTGCTTATTAAAATAAAAAGAAGTTGTAAATAACGAATTATTGTACAACCTCCTTTTGAATTAGAAGAAATTACATCAGAACTAATTACTAAAACTTATCTGACAATAATTGTTTTTTTATCTTTGCAATAGTCTGTTTCTGAGCTTTCTCGAAATGAACTTTAAGATCATCGATTACTTCTTTGACAGAAAAAATCCGGGGAGCTAAATATGCATTGCTTCCTGCAAAAGCATATCCTTTATCCAGATTTCCCTTGTAAGCATTGTATAGAGCCACAATTATACAGTAAGGTACTTTTTTATAGTCACATGTACGTAAACAATCGTAAGGACACGATTTCGGGCGTGTCAGACCTTGTTTTACTTTGTCTAAAAATACATTGTTAAGTGCACGACCAGGCATTCCAACCGGACTTTGAATGATTTCAACATCATTTTTCTTTGCGTCAATGTAAGATTGTTTAAACTTATCATCGGCATCGCATTCATGAGTAGTTACAAACCGACTGGCAATTTGAACTCCTTTTGCACCTAATTCCATAAATTTATACATATCCTCTCCTGAATAAATGCCACCGGCAGCTACTACAGGTATCTCCTGATTGTATTTTTCTTCGAAAAAGGCAACCTCTTTTAGTACTTCAGGAATTAATTTTTCGAGAGCAAAATCAGGATCACTAATCTGATTGTTCTTAAAACCTAAGTGACCACCTGCCTTTGGACCTTCTACAACTATTAAGTCAGGAAGATAATCATATAATGTTTTCCATTTTTCGCAAATTATTTTTGCTGCTCTGGCTGACGAAACGATAGGAACCAATTTCGTTGTACAACCTTCAGTGCGGTATTTAGGTAAATCCAATGGAAGACCTGCACCTGCAAAAATTACATCTGCTTTTTCAGCTATAGCTGTTTTAACCATTTCGTTGAAATTGGTCAATGCCATCATGATGTTTACTCCAATAATACCCGAAGTTTTTTCCTTCGCTTTTCTAATTTCTTCTTTCAACCCACAAATACAGGCTTCCATATAGTCTTTCGCAGTATTGCGATAAATAAGACCGAGCCCTGCACACGAAATAACGCCTACTCCCCCTTCATTTGCAACTGCAGACGCTAATCCATTCAAAGAAATTCCAACTCCCATTCCACCTTGAATTATAGGTAAACGAGCAGTTAAATTTCCAATTTTCAAATTATTCATATTGCACATTTTGATGATTATTGTGCAAATATACATATAATTAAGCAGACCTATAGATGCAAAGATGCTATACGTCTAGTATTTAACACAAATAATTGTTTATTTGTATATTTCGCTATGTTTATTAATGAAATAATAATAAAAACAGTTCAAGTTCTCCTATTAAAAGTCAAATACAAAAATTAAATGCTCAGAGTATAATCAAATTTAGGACTAAAAAATATATCTTTGAACTTTAAAAATACAGATTTGGAAAATGAATTTTACAGCAATTGATTTTGAAACTGCACATGCAGAATTTCCATGCGAAATAGGACTTACACGTGTAGAAAACGGTGTTGTAGTTAACACTCAATCGTGGTTGATAAAACCGGGTTGCTTTCCATATATGAACCCGTGGAATCAACGGGTACATGGAATTTCATCTGCCGAAGTATCTTCTTCGTTAACTTTTGAAGAACTCTGGACTGAATTAAAACCCTGGCTTGAAGATAACTGCCTGGTAGCACATAATGCAGCTTTTGATATGCGTGTATTACGCTCTGTATTGGCTTATTATGACTTAGCAATTCCACACGCTGAATATTTTTGCAGTGTAAGCATTTCACGTAAAGTATGGAAACATTTACCCAGTCATTCGTTGGGAGTTGTCAGTCAGTATCATAATATAAAATTTAATCATCACAGGGCGGGCGATGATGCAAAAGCTTGTGCAATTATTACTCTTAAAGCTTTCGAAACAGTTGATGCTTCAAATGTTCAGGAGGGATTACTGAAACTCGGCATTGCTCTAAAGAAACTATAAAACTCTAACCTGGATAAGTCAAAACAAAATTAACGAACCAATATGAAGAATACGCTGAGCACAAAAGAAAAATCGGTACATATCAATATTAATTCAACCTACTACGGAGCTATTGCCGAAATAGGCGGGGGGCAGGAAACTGCACGTCATTTATTTCAGGCCGGCGGTGCCTCCAATACTGTGGCTAAATCGATTTCAGCTTACGATAAGCTGTTCAGCGATCATTTCTATAATCAGGGAACTCCATCTCGCTACGTGGCCGAAGACCGTTTGCGTAAAATGGTTGATTATGAATACGATGAACTTATAGAGATACTGGATAAAAAAAATAGTCAGAAATTTTTCGCATTTGCCAATACGGTTGAAACGCTTAATTTCACCAAGACGAATCAAGGAAGCGGATGGTTGGGCATAGCCGTTGAGGGAACCGATCGCTATCGTCCGAATAAAATTTTTATTCATGTAAAGTTGCATGAAAATGATACCCTGTTACAACAATATACGCTGGGTACTTTGGGTATAAATTTGATTTACGGCGGTCTTTTTGAGTGGGAAGAGCCTCAGAATATATTATTGTCGTTGCTTGATAATCTGGATGCCGAACGCGTTGAAGTAGATTACATTTATGTGGAAGGTCCTGATATGGAACGAGTTGATAATAGGTTGCTTAACCTGATGCTGGTAAGCAATGATATGACTCCGGCAATCATGTTTGATCAATCGGGCAAAGTACAGCAACCAGGTGATATGCTTTATAAAAAGAATGTTATAGTGTTGAGAGGTTATTTTAGACCTATTAATAATCTGGGAATAGAATTTATTGAGGATAGTCTGGAGTTTTTTAAGCGTGATGAAAATTATAAGCCTGATAATACTATTGCATTTTGTGAAATTTCGTTGAAGTATTTGATGCAAAATGAAAAAGTGGATGAAAAAGACTTTCTACACAGGGTGGACTTGCTCAATATGATGGGGCAGAGTGTGATGATTTCTAAATTTTATAGATATTTCCAGTTAGTAAAGTACTTTGGGCAGTTTAAGCTGATTAAACTTCGGATGGTTCTGGGACTACCTGCTTTCGATAAGATACTGGATAGTACAAATTATACTGATTTGCGAGGAGGCTTACTCGAGGCAATGGGAGCATTATTTCAGGAAAATGTAAAGATATATTTGTATCCTTATATTGATGCCCGAACCGGAGAGGTAGTATATCCGGATGACGAACATTTCTTGAAAGAAAACAAGTTGCTATGGCAATATCTGAATGCAATTAAAAAAATACTTGTGCTAAAAAGTATTCCTTCTAAGAATCTTGAAATCAGGTCGGAACATGTTTCGGAACTGATAGAGAATGGTGATGATAGTTTTGCTAATTATGTTCCCGAAAAGATTTTTCGCCATATAAAAGATAATGGCTTGTTTGGGTATAGTCGAAATAATAAGAACTGATTTCTATGGCAATAGAGAAAACAAATGCTGCACGGCTACTGGATAAAGCAAAAATTTCGTATGAATTAATAGCTTACAAAGTGGATGAAACTGATTTGAGTGCGGTGCATGTTGCTGCTCAATTGAACGAACCCGTGGAATGCGTTTTCAAGACGCTGGTGCTAAAAGGGGATAAAGCGGGTTATTTTGTGTGCATTATTCCGGGAGCAGAGGAGTTGGATTTGAAAAAAGCGGCTAAAATTTCGGGTAATAAGAGTTGTGAAATGATTATGATGAAAGATTTGCTACCCGTAACCGGATATATACGTGGAGCGTGTTCACCTTTCGGTATGAAAAAACATTTTCCTACTTATGTGCATGACTCTTGTCGGAACTTCGAAAAAATATATGTCAGCGCCGGAAAAAGAGGATTGCAACTATACGTAGCCTCGATCGATTTGATTACCGAAATAAAAGCCACTGTAGGATATTTAATTGTGTAAAAACGGCATGTACGGCATATATCTCAGGTTAAATTCCAAATTCCACAAACAAACTCCTATCTGATTAAGATTGTGTTTTATTTTTAAAATAAACTTCCAATGATTTTATTGAATAAAAAAGAATACCACAAGGTCTTGAAACCTCTTCAGCAAGTAGAAATAAATCATTTGTTTGCCGATGCAGTGGCACTAGGGCACGTCAACGGTCAGATTTACGTTGATAATGCCAATGAGCCAACAAGCTTTTATATAGTGCATCCTTATGGTATGGCATTACTGTTAGGCAATAGCTCCAACGAAGCATTTAATGACTGGCTACTTAATCAGGCTTTAAACACTTTTAAAACACGGAACCGTTATGAGTGGCTTCAGGCATTTCCTAAAACATGGAATGACAAAATTGCAACTGCATGGGCAACGTATCTGGTCAAACAGAAAGATAATACGGATGATGGGTTTAATTCCAATAAAATAGAAGAAAACACTCGTGTTAATTTCAGATTCAATCAAGCAGCCTATTTCGAACTTAAAAACAGGTTACTATTGTCGGATGCTCAGGTAGTTCGTACCGACAGGCAAATGTTCGAAAACATGCAGGGAAGTGTTATTCCGAAACATTTTTGGAATAATGCTGAAGATTTCTGTAGTAGGGCAGTGGCATTTAGTGTCATGGATGGCGAATGTGTAGCCTGTACTGCCTTTTCGGCTTTTGTTGTGGGTAATCAGTTGGAAATAGGCATAGAAACTTCGGACAACTACCGTGGAAAAGGGTATGCCATCGCCACCTGTGCAGCACTGATTGATTACTGTCTGGAGCATGGTTATGAACCTGTCTGGGGATGTAAGCTGGAAAACACAGCTTCGTATTTACTTGCGCAAAAGCTGGGATTTGAACCTACAGTGTATTGGCCGTTTTACCGATTAAACAATTAACCCCTTCAATACTTCCACAAATCCGGTTACTTCTTCTTCGGTGGTATCGAATGAACACATCCACCGTTGTTCATGAGTTTCAGCATCCCATTCGTAAAATGGATATTGAGCACGTAAAGGTTCAATAGTATGAACCGGAATAATGACAAATACTGCATTGGCATCGACACTACGTGTAACCTGTACGCCTGGTAACTGGCTTACTTTAGAAGCCAGTAACTGTGCCATTTTATTAGCATGTTTAGCCATGCGAAGCCATAAATCGTTGGTGAGTAATGCTGTAAACTGAGTAGAAATAAAACGGTTCTTAGAGAATAGTTGTGCTGTTTGCTTGTGAAAATAAGGAGCGTTAGCTTTCAGTTCTTCATTGAATATCAATACTGCTTCGCCTATCATCAGTCCATTCTTAGTACCTCCGAAACTCATAATATCCACACCGCAATCCACTGTGGCTTCTTTAAGACTCACACCCAAAGCAGCTACAGCATTTGAAATACGAGCGCCATCCAGATGTACATACATTCCGTTGTCATGTGCAAAATCGCATAATGCTTTTAACTCGGATAGTGAATAAACTGTTCCCAGTTCAGTGCTCTGACTGATTGAAATAACCTTAGGTTGTGTATTATGAACATTTCCAATGCGGTTAAGCAATGGCGTTATCATTTCGGGAGTCAGCTTGCCATCGACTGTTTTGAGGGGTAGAAGTGAGCAACCAATGCTTTGAGTAGGTGCACCGCACTCATCAGCCAAAATATGCGCATATTCCGAGCAAACGACAGCCTGAAATGGTAACATACAGCATTTCAGGCATGTTACATTAGCACCGGTTCCATTAAAAGTATAAAGCACGGTTACTTTTCCAAAAATATCTTCAAAAATTCGGTTTGCTTCTTCTGTAAATACATCATCGCCATACGAAATTTGGTGTTGAGAGTTGGCGCGTTGGATAGCTTCAAAGATTTCGGGGTGAATGCCCGAATAATTATCACTTGCAAAGGATTTCATTTTCTTTAATTGTTGATTTAAGAACCAAAAGCCAAGACGTAAGTTGATGTTTTCTTACGCCTTGGCTCTTGGTTCCGGTATTTAAAGTATTATTCAAAATTTGAATTTGTCAAAAAAGCTCTTCGATTTTGATTCATCATTTGAGGCCGATTCAATAACTTCTTCTGGTTCGGGACGAGGTGTTGCTTCACCTTGTTCGCGTTTGATAAAGCCTACCACATCTTCCAGTCCTTCAATAAATTTGTCAAAATCTTCTTTATATAGAAATATCTTATGTTTTTCGTATGTCACTTGCGATGTTTCATCAGAACCAACCACTTTCTTTTTACTTTCTGTAATGGCCAAAAATAAATCATCATTTCTACTCTTCTTCACGTCCAGGTAATAAATTCTCTTTCCCGCTTTAATTGCTTTCGAATAAATGATTTCATTATCCTTTTTCTCAATCTCAAATTTCTTTTTCTCTACTTCCATAATGCTACTAAATTTATCGTATGATTGTTAATCGCACATTGTTAATCTATGAATTAATTACGAGACTTCAAATTTCTGTATTTTTTTTGAATATATCAAACAAAAATGCCATTTTTGTTGATTTTTTACAAATATATTTTTTCAATTGTAATTCAATTGGAGCATTTTGAAACATTTTATTAGAATTGTATCAAGATTTATGGAATTCTATCTTGTTCAAATCATAAATTAAGAGCTTACACAATTAGTCAGAATGTGTGATAGAATTACATAGAATTAAATTACATGATAATTTTTGAATATTTAAAGGAATATTCATGCGTTTATTAGGGGAATAAACAAAAAAACAATTATTTTTGTGTGTCAAATTTAGGAAAATAATCGGACTGTCATTTAACTATTCTTTGATAATGCGCAATATTGAAAATAGTAAATACATTCAAGAACATACAAACTACACTAATACAAACTAATCATGGAGTCAACGATTAAACTTTACTCGCTTAAAGCTGTTGAGATTAAATCTTATACATTTGCATTGCTTTTTGTTGCAGGAAACATTATTTTACCTCAACTGTGTCATTTGCTTCCTTTGGGCGGCCAAATGTTATTGCCGATTTATTTCTTTACACTTATTGCTGCTTATAAATATGGTTTATATACAGGATTACTTACCGCTTTGGTTTCGCCATTGATTAACCATGTTCTATTTGGCATGCCGCCAATGGAAATGCTTCCGATTATTCTTATCAAATCATCTTTATTGGCATTAGCTGCCAGTTACATGGCTCAACGTACCCAACAAATAAAACTTCAAAACTTGTTGTTGGTTATTCTTTTTTATCAGGGAGTTGGTATGTTTGCCGAATTTACTCTTACCGATAGCTTTGTGGCCGCTATGCAAGATATACGTTTAGGATACCCGGGCATGTTGCTTCAATTTGTGGGTGGGTATTTTTGTTTAAAGGCTATAAAAAATTGGTGATTTTCCGTCTGGTTATTCACATTTTCAGTCGTTTAAATAATTTATTTGAAAATGAAAATACATAACTAAACAACTATACAATAAAAACATGGAAAAGTCTTTTGATGAAGTGCTGGAGCGGGTGAGGGCTATTGAAATACCTGAAACATTTGATATAGTGGTGGCTATAGCCAATGGCGGAATTATTCCGGCAGCCATGATTAATCAGCGTTTGGGATGTGAATATCATTTACTGAAATTGAATCTGCGTGATGCCATGCAGAACAAATTGTATGATAAACCGAAACTATTGGCTGAAATTGATTTCGATTTTAAAGGAAAACGAATTTTATTGGTAGATGATCGTGTTAAAACGGGTACTACGCTTGAGTTTGCTAAAGAGTTACTTTCAGATGCGAAGGTTGTAAAAACCTTGGCAGTGAATGGAATAGCTGATTATTGTTTGTACAATGAATCGTGTTTCAGGTTTCCGTGGATTGTTTGAAATAATTGGTAATTCATAAATCATAATCCATAATTGAGTTTGTTGTGAATTAATAGGAAAAAGTATTATCTTTGCATCAAAATTAGAAGTTGAGTTTAGGCACAACAATTTAATTAACAATAAATTATGCATTATGTGTAATGCATAAATAAAAAGCGTTCCCCGTATTTTATGATTAATCGAGTATTATTGCGCATTAAGATTGTTCAAATCTTATATTCCTATTATAAAAGCGACAGCAAATCGATGCCTGTAGCCGAAAAAGAATTGTTTCACAGTATAGAAAAAACGTACGATCTTTACTATCATTTGCTCCAACTGTCAATTGAGATTACCCGATTTGCAGCTGACCGCATTGAAACAAAACGAAACAAACTTCGTCCAACCCCGGAAGATTTAAATCCAAACACCCGTTTTATAGACAACTCGTTTGTAGCTCAGCTTTCAACTAACATTCAGTTTAATGAATATCTACAGGCTCATAAATTATCGTGGGTAAATGATTCTGAAATTATAAAAGTATTGTTTGAAGAAATCATTGCAAGTGAGTTCTATTTGGAATATATGAATGCTCCTGAAGCCGATTATGCGGCTGATAAAGACCTTTGGCGTAAAGTTTTTAAGAAAATAATTCTTCAAAGCGAAGAACTGGATGATTCCATTCAGGATCAAAATATTTATTGGACTGATGATATTGAAATGGTGGTTAGTTTCATCATTAAAACAATCAAACGTTTTGATGCTACTAAAGGAGATGAACAACCGCTCTTACCGATGTTTAAAGATGAGGAAGATGCTGAGTTTGCTAAGAAACTTATGCGAAGTGTGTTGACTAAAGGTGCTGCGTTGCGGGAAATGATTGATGTAAATACCAAAAACTGGGAACTTGATCGTATTGCGTTCATGGATATTGTTATTATGGAAGTGGCTTTAGCCGAGCTAATGGATTTCCCAACTATTCCGGTGAATGTTACTTTAAATGAATACATTGAAATAGCTAAAACATACAGTACTGATAAAAGTGGAACTTTTATCAATGGAGTTCTGGACAATATTGTTGGGCAATTGAAAAATGACAATAAGCTGATTAAAGTGGTTATGTTTAGCGATAATAAAAAATAATAAACTATTTTTGTAAGTATAAATTAAAAAAAGAAAAGAAATGAATCTATTAAACATTTTATTACAGGCAGCCGCTCCTGCAGCAGGTGGTGCAAGCGGTTACACAAGTATTTTGATGATGGTGTTGATTTTTGTGGTGTTTTATTTCTTCATGATTCGTCCACAAAGCAAACGTCAAAAAGAAATTAAAAAACAACGTGAAGCAATGAAACCAGGTGATTCAGTTGTAACTTCGGGTGGTATTTACGGAAAAGTAAAAGACATTAAAGAAAATACAGTTACTGTAGAAATAGCTGATAACGTTCGCGTTAAAGTTGACAAAAACTCTGTTTTTGCAACAGCTGAAGATATTCAAACTCCTGCTAAATAATAGCTTTTTATGGCTGATAGCAGCGGCATAAAATTTCTAAAGTATTATTTGCAAAAGCTTAAATCATTCTTTTTATTAAAAGATATTTTAAGCTTTTTGCTTTTTCTTGCTCTTTCATCCGGGTTTTGGTTTGTCCATTCGCTGGGAAAGGAGCATGAAATTACGCTTAAAGTGCCAATAAGATTTATTGGTCTTCCCCTGAATTATGCCATTACAAATAC
>Ga0302296_1001093_pt1 | contig 20390 bp, 12 predicted proteins | sample III_Fen_N3_1_FD_194546 | JGI IMG/M metagenome (GOLD analysis project Ga0302296, IMG submission 194546) | Peat permafrost microbial communities from Stordalen Mire near Abisko, Sweden - III_Fen_N3_1 | ecosystem: Environmental > Terrestrial > Soil > Wetlands > Permafrost | place: Sweden: Abisko...
TCAGGTATTTTTTGGTCTACCGAGACGTTTGAAGTATTAGGCTTAAGTAAAAGATAGGTTACTATATTGTTATTCATCCAAACCGGGTTTTCTGAACCCTGACTCGTCATATATGAAATAATCATGTTCGCCTCAAAATGCGAATTGCCCGGTATGTCAGCATAAACACCTGTAACAGTGTATCTTGACGTATCGGTACCAACCTTAATTGCTTTATCGATTGGGTTCTGGTTTCCGAAAATTTTCCTTGCGGAAGATTCCGAAAGAGCAATTTTTCTCTTTGAATTCAGAAGGCTTTTCGGATCCCCCTTCAAAACAGGTATAGTAAAAAAGTTAAAGAATGAGGAATCTGCCTGAATAAGCTGTTCTTCAGTAAATGTCTGATTATTATACTCAATTACTGTAGGGCCGATAGCATCCATTCGAAGAAAATCCTCAACTTCCGGAAATTCTCTTGCCATTGTAGGTCCCATAATTGCGGGTGAGTAAGCGCCTGTTATCTCTTGCCCGCCGATTTTTCCGTTCAGTACCATTCTTACTATCCTGTCCTTCTTCACATTATACTTGTCATAACTTGCTTCATTCAGTACAAAGAGGGCAATAAGAAGGCTGCAGGCGATCCCTATTGACAGACCAAGAATGTTAATTATAATATATGCACGCTGTCTTTTGAAAGATCTTACACTATGCCGCAATAGATTGTTGAACATAATAACGTTTTGAATAAGTTTATTAAATAGGTTAAATTTCTATGCCGGTAATTGATATTAATCCGGATTTTCATGGTAAAGACGGACAAAATGACTGTTGGTTGCAGGTTTTACAATTTATTCGAATTTAAGCGCCTCTGCAGGATTTATTCCTGTAGCTTTATATGCCTGAAAACTAACTGTCAATGTGGCAATTAGAATGGCTCCAAAAGCTATTGAAATAAATACCGGAAGACTTAAATCAACCCTGTATGCAAACTGATTTAACAGCTTTGAGACTATGATCCATCCTACCGGAATAGCAATAACAATTGAAATAAGTACTAATACCAGGAACTCCTTTGTTAAGGTATACATCACCATCAAAGACCCTGCACCCATAACTTTTCTGATTCCGACTTCATTAGTTCTCCGTTGTGTTGAGTAAGATGATAAACCATAAAAACCGAGACAGGCAATTATAACAGCGAGAATCGTAAAATATTTCAATAGATTCGTAAGGCGAATCTGACCTTTAAATAGTTTGTCGTAATCCTGGTCTATAAAAGTATAATCAAGCGGATATTCAGGAATAATTGTTTTCCATGCATTTTCAACTGTTTTTAAGGACTCTGGAATTTTGCCCGGTGTTAACCTTATTAGTATGCAACGAAGATATGCGATCGGAGCCAGAGCGAAGGCCATTGGCTCTATAGCCTGATCAGCACCTTTAAAATGGAAGTTTTTCAAAACTCCTATTATGGTACCATTAAGACCCATGAACCTGAAACTTTTACCGACAGGATCTCCAATTCCCATAAGCCTGACCACCTCTTCATTTACCAGAAAATTACCTGTTGTATCCCTCGCCATATCGGCTGGAAAGTCTTTTGAAAAATCTCTTCCGGAATAGAGCTTCATGTTCAGGGTTTTGAGATAATCATAATCGACACCATTCGTACCGATTAGTACCTGTTTTGAAGGATCTTTTCCATCCCAGTTCGCACCGCCCGAGTTACTCCCCATACTGGTAGGATTCCACATCGATCCGGTTATACCCTGAATCAAGGTCTCTTTTTCCAGTTCCTTTTTAAAAGAGTAGTACTTCGGTTTCATGTTATCAGGCATAGGAATACAGATTAGGTTTTCTTTATTATAGCCCAGCTCTTTATTCTGTAAATATTTCAATTGCCTGAACATAAAAATTGCCGAAACAGCTATCAATATTGAAAGAGTAAACTGAATTACAACCAGAACCTGTCTCATTCTTCCACTACCTTTTCCTGAAGAAGATTCACCTTTAAGGACGGCAACAGGTTTGAAAGAAGACATAATAAGTGCAGGATATAATCCCGATATAATCCCGGCAAGCAACCCAACAAGAAGAAAACTCATTATGAATTTGAAGTTCCACAGATCTGCGAGACTGAAGCTTTTTCCTGAAATATTATTGAATATTCCAAGAGATAATCCAACAAGAATCGATGCCAGTATCATTGCGATGATAACCAAAAGAAATGATTCAAGGATAAACTGGAAAATCATCGATTTCCGGCTTGCCCCGGCAACTTTCTTTATTCCTATTTCCTTTCCCCGTGCGGCAGCTTTTGCTGTGGAAAGATTTATGAAATTTATGCATGCAATAAGAAGCACGAAGATGGCGATCAGACTAAATATTGTTACCGCAATTACCGGGCCTTTTGTTTCATTAAATCCAAACTGACCATAAAGATGGATATCCAGAAGTGGAAAAAGGTTGAATGTTGTTGTGATCTGAGGACTGTTTTCAACGACAATATCAGTCAGCTTTTTATTAACAGATTTAATATCTGATCCTGGTTTTAGCCGAATAAAAGTAAATATCGAGTTATTTCCCCATGACTTATCTTCAGCTCCGATTTCTTTCATATAAGAATACGGAATAACAGCGCTGAAAGTAAACATTGAATTGGCAGGTATTTCTTTGAAAACCCCTGTAACTGTGAATTGAGCCTTGTTTTCAACGGTAAGTGTTTTTCCTACCGGATTGTCTCTGCCAAAGTATTTGGTTGCCAGTTTCTGTGTGAGTATAATGGAATGAGGTGAGTTTAAAGCTGTTCCCGGATCACCCATACTGAGTGGGAGCGTTAATATCTTAAGAAGGCTTGAATCTACTGCAGCAATGGCTGATTCGAAAAAAACCTTATCCTCATATTTGAATAAAACACGTGGAAGCCATAAATTTATTCTGACCTGATCTTCAATTTCCGGAATCTTCTCCTTCCATACAGGTCCGCAGGGCACTGGTGTAACTGTCACGTGATATCGGGCTCCGGAATATGACTGATCTTCCTCTACCCTGTATAAATTTCTTGCATTCTGATTAAATTTCTCATAGCTGAATTCATCCTGAATCCACAAGAGTATTAATAATGTAGCAGAGAGACCTACTGCAAGACCTGTAACATTAATAAAAGTAAACCCTTTGTGCCGGATAATATTCCGGAAAGCAATTTTGAAGAAGTTTTGTATCATGATTAAAAAATTATGTGCAACTAAAAGACTAGGTTCGTCTTTTAATGTTGCACATAACTATAATAATCACATTCTCCGGTGAGAATTATTTTACAGCTTTAAGCTCGTTTATCTTCACAGTCGAACTCAGAGAAACAGATTCTTTCTTAACAATGAGATCTTTGGCCAGTGAAAATGATGCAGTCTGTCTGATATCCTTTGAAGAAGCTCCAATTTTCACTTCATATTTTCCGGCTTCGGCTACCCATGATGAAACTGAGGTATCGAATGAAGAGAGACTCCTGCTATCGAGAACAAACGTAAGGGTCTGTGATTCTCCGGGTTGCAGCAACCTGGTTTTTGCAAAACCTTTAAGCTCAAGAGCCGGTTTATCGAGTTTCACTGCAGGAGCAGTAAGATAAAGTTCTGAGACTTCCTTCCCAGCGACTGTGCCTGAATTTTTTACGTCAACAGTAACTATTATTTTGCCGGTAAATTTCGGAGAACTGAGTTTAAGATTACTGTAAGTGAAACCTGTATAGGACAAGCCGTATCCAAATTCATAAGAAGGCTTCACTTTGAAAGTTTCGAAATACCTGTAACCTACATAGATACCATCTTCGTACGTAACTTCCGCCGGAACGCTTCTGCCAAAACCTCCCATCGGGCCACCTGCTGCGGGCTTATCTGCAGTCAGTTCCTTGCCAGGGAAAGTCTTTGAGGATGGATTGTCTTCATAATTTACAGGAAAGGTTACTGCAAGTTTTCCTGAAGGGTTGACTTTACCTGTAAGTACATCAGCAATTGAATTACCTGCTTCCTGTCCGCCCTGCCATGCAAGAAGAATCGCATCTGGCAGATCTTTCCAGCTGGAAGTCTCGAGAACACCCGAAACATTGAGAATAACAATTGTTTTTTTGCTCTTTGCTTTAAAAGCTGAGGTAACCATTTTGATCATTTGCTGCTCATAATCGGTAAGCTGAAAGTCTCCTTTTATATTTGTCCTGTCTCTCCCCTCACCTGCGTTCCTTCCAATTGTTATGATAGCAGCGTCACATACATTTGCCATACCGGTAATAATATCCTGGTTCAGATTAAGTTCATCAATCTGTTTTGATCCCATAATTGCCATAAATCCTCTGACCGGTGGACGTCCTGATTTGGTCATATTCAAATAGTTGGAATAGAGGCTATTCAAGTCTTCATTCTGATTCAACCCATCATTCTTCAGTCCTTCTGTAAGTGAGACGCTATATGCTTTATTCACAAAACCGCTTCCTGTTCCTCCGATTATAATATCGTATGAGGTATTTCCAAATGTCGCTACATTTTTAATTGCAGAGCCAAAAGGCAGTGCACCATTCTCATTTTTCAACAATACCATGCCTTCGGATGCTGCCTGACGGGTAACCTGGGCATGAGCTTTCAAATCAGGCTTATTTGAATATTTATAGCCTTTGAAACGAGGGCTCTGCAGCATGACGTTAAGAATCCTTTCAACATTTCTGTCAAGCAGAGCAACATCAAGTTTCTTGTCTTTAACAGCGTCGACAATAGCCTTAATCTGGTTAGGTGTACCCGGCATCAGCATATCGTTTCCTGCTTTCATCTGTGCTACAGGATCTTTTCCACCAAACCAGTCTGTCATAACAAATCCTTTGAAACCCCAGTCATTCCTTAATATATTGGTCAGAAGATCAGGGCTCTGGGAAGCATAAGTCCCATTGATAAGATTGTAAGATGACATAACAGTCCATGGCTGACCTTCCTGAACGGCAATTCTGAATCCTTCAAGGTAAATCTCACGGAGAGCGCGTTCACTAACGATTGTATTAAGTGAGTTCCTGTTAGTTTCTGCATTGTTGGCTGCGAAATGCTTAATCGATGTTCCTACTCCGTTTGATTCGACACCGTTAACCATTGAAGCTGCTATTTTCCCGGTTACATATGGATCTTCAGAATAGTATTCAAAGTTTCTTCCGCATAACGGATTACGCTGAATATTTATACCAGGTCCCAATAAAACATCCGTACCATATTCAAGAACTTCATTTCCGATAGCCTCTCCTACTTTCTTAACAAGTTCGGTATCCCATGTAGAGGCAAGTAATGTGCCAACCGGGAAAGCTGTACAATAGTAAGTATTATTGTCATTTGTGCGGGTTGGATCAATTCTGACACCTGCAGGACCATCAGTAAGTACCATGGGTGAAATCCCCAGACGTGGAAGGGAAAAAGATGTACCTGCTGCACCTGCTACCAGACTCTGGGTAGCTCCTACAACCGGCCCCTGGGGAGCGTTTGCAGGCGGATTAACTGTCTGGCCTGAAGCGGGTTTGCTGTTATCTGATGGAGGAGGCCCTCCGGGCATCCTCATGCCTGTACCCACCACCAAAGCGGCTTTTTCTTCGAGGGTCATTGCTGAAATAACCTTTTTAACCGGATCTTTACCCAGCTTAGGGCCAGGTGTGTTTTGCGCATTTCCTGAAAGGAAAAACGAAAGACACAATACTGATGCGACTAGAATTCTTTTCATAAAATGAATATTTACTTTATAATTAATAGATAACTTGGTTATACAATTTGATTTACTGGCACAAAGTTACAAGATACAAGCGCTAAATCTAAACACTTATAAGAATTATTGAAAGTTTTGAAGAAGTATAACCTGTTTTTATCGACAGAAAGTCCGAACTGCACTTAAGTGATCCAAAACACTGTAAAGGTTCTAACAGAATAATTTCAAGTTATCAAAAATTTCAAAATAATCAGATGTTCCACATTCACCTATTCAGGGAGCTTAATGGCAATTTTAATACCTTCATTTACTAAAATATGCATTATAACTTTCCCATTGGAACTAATAGTAACACTGTTTTTCTTCTTTTTCCTCTCCACATTAATATCTATCTTTTTTGAACCAAAGGCCACAATATTTTTCATTGACATTTCATTCCATTCTCCCGGCAACCGTGGAGTAATTGAAAATGAGTTCAATCCAGTAGGTCTGAATCCGAAGAGTCCTTCGGTTATAACCCTGCAATAGAGGGCGCTTTCAGCAGATAGATGCCTCTGGTTGCCTTCAGGCCATGCCTCAACTGCATAGGGAACGTGATCACCGAGCAATCGGTGCGTTGAATAATAAGAAAGATAATGAATCCCTTTTTCCGTAGCACCAGCAAACAAAGCTCCGCGTAAGCCATACAGAGTAGAACGGTCCCAAAATGTAGCAGAACCTGCCTGGGTAAGCAAACCCTGATCAGTCCATAATTCTTTGGAAAATAAAGCATTCAAGGTACCATTTGACCTGGTAAAAATGCCAACAGTCAGAGGGATGCAGATCCATGATCGTAATGTATCATTCCCTTTAAAATACCTGTATGTATCATATCCATCTATTCTTGCTCCGAAATATTTTTCAATATTATTTTTCAATTCCACTGCAAGATTCCTGTACCGATTGATTAAAACCGGTGATTTGCCCAGGTCATGGCCAAGATAGACTGCAGAATTCAGTGCATCATAGAACAATGAAGAAGTACAAAGGTTTGCATCACCTGACGGGAATCTGCCTTCAAGCTCATCACTGTCGGAAGTTATTACTCCTTCCGAATTTATCTTCTTGCGGCAATATTCAATGCACCATTCAATAAGCGGCCATAATTCTTCCGCTGACTTTCTGTCTCCCAGTGCCAGTGCAAAACGGCTTGCACCATAAGCTATCATTGCCTGATCACCTCTGTCTCCAGCTCCATTCCAGTAACCAGTGCCTTCGGCGATTATTGAACTTGGAATTGGCTTATATTCAGGATTCATGTATTTCATAAACCAGCGCCATGAATTCATTCCTGCAGTAATCGCTACCGGATAACCTGTATATGCAAAGAACGGATTTGCATATTCAGCCTGATCATTAGCCCATATCGCAGCATAATAAGCACCTCCGCCCGGACTATGAACCAAACCTCCTTTTGTCTGAAAAATGCTTTCCATAGCTCGTATCTTGGCAAAATCAAACATTCTTGTAATTGCAGAATCGGGACAGGAAAACGACAGAGTATTGAACATCAGGTTAACAAACTCCTCCCGTTTACCATATTCTGTGTCTGCATCAGCAATTTCATCTGGATCCGACACTTTTTTGCCTGAGTATAAAATGTTAAAAGTCAGGTTCTCATTTGGTTTTAACAAATAGATTCCGGCTCCGTAACATTTGGCTGAGACCTCATAGATTCCATAAAAACTATTTTCAATATGACTCCGGCTTATCTTTTCAAAATCTTCAATATCAACTTTAATATCCTCATATGATAAATTCTCGATTACGCATTTCTCAATTACCAGAGGCTTATCAACAGAAGGAAACAGAGTCCGGGTAGTCTTAAGGTTTTTATTTATTGTCCCATAACTATAAAGAATTCCCCGGATGGAAAAACTTTTAATCTCTTCGAATGCTTGCCGTCCATTAACTTTTATTAGGGGCTGGGATTCGGATAGAAATGTATAAGAAAGACTCGCATGTGTATCATTTGGGATGGTTCTAAGCATCGGAAAAACCAATTGTTTTCTGGTCACTGGTTTTCCGGCCTCATCGGTACCATAGGTTGCTATAACTGAAATGAATTTCCCACTCATTTCGATATTATCTGTATGGGCTTCGCCGGGTTTTATTGTCCACGAAATGCTTCCGTCCGCTTCATTGTGCCACCTGTTCTGACCCTGTAAATTACGAAATGAAACCAGTAGTAGCAGAAGCAGAAAAGATTTTATTTTCATTGAATTAATACTGTTTAATTTTACACTTAAATACAAGTTTTCGGCTGCCTTAGTTAAAATTACCCAATTTTGATCCGGATAGTATATTGAATAAGCTAGTATCTTTGTCAGATCTATTAAATATGTCTGTGCGGTAATCAAAGATTTTAAATTTACTTCTTTTTAATATATAATTTTAACCTCATCTGTACGTTAGTTTAATTAGTGATCGTTAATTTGTATACCTCAATTAAAAATTATGAAACAGTTACGAATCAAATGTATAATGATAATAACTGTACTGATAATTACAGTTATAAGAGTGACGGGTCAGACAACAATGCCGGACGAACTCCTGAAGAGTCCACTGAATGAACAGATGAACTATCTGGATCAGCACACCAAAATATATGAGAACTTCAGGGCTATCAGGGAGGATATGTTTCAGAAATTAAAAGGAAATATAAAAGATACTCTTTCATCCGTTAGAAGTAAAATTGATTTGTTGAACAAAACAAAGAAGTCACTGAATCAGACTATTGATTCCATGAAGTCAGACCTTAGTTCTACAAAGACCAGTCTCGATGAAATGACAAAGACAAAAAACGATATAAAAGTTTTAGGAATCCAGGTTAATAAACCAGCTTACAATAAAGTTATGTGGACAATTGTTGCCGGATTGGTTGCCGCACTTGTATTAGGATTTTTTGCTTTTAAACGGAACCTAAGTAATATATCCGCGACAAGGAAAGAGTTTCAGGATATGAAAGATGAATTTGAAACCTATCGGAAAACTTCACGTGAAGCAAGGGAGAAAATGACTATGGCTCATTTCCTTGAAATGAAAAAATTAAAAGGCGAATAATTTTATCAGATCCTCTGTATAAGATCATTTACTGACCTGATGGCGAAGACATTAGGATAATTCATTTTCTTGCTGATTATTAAGTATTTATTAATATTAAGAAATTAATATAATGTTCCTTTAATATCATCATTTCAGAAACTTATATATAAATGCCGAATGCTGAATAAAATCTAACACTTCCTGCGGCATTGACATGTTGAGTATTTGCGTAGTTTGGGAGAGGAATAATGCTCTGTTGCTCTTAAATGATTTGCTTAACCGATTTTCTCCAAAGGAATTCTTCATCAATTAAGATCTCAGTATTGGAAGCACTTGTTCCATTATCTATTTCATTAATAAGGAGTTTAACAGCCTCAAATCCCATTTTCCTGGGATCCTGATTAATTACTGTCAGCTGAGGATCAAAAAAATCAGTAATCTCATAAAATCCAAAACCAAAGATCCCAATATCTTCCGGGATCCTTAGTCCGGACTCCTTAGCTGCTTTATAAGCGCCCAGCGCTACCCTGTCATTTACAGTGAAGATGATTTCAGGAAGTGTTCCAAGTGCTTTGAGTCTTTTAAAAGAATCATATCCGTCTTTCAACTCAAATCCTCCCTCAATGATCCATTCTTTCCTGACAGTAATCTTATGGCTTTCAAGAGCCTTGTTAAATCCTTCAGTCCGTCGATTACCTATGTTTGTTGTAGAATACCCTGCGAAGTTGGCAAAACGTGTATAACCCTCCTTTACCAATCTGTTTATTGAATTTATTGCACCAGGGTAATCATTGAAAACAACTTTTGAGAAATCCATATTTTCAAATGCCCTGTCAAAAAAGACTAGTGGGATTTTCATTTTTCTGACTACATTAAATACATGTATGTCAGTCGTTTCCTGCGAAAGACAAACGAGTAATCCATCAACCCGCATGCCAATAAGATTTTCAATATTTTGCTTTTCGATAGTCTCCTTCTCACGTGAAACTGTAAGTATTACATGATAATTATGTTCAGTTGCATAATCTATCATGCTATCAACAATATATGAGAAAAAACTGTTCTCAAGGTCAGGAATGACAATGCCAATTGTATAAGTTCTTCTGGAATTCAGCTGCCGTGCTATTAGGTTGGGAACATATCCCATTTGTCGGGCAACATCACCGATTTTTTTCTTCATTGCCTTTGAAATATCGGGATGATCACGAAGAGCTTTTGATACAGTAACTCTCGATATATTAAGTTGCCTGGCAATATCTGATTGTCGGATGTTGACCACTTTTTTTCTGAAATTATAATTATTTACCAACCTGTTTTTTAAACTCAATTTTAAATCCTGTCACCTGCCATGATGGAAGCTTTGCCGGTTTTTTAATTGTAAGTCCATTTGCCCCTTCTGACCATTTAATCTTAACATCAGATCCAAGCATTTTAACGGAAGCAATGGGCCCGGCATAATAATTCGATTTTTCCCCAAGCGATTTGATAATGATATCCTTAGACGGCGATCCTAAACAGAATGCATACAGAAAACCGTCTTTTGTAGTAAACCTGATATCTTTGGAATTAAATTTATAGTCCTCATTGAATCTTCCGGGTTTTACAGCGAGAGCTTCTGCAGATTTTTCACCGAATATCTTCCATGGCCGTGAGCCGTAAATGCCTTCTCCATTTGCTGCAGTCCAGACTCCGATCTCATTAAGGATCTGGAGCATATCCGGTTCAAGATCACCTTCTGGTGTCTGCACAACGTTTATCAGAAGGTTTCCGTTTTTACTGACTATATCTACCAGCATTTGAACCACTTCGTTACCAGTTTTATATTTCTGTCCTGTACGGTAATACCAGTCTCCAATAGAAGTATCGGTTTGCCATGGATATTCGCTTACAGTATCTTTTATTCCACGTTCAACATCTTCAACCCATTTCCCACCTGAAACTTGTTTACAAGTATAGACTACCCCTGGTTTGCCATTGTGCAAGGCAATATCCTGATTATAGTAATGCGCAATCAGGCTTCTGCCGACATCTTCGAAAGGCATCTGGCTGTCAGAATAAAGAAGGTCGGGGTGATAATTGTCTATAAGTTCCCTGATGCAACTGAACCATTCTACCTGAAATACCAGGTTATTTGTTAACCAGTCTTTGTCATCTGACTGAGCTTTAGCGTGATACAGATCACTATAGATAGGATTTGCTCCATCATACGGAATACCTGCTTTCGGTCCCTGTTTGTCAGATCCATGTGCAGCCTGGAACCAAGTATAGCTTGCACCCAGGTGTTCTGAAACACCAAATTTCATTCCCTGCTTTTTAGCTGCAGCTTGCCAGATACCTACCACGTCCTTCTTTGGACCCATATTCACAGCATTCCATTTATGAATCTTCGAATCCCACAAAAAGAAGTCGTCATGATGAGTCCCCATACTTACAAAATATTTTGCCCCAACCTTTTTATATAGCTCCATTAATTTCTCAGGATCCCATTTCTCTGCCTTCCATAAAGGAATAATATCCTTAAATCCGAACTGAGACGGATGACCATATTTCACTACATGATATTTATAAGCCGTATCATTTTCCTCGTACATTCTTCGTGCATACCAGTCTCCCTGCCGTGGAACAGCCTGTGGGCCCCAGTGGGCCCAGAATCCAAGCTTAGCATCCCGGAACCAGTCGGGATACTTGTAATTCTGCAATGACTCATCTGTTGGTTTATATGGACCATCAGATATTGGTAGCTTACCGGTTTGAGCTGAAAGTGTAAGCGCGAACATCAGATTCAGAAAGATAAAAACACATAGATGGTTGAATAGTCTGGTTTTCATAATATTATTTTTTACTGTTACCTGCAAATATTTCGTCCTTCGGGGCTAAGGAATTAATAAACCCTGTCTTCTTAACTTTTTACTTTTTTGCTTTTTAAATTTACTTATGTCTTAATTATTTCGAATTCTAATTTTTATAGCCCCATGCACAGGTTTATCAGATACAACTATAATGTATCCGCCTCCGGCTCCTGATGTAATTGCCCCGGGGTAATAGGGTAGGTAATTCTTTGTCATCTCTTTCATCACCCAATCCGGAACGGTAAGTGGCAGAATTTTGCTCCATGAAATAAAGGTGTTGGTCAGAGCCATTCCAAGTCCGTAAATATCCTTTCTCAAAATGCTGTTCCAGCATAAATCGCCGGCTTCACCCAGCTCTTTAACCAGGTGTTTTTCAAGATGCATAACCTTTAACGGGTCATAACCATCTGGGCGTGGTTCAAGCGGGATCAGGTGAAGTACTTCAGAAAGCCATATGCACCTATCATCGTTTGTATATGAATCAATTTTTTCAGGCCAGTATCCACCATTATAATAAAGCCTGTTTATTCCGGGCATAAGGAGTCCCAGATGATCCTGAGAACCCGATATATATTCCTTACCCGGAGGATTCTCAGCCCCAAATAAAATTTTTGCATTTTCTAGAGGGTCTCCCTCAGGATACTTATTGCCCCATATTCTAATGCCAAAATCCCGTGAACTTGTTGCCAGCCCTGACCTTCCATTAAAATCTATGGTTGGCCATATCTGAGCAACAACAACTGATCCGGGATGAATTTTTGAAACCCAGGGCTGGTCCACCCATCCACCGGCCAGACAAAGCCGGTAAGGAAATCTCATTTCCTTTTTACTTCCGGAACTTGATCTGGCAGGTAAGCCTTCCTCGGGTATACGCTCAAGAACAATATATTCTACACCAGCATGCTTACAAAGTTGTTCTTTTTCAGGAGTATGACCTTCAGAATTCACAATAAAAATGTCAGGTTTGATCCTAAGGAGATCAGGTTCAAAATCAAGCATCCCTGACCCGCTAGCCAGGAAAGCTTCCTTGACAAACTTGATTGAGCCAACAATATATTTACGCTCTTTTTCTGAAAAAAATGGTTTTTTACCCTTAAGTAACAGGAGGTTTTCATCTCTGCCTATACTAACAAATAGATCTCCATAGGTTGATGCCGTTTTGAAAAAGGCTACATGACCTCCGTGAAGCAGATCAAAACAGCCGCTAACCAGTACTTTTTTGTCTTTCATCAATTGAAATGACTTATTTATTAAACTTATTCACTCCTTTTTTACTTCTGCTGTCATTTACCACCTGTTCACTTATCCAGTCGTAAGTCTTTTTCATACCATCCCTGAGAGGTATTGAGGGTTCCCATCCAAGGTATTTTTTAATCAGGGTATTTTCGGAGTTGCGGCCACGGACTCCTTTGGGTGCCTTCAGATCATGAGTTCTTCTAAGTTTAAACCCAGCAATGTTTTCAACTATATCTACAAGTTCGTTGATAGAAACCATTTCACTGCTTCCCAGGTTTAACGGTTCTTCTATATCACTGTACATAATTGCCTGGATACCCTTTATGCAATCATCAATATACATGAAACTTCTGGTTTGTAATCCATCGCCCCATATCTCAATCTCTTTTTTCCCTGCGATTCCGGCTTCAATAACTTTCCGGCAAATTGCTGCAGGGGCTTTTTCGCGTCCCCCGTCGAAAGTACCGGACGGGCCATAAACATTATGGAACCTTGCAACTCTTGTTGTTAATCCAAAATCTTCCCTGAAATGACGGCACATCCTCTCACTGAATAGTTTTTCCCAGCCATAGCCATCTTCTGCCAGAGCAGGATAGGCATCTGACTCCTTAAGTCCTGGATTTTTAGGATCTGTCTGTTTTTCACCATTATAAACACAAGCTGAAGAAGCATAGAAAAATCTGCTTATACCACATTCCTTGGCAGCAAGAAGAAGATGTGTATTTATCAGCACACTTATCATACACGCGGCTTTATTATTTTCAATAAAACCCATTCCACCCATATCGGCAGCCAGGTTAAAGATCTCATTAAAACCATTAACTGCCTGATAGCAGTTTTCTCTCAGTCGAAGATCCAGAACCAGATTATCAGCTTCCCCGGAAACCTGGTACCATTCATTCAATGGTTTTATATCAACTGCCCTGACATGAAGCCCTTTTTTTACCAATTCATTTACAAGATGTCCGCCGATAAAACCTCCTGCACCTGCTACAACAATTTTTTTCATAACTCAATAAATTTAAATATTTACTTACTCGGTTACTTTCGCGATTACTTAGAAAGTAAAAGTAATAATATTTTCTCTTGGCAAATGCTATTCTAAAATAATTTTAATAAATAGCAGTCAGAGATTAGAAAAAAAAATAATAACCTCAAAGCATTCAGAGATTATCAAAGGACGCAGAGTTAACTTAAAAACTTACAATTCTTTGCGAACTCTGGGTATAACTTTTGCAATCTCAGCGGTTATTGGATTTTTACTTTTATCTTAACAACAGTAAGGGAATAAGAAGGTAAAGTCAGTTCTGCATTTTTGCCTTTCAGAACAATTTCAGAATCAACAGGTTTTACTTCATCAGGCTTTTCAATACTGTTCATGGCATTAAGTTTTTCGCTATGAAGAACTGTCAACCTGGCTTTTGGCTCAATTCTTTTGTTTGTCTGGAGCTGAATTATCCTGGTTTGTGTATTACTATCCGCATTAACCAGTTTCAATATTATTTCATGCGAATCTTTATCGAACGACGCCGAGGCATATATACCCTGCTGACCTGTAAGAGGCTTATTATCCTTCAAAATGCTGAGAACATTCGTCCCTTTATTGGTTGAAAATAATTTCTGAACATAATAATTGGCTGTGCCATAAGATGTAAGGTTATTGAACCAGATTAGGTCAGGGGTCCATTGCCAGCCATCAACATGTGCAAATAATGGAGCATATGAGACCATGTTTACAACATCTGCGTTGCGTTCCAGTCCGGTCATGAAGGCAGCCTCAGACAAAGCACAATCCCAGTTGTTTTTATTATCCGGACTGCCTGTAGTAACACTCTGAGCAGCAAATTCACCTGCAAAAATCCTGTAACTTTTACGATCATAATTGTCATAACGTGTTGCATTTTCACGAAACCATGAGGGTGGTCTGTAATAATGTTCATCGACCAGTGATGGCGTGTAATTTTTCAGGGTTGCAGATGCATATTTGAACAACTCATCATCCGGAGAAGGGCCCGTTCCTGAAACCAGTTTTATGTCCGGGTATTTTGCTTTAACAGCTTTTTCAAATAATGCATAACGCTCGAAATATTGAGGACCCCATTGCTCATTCCCTACACCAAGATACTTCAGGTTAAATGGGGCAGGATGGCCCATCTGTGATCTGATCTTACCCCATGGTGAATCAGCAGTTCCATTAGCGAATTCTATCAGATCCAGCGCGTCCTGAATATAAGGATCGAGTTCATCGAGAGGCACAACCTCTGCTGAATTGAACTGGCAGGCCATACCACAGTTTAGTATTGGGAGCGGTTCAGCTCCTATGTCTTCAGCCAGCAGGAAATATTCAAAAAATCCTAATCCATACGACTGATAATAATCGGGAGCAGGTCTGTGTGCAAATTCAGTATTCCACCTGTTAACAATCAATTTCCTGTTTTCAACATTACCGATCGTTTTCTTCCACTGGTAGCGATTGTTCAGATCATAACCTTCAACAATACATCCGCCCGGAAACCTTATAAAGCCCGGCTTGAGGTCAGCCAGCAGTTGTACAAGGTCAGCCCTCAGTCCGTTGGGACGGCCTTTCCATGTATTATCAGGGAATAGGGATATCATATCTATATCAATACTACCCGTTCCTTCAAACCAGATTCTGAGTGACGCTTTCAGGTCGGTTTTTGCTGCAACCAAAGAGGCAGTGTATTTTTTCCAATCGCTGCCTTCAGGAGTTACCATTGTCTCTCCAATCTTCTCCCCTTTCTCGGTTATCAGCTCAACCCTTATTTTAATGTTTTTACCTTGTGGAAGGGAAGAAAAAATTGAAAAATTGTATTTATTATTCTCCTTTATTCCCATTCCCCTGAATCCTGAATTGGTAAGTGATAATTTACTAACCCCGTTCTTAAGAGAGATCCTGGCAAAGCGTGGATTAGCTTCATACGCGCCTCCCCTGTTAATTATTACAAAATGAGATGAATCCCGGCTTGCAACATCAATTTTCCATCCGGTTCGGGGTTTATAAAATTCGAATGACCTGTTTTTAACAAGTTCTGCATACAAACCACCGTCAGCCGCCAAGTTTATATCTTCAAAGAAGATACCCCACATTGTTGGTTTTATATCAGCTAAAGACTTATCAGCATCCACAATAATTGGATTTTGCTTCTGAGCACTTAGATTTAAAGAGCAACCTAAGACAATAAAAAGAGCCGTTATAAAAGTTCGATTCGTCATAATATATTCATTTATTACTAATTGATCCGTTTGGATAATCTCCCATTAATTTTGACAGAAGTGGCTCCATTTCAAGAGCCCAGGCTTTTGCACCTTCAGGGCCAGGATGAAGCCAGTCGGGCATCATGTCGTGATTGATCGATCCGTCATGATTCAGGAATACCTTGTTCACATCACAATAAAAAATGTGTTTACCATCAGCAATACCTGAAACAATATCAGAAGCCCGCTCAAGAATGGCCCTGTGCGATGTTGGATTCGGTCCACCGTAACACCCTGGAAAACACCGGAGCACAATAATTTTTGTGTCAGGAAGTTTTTCACGTATCCGACTAACGATTGCTTTGATACCTCCCGCAAGCTGGCCCGCTGTATGGCGTGTTGGATAGTTCTTCTCATCCACGTTATTTGTTCCTATTTCAAGTACAATGACCTTCGGTGATTGTCCGTCAAGTTCACCATTTTCAATATTCCAGATAATATTCTCAGTCCGATAACCACTGTAGCCAAGATTCAATGCATTACGATGGGCGAAAAACTCATTCCAGACAGGCTGATATTCAGGTTTCTCAAAGTTGTTGGTAATTGAATTACCTATCATTATCAGATCGAATTTCTCCTTAGCCACAAGTGCGAGTTTTTCCTGGTGACGCTGAGAACTATATCCCTTTACAGGAATTCCTGCAGGATTTTTTTCAGATCTGAGATTATCTGATTTAGTATCAAGAAATGTTTTAATTATCCGTGCTAAATTGAATTTTTTATCTACAGGACTTGCACCGGCACCGGCTATCCATGCGCTATCTGCCAGGAGACAGAATGTTGCCTGACCATCATATCCGATCCATGTTTTGCTGTACTCCTGACAAGATGTGATCAATGATTTATTTTCTGCAGCCGGAATTGTTAAAAGAAGCCTCGGCGAAGGATCAACCGGGGGCATAACCGATTTGTAAACAGTACCAGGCACATATTCATCCATTTTTGCCGGAGAAATCAATATAAGATCAGCAGGCTGCTCATTATTACTTAGTTTATTGACGGTACATGCTGCCAGATAACCCCCGGAGGAAATTCCCATTAAAATGATTCGATTATCGCATAGTTTAAGACTTTTAAAATTTGTTCTTATTAACCGGTATGCTTTCAATATATCATTTATCGCTATTTCACCGGCCTCGGAGCCAATGCCAATATGATATTCCAGTATAGCTACATCAAAACTCTGGGTATTAAGAAACTTTGCCAGTTTCGCCGCTTCGCTTTTTATATTCAATACTTTATACCCGCCTCCCGGAAGTAATATTATTGTTCCTTTTGGAGATTCTGACTTCGTCCTATACACATGAAGAGGAGAGCCGCTAACATTTGAACAGAATGAGAATAAAATAAGAACGAAAACAATTATCGGCCGATGAATGAAGGGTTTTATTTTCAATTTAACTGACATTTTAATAAGTATAACTTCTTTATTGATTTATCACAGAACCTAAAAATTGCATCAATACTTTTATCTCATCGTTTGTTTCAACTTTAAGATGTCCGGATTGATTAAAAAACTGCTTAATCTGCTCTTTTTTATCAGGAGCAAATGCATACAGATTTTTTCTGGTCAGCCCCTTTAATGCAACCGTTTTTTTATTCATAAAGCAGATTATATATAAAGGATCTTCTTCATAGCTATCTCTCTGAATAATACCACTGTTTGTGTTAATTATTTCCCGTTGCCTGACGTAAAAAGTATGCCGGACAAACAAAGATAAATTACCTCGATATATTTCCTGTCCTAAAACTTCTATGGAATCATTAGAAAGTTCCCGCTTAATTTTGATTTTCCTGAAATTAACCGATGTATCGCCACGAACACTCTGAAAATGAAATTTTTGAATAGCTTCCTTATCGATCTTAACCGGCTTTCCTGACTTTGGTTCAAGCCAGAACAGTTCATCAAGCAATCCACTGTATTTGATATTTATATTCCGCACTATCTCACCGCTATTGAGAAAGATGTCACCGGGGAGCCAATTTTTGTTGAACCACGTTACCGTATCAGCAGGCGTAGCTACGAGCACACCCGGAAGCCTTGGTTCGGTTTTAGTGTTTTCTGCACAATTACAGCACCAGTATGTCTGACCCTGAAGAGACTGAAAAATGATCAGGAGGAGAATCGTATATATAATCTTTAACCTGCGCCTCATAATTTCATTTGGATCTGGATTGAATGACAATAGTAGCCGAGCAATTTACCGGTTCACCAGTGTTGGTAATACCCTGTATATTAATCAGGTATTTACCCTGAAGATCAGATGCATAGAATTCAATCTGCTTTTTTTCTGACTTTTTCAGGACAATATCCGGGTCCCATAATAACAACTGACGCATATCCGGAATATGACTGTTCACATCAACTGGTTTATAAAGTTCCTGTTTTGTGTACGATTGGCTTGATAATGACTGGTACTTTATTGTTGGAGTTTTAAATTCAATTCTATTAATCAGGAGATCTTTGCTGAACAGGGCCAATATCCCTTGAAAGGTCATATCCCCATAATATCTGTTAAATGGTAATGATTCTATACGTTTAATCTGTCTGGTGCCCAGACTAAGAATCTGATTCACATCATCTATAGGGACTCCATCCAGAAAAAAAGAGGGCTCTTCAGTTTTGTTTGCCTGATCCTGGAAATTAATATAGCCTGAAACATATTTGTCACCAACCTTTCTGACTTTCAATGCCGGCACTATTTCTTTCGAAATTTCAAGGAAATCATTCATTTCAATGAAGTCAGAAGGGAAAACTGTGGAATAATCTCTGAAATAGATCCTGGGAACAATACCACCGGGAAGAAATTCCTTTAATGTTGTTATTGACTGCTGCAGATTGTAGAACTTTTGCACCTGAACAATATTTTCACTCCTAAGCAAGTTCGGTCTGAAACCGGGTACATTGAAATTTCCTGAAGGATAGAATGGTTGAATCAGATTGAATTTATTCTCAGTTTGAATAGTAGCCTTCACATTCTCTTTTATCCTGATAAACAAATCTTTACCCTCGTAGTATGGACTTAAGTGAATTCTGAATGAGCCTGAGGAATCGGTTGAGGTGTACTGCAAATTCACTATACTGTCGGTTGTGGAAACAAGTAAAGTGTAAGGTGGCGGTAAACCTGCATCTATATTTTTAACAGAATCTGATTGATTAGCCTGCCCGGACAATTTTAAAACATTTCCTTCTATAACAGCTCCGTTTATTTCAGGTGTAAATCTGCATAAACTTTCTTTTGATTCAACTTTGTTTTCCCATTTGGTGGTATTATTAAAATACTCATAAATGGACGGTAAGGTAGGAATTCCCTGAATAATCTCCTTTACTGAGACTGACAGACGTGTAGTTAAATTCCCCGGAATACTACCTGTTTCAATGGAAAATGATATTTTCTCCCTCTGGTAAAATACCTTCCTGTCAATGCGAAGAACTAGATTCCCATTATCCGATTTATTGACTGAATCCTGACTTACAGAAGTATCTGCTTTAAGGACATTTAAAGAATCAGGGAACAGGTTCAGCTTCTTGTCAAAACGGTTGGCGATAACTATTTCTTTATTAAAGTATAACTCTTCAGAATGATTTCTCATGCAGCTTGTATAACAGATAATCTGGTAAATACCGGTGTTCAGGGTATCTGAGAGAGGGACGGTTCCATAGGCCACCTGATTATTAATTTCTAGCCTGCTGTTTATCACAAATGTATTATTTTGATCACGGATAATCAGATAAGCATATTTGCTCATCTGACCAGCATTTCCCTGAAGGTAAAGAGAATAGAACATATTCTCACCGGCGATATAAACATCTCTGTCGGTATGAAGATAAATCTTTTCCGGTTTTAGTAAACCACTACTGTTCTGTGCAATTATAGTACAAAAACAATTGATTAAAATTAGTATGGTGTATAGAACTCTTTTCATTAACGACCAATTAATAAACCCAAAAAGAAGGAGCTTTATTTACCAGGCATCCGTTTGATGTTGGAGGAAGAATATATGGTATTTTTTTTATTGAAGGTTGATTATTATCGAGATTTTTGAAGTCGACAGTATAAGCCGAAAGACTAACCGAAGATGTCTCAAAAAAGCCAAAAGCTTTTTTATCGGGATTTGTAATGCATTTAATATTTCCAATCAGCTGAGTTGCAATCGGATCGAAGAGTTTTCCATCAGATCGCAATTGCTCATTCATACTCTTATAATATAAATAAGCTGAATTATTAAGGGAATACTGCTTTA
>Ga0302296_1001096_pt1 | contig 20351 bp, 19 predicted proteins | sample III_Fen_N3_1_FD_194546 | JGI IMG/M metagenome (GOLD analysis project Ga0302296, IMG submission 194546) | Peat permafrost microbial communities from Stordalen Mire near Abisko, Sweden - III_Fen_N3_1 | ecosystem: Environmental > Terrestrial > Soil > Wetlands > Permafrost | place: Sweden: Abisko...
CATAAAGCTTTATTGGAAGAGTTGGTAACCATTCAAGGTTGCTCGAGTGATGAATCGAAAATGCGTGATTTTATCATTGATTATGTCAACCGTAACAGCTCGAACTGGAAAGTTCAGCCAACCATTGTGTCAGGTGAAGGTTTTCAAGATACAATTATTCTTGTTTTCGGTGAACCGAGCACGGCCGTTTACGCACACATGGATACCATTGGCTACAGCGTGGGATATTCCAATAACCTCATTCGCGTTGGTGGACCGAGACACATCGATGGAACATTGCTTGTAGGTCGCGACTCAACAGGCGATTGCGAAGTTGAATTAATGCTCATTGAGGAAGAATCAGGTGACAATCAGGTGACTTTTGTTGCCGACCGGGAAATTGACCGCGGTACCTTGCTTTCGTTTAAACCGAATTTTCGCGAAACGGAAGAATATGTACAATCGCCCTACATGGACAATCGTTTGGGTGTTTGGGTTGCTTTACGCATGTGCGAAACATTGGAAAACGGAGCCATTGTGTTTTCAACCTATGAAGAACATGGGGGAAACTCGGTAGGAAATTGCGCGCGATATTTATACGAAAATCACGGTTTAAAACAAGCCTTGATCAGCGACATCACTTGGGTTACTCATGGTGTTGTTCACGGAGCTGGAGTTGCCGTTTCAATGAGAGACAGCATGCTTCCGCGCAGAAGTTACCTGAATCGCATCATCGATTTAGCCAAAGAATCAGGTGTTTCGTTTCAGTTGGAAGTAGAATCGGCTGGAGGAAGTGATGGTTCTGTGCTACAAAAATCAGATTTACCGATCGATTGGTGCTTTATCGGAGCTCCGGAAGACAATGTACATACACCCGATGAAAAAGTATTCAAGTCGGATATTGTATCCATGTTGGAACTCTATCGCTACTTGATGCTTCACCTTTAACGAACCGGTGTCACATCAGAAACGTTGATAGGCTCGAAATTCGGGCAATTTTCAGGAGCTTTTGCTTTTGCTTCCTCGTAGGCAAACTTTAAGCGCATGCCGTCGACTTGAAATTTTGCATCAAGATTGATCGGATAAAGACTACGTGCCAAATCTCCTTTGATGTATTCAATGTAAAATCCGCAATCATCCGTTGCGCGAACAGTTCCTATAACACGTTCTACTTCAGTCGGAGCTGATCCGTTATCAACTACTTCGGGTTTTTCCTTTTTCATCAGTCCGCATGCGTTGGTTATTCCCAGTAACGTAATCGTCAAAACGACGAACAATGATCTATAGAATGTGTTCATTTTTCTTCTGTTTGGTTCAATAATACGGATTTTCCGGCAATCGTTGAGGTAGTCCAAGCAGCTTGAAAGTTAAATCCACCGGTTACGCCATCAATATCCATAACTTCTCCGGCAAAAAACAAGCCACGATAGCGTTTGGATTGCATGGTTTTCACATCAATTTCAGCTAAATCGATTCCACCGGCTGTAACAAACTCTTCTTTGAACGTGGTTTTTCCTTCCATTTGATACACATCATTGATCAAAACTTCAATGAGTTTATTCTCTTGTCGACTCCCAAGCTCAGACCAACGCAAGTCTTCATGAAACTCACATTTCCCTAATAAATAAGTCCAAAGACGGCTTTTGATCTGAAACAACGGTGTATTGAGTAGTTTTTTATTGGATGATTTCCATTCGATCAATGCAGCTCGCACTTCATCTTGTTTCAAAAAATCTGTCCAATTCACCAAAATACCGGATTTATAGCCTTTCTCTTCCAGAATTCGAGCTCCGAAAGCCGAGCATTTCAATACTGCCGGACCGCTCATTCCCCAATGAGTAATCAATAAAGGGCCTGAAGTCGACCATTTTTCACCAATAATCCGCACCGAAGCGTTTTCGGTTACTACCCCCATCAATTCACGAATGGGTTCATTGGGCATGTTAAATGTAAACAACGACGGAATGGGTGGAATGATTTTTAAGTCTACCGATTTCAATAATTGAAAACCGCTGATTTTCGGTTGTCCGCCTACTGTCAATACAACCGATTTGCAGGTAATCGTTCCTGAAGGTGTGGTTACCTCCCAACCGTTTTCAGTTTGCTGAACTGAATCAACCCGCGATTCCAAACGAAGCGGAATGCGCAACTTTTTTAATTCAGACAAAAAACAATCAATGATGGTTTGCGAATCATTGGTAACCGGAAACAAACATCCATCAGGATATTCGCGCAATTCAATGCCCCGATCGCTGAGCCACTGAATCATGTGAGAAGAAGAAAAAGAATAAAACGCTTTTCGAAGAAACCGCTCTCCTCTTGGATAGTTTGCTGAAAGCTCAACCGGATCAGAAACGGTGTTGGTAACATTGCAACGTCCGCCACCCGAAATTTTCACCTTGGCTAGTGGTTTTATTCCACGTTCCAAAATCACGATTCGCGCTTCCGGAAAATGGGTTCCAGCTTGAATGGCCGCAAAACAACCTGCAGCACCTCCGCCAATCACCACCACATCTACCGCTTCTTTCATGCGGTAAAAATAGTCAAAGCAATCGTTCCTTTTTAGAAGAAATCAATCAAAAAGCCCCATCAACCTAAGGCAGACGGGGCTTCTTTATTTAACGTTCTTTCTTTTTATTTCACTACTTCCAATCGTTTGATTGCAATGCCTTTTGCTGTTGTAACACGTGCAATATAGCTTCCTGCAGCTACAGTTGATAGATCCAATGTCGCAACTCCGTTAGCTGCACCAAATGTACCAATCACTTGTCCGGTAAGGGTTACCAAATCAACCGATTCAATCATCGATTCGCTGCTTACAATACTTACCGTTGTGTTAGCAGGATTCGGGTACATCGTTACGGTGTTACTCAATTCTTCAATTCCAGCCGGACCGTTTCCAACCTGAACAGGACCTTGGTAAGTACCGTAGTTTTGTTTCGTAGCTGTAACAGCCAATGGCAAGTTAGAAACCAATGCTGGGAATGTAATGTTAACCGTTCCACCGCTTACAAAACCACGACCAATTAATACATTGTCTTGAGAAACCGCTACAAGTGCTCCTTCTACATCACAATTCACCGTTAACGATGAAGTTGCCATAGGCACCTGTGCTGCGTGAGACACGTTAATTGCCATGGTTTGTTTGTTGCGGAAAAGCACAGAAGGATCACCGAAATACACCCACGTTTGCATTACTTCTTTTCCGTCAACTCCACCGGGATATTGCTCTAACATACTTGCTTGACTGTTGTAGAATAATCCACCAACGGTTGTTTTTTTGTTAGCAGGATAAGCTTCTGCAATCAATTCTGCCATTTCGTCTTGCGTTTGCATTGGTTGAGCCCAAGCCATCAAAATAGAAGAACCGGCTGCTCCGATCGCTCCTGCAGGAGTTGCAGCATTGTCTGCACGCAACCACACTTCAGAAATACATGTTCCTGAAGTAAATGTTCCGTTGTTACACGCTACAGAAACAACCAACGGATATTTCCCATTATTGGTTGCCGCATTGATATTCGTAGAGGTAAAGTTTCCTGTTACACACGTGTTTTGTGCACCATGGCCGGTGTAATTAAACAACCCTACGCCATCATTTACAGCAGGAATGATAATCGTAGAATTTGGATCACCACTTGCATCGTCGCCACCTCTTGAACCATCGTAAAATTCATAAACAGATGTGTAGCCATAGCTCATTAATCGAGTACGAATATTACGCAAGTGTTGCCAATCTGCTTCACCGTTATCACCAATTCCTGAACCTTCACCTGAACCTAAGCCAATTGCTTTTTCCATCCAATCACCGGCAGCAGGATACTTTTCGTATTCCAATGTTCTGTCTACCATCAGTTTTATCTGAGCTGAAGTTCCTGAAAAACGACCTACAAAAGCTTCCGGATAAAAATCATTTGCACCACCTGCCAATTGTCCGTAGTACGAATCGGACCACAAATCTTCACCACTACTTACACCGTAAGTATGCGAAGGAACATCAGCATGATCTCCAACTAACAAAATGTAAACTAAATCTGGATTAGACGCATAAAAATTCTGAATGTATGTTTTGATCTCAGTATCGGTAGCACCGGTAACAGCCGTTGTAACAACTGTGGTTTTGATTCCTTTCTGATTTTTCCAATTAACCAACGGCAAAATATCAGCAGAATAAGCATCGGCAGTAATGATTAGCATTTCACCGTCTTCATCAATAGCCGTATATTTTTGAGTATCGTTTGCAGTGTTGATGAAGAAACGTTGTTGAGAGCTTCCTAAAATCGGATCTATTTTTGAAACTTTTGTTTCGTTGATTCCAGCTACATCCGGCTGAACAACCAAACGAACTCGGATATTCTCATGCACACGCAATACTTTCGTCACAGGATTGTATTGGTATGGAGAAATGGTAATTGTTTGACCTCTTGATTCGCGCCATACAAACGGATCATTCAATGTAGCGATTGAAGACGGATAAAAGGCATTTTGCTGATAAGCCGCTCCAAACGTGTACGACAAAGTTGAAGGATCAACATTACGTTTCAGGTTCCCTTTAGACGGGGCCACTTCCACATTCTGAATTTCAGTTACGCCATCATATTCAACAACCAATATTGAGTTTCCTTTGGCGGGAAGCTGAACGGAAGTATGGTAAAGCGGCATAGCCGGCATTCCGTTTTCCATGGAAATCACTTGGTGCGTTTTGCCGAAATCAATGTACTGCTGACCATTGATTGCAACATATTGATAAGGCATTTCTTTTAATGTATGACCGATGGCTATGCCGTTGTCATCATTGGAAATTAATTGGAACTGCTGAGCAAAGGAGAGCATGCCTGTTAGCAACATTCCGGAGAGAAGTATTATTTTTTTCATCTAGCTTTGGTTTGAATGGACTAAGCTACAAAAAAAAAGAATTGGCTACACTACCGCAAACACCGTAGAATGGACCTTTCAATCAAAGAAAAAGGCCTCTGTCAACTGACAAAAGCCTTTTCCCCTTAACCTGTAGATGTTAATAATTGATCCGTTAATGACTCTAACGCGGATGTTTTAAAAAGGTTTCAAAAAAATTTCAAGAACTTTCATTTTAACTGTTCAACTAATGTTTCTTTTTCAGAAAACCCTACTTGACGCCAAGTAATTTCGTTGTTTTTATAAACGAAAATTGTAGGCAAAGCATCTATTTTCAGCGATTTAGCCAATTCAGGATTTTGATCAACATCAATGCGAACAATTTTGACGGTCTCTTGCATTTCTTTTGAAATTTCTTCCAAAGAAGGTTTCATTTTTTTACAAGGGCCACACCATTCGGCATAAAAATCGACCAATACAATTTTATCATCCGAAATCAGTTGCTTGTATTCTTGATCGGTCATTCCCGTTTTCGGAACTGCGTTTCCCATTACTTCCGGGAGTCCGGCAGAACGCCATTTCATCATACCGCCATCCATTTCATAAACTTCCTTGAAACCGAGTTCACGCATATGAGCAGCAGCAGCACCGCTTCTTCCACCTGAAAGGCAATAAACAAAGTACGGATTGGATTTGTCAAGTTTGGCGATTTTGGCATCAAATCCTTCTGCTGTCCAGTCAATATTGGTTGATTTATCCAAATGACCTCCGGCATATTCTTCGGCTGTTCGAACATCTACAATTGTAGCGTTTTCGGTAGCCGTTATTTTCTCTTGAAACGCCTGAGGTTTCAAAACCGTTTTACCAGACTGGCTCATTCCACAGCTACTCAATAGCAGTACAAAAAGCGGTAACAAGGTGTTTTTTAACTGTTTCATATTAGCGTAACGCATTTTATCCATTTAATTTCGATTGCAGGCGAAACCAACTTCCACCGTTGTAAACTTCAGCATATCCGTTTGATTTCAACACATTTACCGCAGAGCCGCTTCGCATTCCCGAGGCACAGCAAGTGATAACGGGTTTGTCTTTCTTGATTTTCGATAACGAAGCTGTCAATTGGTCTAGCGGAATGTTAATACTTCCTTTGATGTGTCCACCTTGAAATTCTTGGCGCGACCGAACATCAATTAATTGGGCTCCTTGTTGCTTCATTTCAGCAAAATTAATCGATGGTTTTCCACCGAATAAACGTTGTAAAAGCCCCATTATCCTAATGTGTTAATGCTGTTATTTACTGATAACCAACTTCCGCCATTAAAAACATTGGCATGACCATTTTGTTGAAGTAACTGTGTAGCCATTCCGCTTCTTCCGCCACTGGCGCAACAAAACACCAAGGTTTCGGCCTGAAGTAATTCATCCATGTGATCATTAATTTCCTGTAACGGAATATTAATTGATCCAACTACATGACCACCACTAAACTCTTCTCGTGTGCGCACATCAACAATTACTTTGCCTTCGCTTTTTGTCCAATCATTCATCTTTTTTTGTATTTATCGTTTTTCCGGTACTTGAAAAGAGGTTCATGAAAAGTGCTCCCATAAGCGTTCCATACAAGGTGCTATTGATAGGACTTGATGTAATTGCACAGGTGCCACTAGCACATCCTACAAAATAATAGTAGGCAAAACCACCAAGAGCCCCTACTCCTGCCCCCACCAACATCCATTTATTTCGTTTGATCCACTCCATGTTTTCACTTAAATTATCCTCATTCATTTCGAATACAAAAGTGATTTAAAAATACACAAGATAATGTCACCTATGTTACACCTTCCAATTCGGGTAAAAAAGACATGCAACTTATGTTACCTAAACAAGTCGGTTTTTACACTAATTTCGCACAAACGAAAGACCGATGTTTGGCAAGGGAACAAAAATATACAGTATTGGCAAAATGGTTTGTCCGCGCTGTCAGGAAGGTGATTTTTTTGTCGCCAATCCGTATAATTTAAGAAAAGCCGGTGACATCCATGAGCACTGTCCGAAATGCGGGTTGAAGTATGAAAAAGAAATTGGGTTTTATTATGGAGCCATGTATGTTTCTTACGCTCTTGGAGTCGCACTTTTTGTAGCGTGTTGGGTCTCGTTTAACCTGTTTTTCCCGAATGCATCTACCGGTTTGCAAATCACCATCATTTCATTGGTATCTTTAGCTGCGGGACCTTATTTTTATGCTCTTTCAAAAATAATCTGGGCCAATTTTTTCTTCGGATATGACAAAGATGCCATCAACAACGCTCAGTCTCATCACTGAAAAATTCGGGTACTTATTTGAACCTGAACTGATACAAGCAATTCATGCTAATATGCTTCTAAAGGAAGCTTCAGCCGGAACGGTACTGATTGAAATCGGACAAACATTCCCAGGAATCCCTTTATTGTTAAGTGGTTCGTTAAAGGTCTTCAGAGAAGACGATTTGGGAAACGAATTGTTGCTCTACTACATTGAAAGTGGTGATACCTGTGCGATGTCGCTAACTTTTGATCCGAAACTTTTAAAAAGTACCATCAGAGCTGTTGTAGAAGAAGACGCCCAATTCATGATCATACCCATCGTTTTTTTGGATAAATGGATGGTACAATTTTCAAGCTGGCGGTCATTTATCATTGGAAGTTTCAATCACCGACTCACCGAAATGCTTGACACTATTGATAGTTTGGCCTTTAAACAATTAGATGAACGCTTGATTAATTATTTGTCGGATAAAGTGAAGATAAACGGAACCACCAGTTTACACTTAACCCATTTTGAAATAGCGGAAGAATTGAACTCCTCTCGAGTAGTTATCTCGCGATTACTCAAACAATTGGAAAGCCAAGGTAACTTAATTTTGCACCGTAACAAGATAGAAATGCTTGTATTTTGATCCCACACTGAGAAATCAACCGTTCACCCTTCATAACATTCTTGGAATTTTATTTGGAACATTCGTTGTATGTCTTTACATTTGGTATCGAATTAACTTTTTAATAAAAAACTATGAAAAAAACTTTACTTGCTATTAGTGCATTATTGGTAAGTGCCTTAACAATGGCACAAGTAGATACATTGACGACTCACTTCGTTGGAAACCCTACTATTTACGTTCCAGACCAAGTAAATCCGCAAGACAGTGGTTACATTTCTGGTAACAATGCTTACGGTGACCTTGCTAAATTTCAATTATTTGATGCTACTTACGGTGTTGCCGGTGGTGGTACTGTAACTGGAGTTTTATTGGGTATCGGTGTTAAAACTGACGCTGGAGGAAGCTTCCAAGTAGGAATCTGGAGTGACAATGCTGGACAACCAGGAAACGTTGCTTCACCTTTAGCTGTTGCGAATGTAACATTGGCTAGTGTTGATACATCACTTGCAGGTTTTGCAGTTGCAAACGGAACAGTATTTTACAATGTTGCAGTAAACTTTATGTCTGCAGCTACTATTCCAGCTAACCTAAAATTCTGGGCTGGTGTAATTTTGCCTACAGGTGCTAACGAATTGGCTTTGTACTCTTCAAACTTGCAAACAAATCCATTTGCTGATGCTTCAACTCACACAGGTGAATTCTGGGGAGATGGTACTTTCCACACATTTGGAGATCCTGCAAACTGGGGTGCTGATGTAGCTTTGGCAATCTACCCTGTAGTTAACTTCACTGCTGGTTTGAACGAAAACGTAATTGATGCAGTTGTTTACCCTAACCCGGCTAACAATGTATTGAACATTCAAGCTAAAGAAGATTTATCTTCTATCACAGTTACAACAATGGATGGTAAAGTAGTTGCTACTTCTACTACATCTTCTGTAAATGTTGCTGAATTGTCTTCAGGAATTTACATGTACGAAGCTGTTACCGTTTCTGGTAAAGTTGCTCGTGGTAACTTCGCGAAAAACTAAGAATTTACATTCTTTCAATACGAAGGGCTTCCCAATTGGGAAGCCCTTTTTTGTTGCGCTGTTTTTTGTTGCTTGTAGATTATACGCTTTGTTTCATGTTATTCAACTAAGGCGCGGGATGCGTCCCGCGCTTACATATGGATGGATATAAAGAACTCTATTTAATCTGCGGCTAGACTAGAAATCTTACCAAGCCTTAAGCCCCATTTCACCGATCAACAATCAATCGCGGAGTGTTATTGTAGCAAAGGCATTCCTATGTCTACATACCTTGTTAAACGCATATTATTAAACCAAAAAGGTCCACGATAAATCGTGGACCTACATTGCATTCTATTCGTTTTTATTGAAGGATAACCTCTTTGTCTTTGTTGTGTTTCACACGGTAACTAAAATGAATTTTACGATTCTCTTTCGGTTTCATTTCAAATTCCCAATTCAGGATACCGGTTACCGTATTGTAATTTGCTTTATCCAAATCAATCGGTTCGATGATGATATCAGCATTTTGTGTGATTGGTAACTGGTCTTTCACAATCAACTGAATGTTGGTTGATTTAAGATTCTTGATTTCCAATTCGTATGACATTGTACGCTCCTTGGTATTTCCAACGATTTTCTCCTTCATTTCTTTCTTCAACAACGTACGTTTTACGATGATGTTCGGATCTTTACCAAGACTCAATGACAAGGTGTCGTCCATCGTAGTCGGATCTAAATAGGTTTCACCAATGTATGTGCCATCGAAGAAGATATTGGCAGTAGCAGGAACCAATTGCAATTCATCCAATTTCACGATTTGTGCAACCAAGTATGCACTCGGATCCAATTTCGGAACGCAGATGTATTTGTAATTGGCGCTCAAATCAATGTTTTTCACCAATACCATGTGTTCTTCGCCATCACTTTTGATGGAATACGGCAAATCGATTTTAAATTCTGCCGAAAGAACGCGATCAATCATCGTAGTAAAATCACTCGATGTTTGCGCTACCACTTCCGATTCTTCGTCGTACATATCGGCACCGTTTTTTGATTCAGTTGCCATTACCTGTGGTGTTGCCGCGTTGGAATACGCATAATTTGGTTGTTGGTAATATACTGCCGCAACGTAATAATCAACATACCACGGATGAAGAACAGGACGCGTTTTGTTTTGATAAGGATTATTGGTAGAAACCGTTAAACGCACATCGTCCCAATCCTCATTCGTGTTTTGGCTCACATGAGCTTTGTATGTTAAGTTGATTTTTCCGGTTGCAATATCACTTCTTAGATCGTACATCGGTACCCAGCTAGCTCCTGAAACCAAATATGAAACGGTTAATTTTCCGGTTGCAGCTTCTTTCGCCGAAACGGTAATCATGATTTGATGAATTGGTCCTTTTTCAACTTCAGGTGAACTGGAAGACTGGAAGTTTTTCAAATCTTGTAAACGATTAAACATTCCGGAACGCTTAAAGTCCTTTTCGGATTTACGACGATTCAACGCCAGCATTTTTTTGTTGAGCTCGTTCATTTTCACCTGATAATAATCTACGGCTTGCTTCAACAATTGAATGGAGTCGTTGACTTTTCCTTGTCCTTTGATGGCTCCATTGTTGGCTAGAATGCTTTTGGTAGCAGTCAATACGTCGATTTCATCTTGAATTTCACGGATTTCATAATCCATGTTTGAAATAGAATCCTGTAAAAGTTGGATATCTTTTCTGATTTTCAACGGAAGTCCTTCCAATTTCACTTCTACCGGTTGCGGATAGAACATGGAATACTTGGAATCGATCAACACAACGTTTCCGGTGGCTTTTACCTGAAGGCTTTTCGGATCGATATTCGGGCTGATACCTTCAATGACCAATTGCGTAACACCCGGCTTTACGGTGTAACTCGCTTTACGATATACCTGCGCGCCTTGCGTATAGACCGTAACTTCTGAAATGGTTGATTTGATGGTTTCTTTCTCTGTGGCGAATGTGCTAAGCGCAATGCATAAACCGCCAACTAAACCAATTACTTTTTTCATGGGATCAAAATTTTAACACAGTACCTGCGAATTGGAAATAGGTTCACCAACTGTTGAAATTTGGGGTAAAATAGGTTTTGTTTCATGACATTCAACAAAACAAAAAGGCACGGGATGCGTCCCGTGCCTACAGTAATTTATTGTTGAATTTATTTAAATCAATGATTTTATTTCTGCAATGATTTTGTCTGCCAGATCAGACGCGGCTTGCGCATCTTTGCTTTCGGTATAAACACGAATAATAGGTTCTGTATTGCTTTTGCGCAAATGCACCCATTCTTTACCGATGTAAATTTTTACGCCGTCTGTGGTATCCACTTCTTCGTTTTCGTAGCGTTTTGACATTGTAAGAAGAATACCATCTACATCAATTCCGGGAGTTAACTCGATTTTTTTCTTCGCCATTTCGTAGTTTGGGTACGAAGCACGCAATGTGGTCATCGACACTTTTTTCTGAGCCAAATGGGTCAAAAACAAGGCAATTCCAACCAATGAATCACGACCGTAATGTAGATCAGGATAGATGATTCCACCATTTCCTTCACCACCGATCACGGCTTTTACGGCTTTCATTTTTTCCACTACGTTCACTTCACCTACTGCCGAAGCATTGTAATGACAATCGTTTTCCTCGGTTACATCGCGCAAGGCACGTGTAGAAGAAAGATTGGAAACCGTAGCTCCTTTGCGACGAGAAAGAATGTATTCTGAAACCGCAACAAGTGTATATTCTTCGCCAAACATCGATCCGTCTTCGTTGACCAACGCCAAACGATCTACATCCGGATCAACGGTAATGCCTAAATCGGCTTTGACTTCTTTTATTTTTTGAGAAAGTTCCGTTAAATGCTCGGGTAAAGGCTCAGGATTGTGCGGGAAATGTCCGGTTGGTTCGCAATATAGCTCTGTGATATTTGTCACTCCAAGTTTGCGTAACAACGCTGGAACGGCAATTCCTCCAGTTGAATTGACTGCATCTACAACTACCGAAAAATTAGCTGACGTGATTGCTTCAATATTTACATCTTCCAATGCCAAAATAGCATCAATGTGACGATCAATCGCAGTCGTATCGTTTGTTAATTGACCCAAGTCATCTACATCTGCGAAGTCAAAATCACCGCTCGTTGCAATGGCCAATAAATGTTCGCCTTCTGCACCGGAGATAAATTCGCCTTTTTCGTTTAACAACTTTAAGGCATTCCATTGTTTCGGGTTATGACTTGCGGTGAGAATAATTCCACCATTGGCTTCGTGAAACGGAACCGCCATTTCAACCGTTGGAGTAGTTGATAATCCTAATTGCACCACATCAATTCCCAATCCGATCAAGGTATTGGTTACCAATTGCGAGATCATTTCACCAGAGATACGCGCATCTCTTCCTACAACTACTTTTAGTTTTCGATTCGGAAAACGTAATTTTAACCACGAACCATAAGCCGCAGCAAATTGTACGGCATCAATTGGAGTCAACGCATCACCGGGTTTACCGCCAATGGTTCCTCTAATACCTGAGATGGATTTAATCAACGTCATACCCCACTTTGTTTTTGGAAGAAATAGTATGTTTTAGTCCTATCATCTTCAACAAGGTGACAGCACATTCAACGCCTTTATTTCCATGTTTTCCGCCTGCGCGATCAATTGATTGTTGTTCGGTATTATCGGTGAGGAGACAAAACGAAACCGGTTTGTTGTACTTGAGTGTAACATCCATAATGCCTTGGGTTGCGCCACCGCAAACAAAGTCAAAGTGTCGGGTTTCACCCTGAATCACCACTCCGATCGATATTACACCATCGGGATTAATGGTTTCCAAAAGCCACTGAGCGCCCAACGGCAATTCAAATGCTCCGGGAACGCGGTGAATGAGGATATTGTTTTCGCTTACACCATTCTCTAGGAGTGTATCAACAGCACCTTGCAATAATTTGTTGGTGATGTGATCGTTCCACTCAGAAACAACAATGCCGATCTTAAAATCGGCACCGTTTGGAATAGTATGTTTATCGTAAGCAGATAAGTTCTTAAGACTTGTTGCCACTTTATTTCAATTTTGAATTTTTAGATCGAGCAATGAATTTCTCAATTGCTTTTTGTTGCGAGAATTGTGAGTAATTATCGCGAATACGTTCGTACAATTCCGTTGCTTTTTCGAAGTTTTTCAAGTGTTCAGCAACCAAAGCGGCTTTGAACAAATATTCCGGAGTTGTTTTTTCGTTTTCGTTGGTTTCAGCCGCTTCAGTGTATTTATCAAGTGCGTCTTGGTATTTACCCATTTCACTGTAACAATCACCTTGCAAACCGATCACACCTACTTTAGCGTAAGTATCACCTACATTCACACCTTCTAAAGTAGTCAATGCTTTTTTGAAGTTACCTTTTGTCATGTACTGACGCGCCAAAATTAATTGAGCGTTTTCACCACCAACAGTTCCGTCGTATTTCTTTACAACACCCTCCAACTCAGCAATTGCTAATTCGGTAGAATCTTGAGCTGCCAAGTTCAATCCTTTTACATAAGCACCTTTCGACTTGTCATTTTCAGGTCCGAAGATAAATTGACGGTACACCAAATACCCTACAAGCAATACCACAACTCCACCTATAGAATAGGTAATCAATCGCAATTGTTTGTTGTCTTTAAATTGTTGCTTCAGGTTATTAGTGCTGTTATTTTTTGCCATCTGTTGTACGTTTAAGCGATGCAAAAATAATCTTTTTTTCCAATCGGCAATTGAATTTTATTAACAGCAGGATGTCTATAGCTCTTTGCTGCATCTGAGTATCAATCTCACTTTCGCGACATTGGGGATGAAGGTTCTTTTATGTGTCAAATAAAATTGTGTATCTTCGCCTCGGTTTTAGGTTTCCAAACAGGATGTTTTCGAGCTGAACGGGAGGAATTAATAGGGAATTCGGTGTGAATCCGAAACTGTATCTGCAGCTGTAACCCTTGTCAAAGCTGTTTCACGAAGTCACTGTCGGTGCATTACCGGTGGGAAGACGAAACAGAACTGAGGGGAGTCAGAATACCTGCCAAAACTTTTTTGAATGAAGACTTCAGATTAAAGTCGGGTTCATGATTGGGGTAGCGCGCACCTCGGTTCTGTTTCTCATTTCTGATTTTTCATTTGCTTTTTTAACTTTTTAAATGCGTAAGCAATGAAAAAAACATTACTATCTCTGGCTATTCTGGCCACAAGCGGTGCTTTTGCACAAACAACAGTCACTTTTGATGATTTAACACTTGCTCCCAATTCACACTGGGACGGTTCTGATGGTTCAGGTTCATTTGTAGCAAACGGTGTTACCTTCCCGAATGAATATGACTCACAATGGAGTTATTGGTCAGGCGGATTCATCTACTCTAGCTCTACCGACGTAACTACAGCAGGTTACACCAACGATTTCAGTGCTTATACGGGTATTGGCGCCAACGGAAGTGCCAACTATGCTATAAACTACGGAGGAAACCTTGATTTTGTGACGCCACGTGTTTTAAGCACCATTGAAATCACGAACACAACCTATGCTGCGCTTTCTATGATGAATGGTGATACTTATGGGAAACAATTTGGATCTTCCTATGATGCTAATGGTAATCTAGACGGAACTAACGGAGAAGATTTCTTCCGTTTGGTAATTACAGGATACGACTTCAACAACGATTCTATCGGATCCGTTACGTTCTACTTAGCTGATTACCGTTTTGCAGACAGCACGCAAGATTACATCGTTAATACTTGGGAAACTGTTGATTTAAGTTCGTTGGGAGCAATTCGTTACTTGGATTTCACATTGGAATCTTCTGATACAAACGCATTGGGAATTCTTACTCCGGGTTATTTTGCGTTGGATAACCTTGTTTACGGTTATGCAGGTGTGGAAGAAAACAATACAATCGCGCTTAGCATTTATCCGAATCCTGCCAACGAGCAGTTTACTGTAACAGGTGCAACAGGAACAATTACCGTACGTCAACCTAATGGAACCACTATTCACACAGGTATCACAAACGGATTTACAGCTATCGATTGCTCTTCTTGGGCAGCAGGAGCTTATTTGGTAGAATTAACGAATGAAAACGGTGTTTCAAGAAGCACGTTTATGAAGCGCTAATTTGAAGTTTCGCTTTACATATTGCTTTTTTTCAATTCTTGTCGGATCACCGAGTTTGTTTGGTCAAGGTGGTCCGACGGAATTGGACTCTGTAGAAATACGTAATGATCGATCTATGTCGTTGCAATCGATGCTCGTCATTAAAAAAGTACGCATACAACGCAGGCTGGCAACCGATGTAGGACAATTAATGAGCCTGTTCACCGGCGTTCAGATGAAAAGTTATGGTGGCTTGGGCGGTATGAAAACCATTACTTTCCGAAGTTTGGGAGCCGGACACATCAGCGTTGTTTCAGATCATTTCGCCCTTTCGCAAACACAAAGCGGACAGGCAGATTTGGGTCAAATTCCGGTTGATTTTATTACCAAGCTGGAATTGGTGGGTTACAATCCGCTTTCGGTTAATTATCCCATTCAATCGAAACTGGCGGGGCAGATAATCGCCATGGAAACACGGCATGTGCAGAAAGTTGATTCATTCAGTGCGAATATCGGCACGCAGTTCGGATCGTTTGGTCAGTTAGACGGTCATGCTTTTTTAAGTAAACGCATTTCAAAATGGCAATTCGCGGGATCGTTGAAAGGTCGACGTTTTGATGGTAATTACCCGTTTTCTTATCTCAATGGCCAAACATCCACCAAAACCACTCGTACAAATGGTGATTTGGTAGATGTTTACGGTACAGCATCGGCGTCTTACTTTTTTTCTCCATTGCAGAAATTACATGCTTCATATAGTGGCGCTTACTACGACAAAGGATTGCCCGGAGCAGTTGTATTCTACAATGAAACAGCCAACCAACGATTGTTTGGAAACAACCATTTGTTTACGTTGCGTCATTCCGGAAGCGGTAAACGATTGATCTATAGTTCGGGAGCTTCGTTCCAACAATCAGAACTCAATTACGTTGATTCGAATTACCTGAATGCGGCAGGATTTCTTCACAGCAGGTTTGTTTCGCAAGAATCGACCGGACAAACACAGTGGCGGTATCATTCAAACAACGATTCTTTATCCATATTGGTAGGCGCTGGTGTTCGTTATGAACAGTTGTTTTCTGAAACGTTTTCCAATCCCCCCACCCGCTTTTCGACCGATGTAATTACTGCTTTTCAATGGTTTTGGAAAGGCGATTTTTCAGCACAATTGGGTTTGCAAGACATTCAAGATCTTCGTCCTACACAAAGCAAGCGCACAACTGTCTTACTCCCTTCTTTTGAATGGAAGATCTTCAAAAAAGGTTTTTCGTTTATAGCTGGGTATCGTTATACGGTCAGACAACCGTCATTCAACGAATTGTATTACAATCAAATTGGAAACGACAAATTGGTTCCCGAAAAAGCACAACTGGCTTATACAACATTTGGCTACAATTGCAATTTCGGAAGAAATTTACATTGGAGTTACCAAGGAGCTGTTCAGCCCTTTTATGTGCATGCAATCGATAAAATTCTGGCCATACCAACCAAGAATTTATTCATCTGGTCTATCCAAAACATAGGAAAATCAGATGCTTACGGAACTGAAGTTCGCCAATTCATTTCGTATAATAAAAACCGTTTTACAACATCCCTCAGGCTACAATACACCTTTCAATACACACTCGATTTAAGTGATCCCAAAAGCTCAACCTACCGCGATATACTCAGTTATTCACCACTACATGCAGGAACGGCAGAATTAGATGTCGAAATCAACCATTGGGGAACCAGCCTATTGTTGACTTACCAAGGCGAGCGTTATGCGTTGAACCAAAACATTCCAACCAATTTACTGGACGACTTTGTGTTGTTGGATTTGTCTTTTTTCTACAAAGCTACTTGGAGAGAACATCAGTTTACTGCGCGTGTCGCCATCAACAACCTCACCAATAATTATTACAGTTACATTCGGTATTTCGTAATGCCCGGTACTAACCTTGCTTTTCGTTTGAGTTATGATTTTTAGACTAGTTTTCATCAGTGTGTTGGCAGTTGCGATTGTAAGTTGCAAAAAGAAAAAACCGGAACCGGAAACACCCGCTCCTACTACACTTTCGCATGGATTATTGGTCCTCAATGAAGGGTTGTTTAACCACAACAATTCTTCGCTAAGCTGGATCAACACCAACGATCACACTGTTGGTAACTCGTTTTTCGAAGAGAAAACCAATCGCGGTTTGGGTGATACAGGCAACGATTTAAAGCGTTACGGCGGTAAAATTTACGTTGTAGTAAATGTTTCGAGCACCCTTGAAATTCTGGACGCAACAACCGGAGCTTCATTGCAGCAAATTAGCATGGTTCACAACGGCACTCCTAAACAACCGCGCTCAATCACTTTTTATGGCCCGAAAGCTTATGTAACGTGTTACGACGGTTTTGTAGATGTAATCGATACCCTTTCACTATCGGTAACGCAACGTATTGCAGTGGGAAGCAACCCTGAAGGATTGGCAGTGAGCAATGGGAAACTATACGTTGCCAATTCCGGTGGATTGAATTACCCGAATGTTGACAGCACCGTTTCGGTGGTCGATTTGAGTACCAACATCGAAATACAACGCATTACGGTTGGCAACAATCCCGGTGGTGTTTGTGTTGATAGTGAGGGCGATGTTTATGTAATCAGTCGCGGAAATTACAGCACTATTCCGTCGCGCATGCATCGTATCAACCCAGTTACAGATACCAAAGAATTCACCTTTTCATTTGATGCCGGTGGAATGACACGTATGAATGACAATCTACTCATCAGTTATTACAACTACAATACGAGTACCAGTCAAATCGGATTATTTGATGCGCTGACCGAACAATTGAGTATTCCGAACTATATTTCAATGTCGGGAATTACAACCTTGTATGGCGTTACTTATTCTTCCATCACTGATAAAATTTACTGCGCCGATGCCAATTCGTTTAGCAACACCGGATGTTTGCATGTGTTTAATTCAGCGGGGATATTTGAGCGAACGTATAATGTTGGGCTGAATCCTTCGAAGGTCTTGGTTTTTGATTAAATCAATATAAAACAACGTTTTAACATCAAAAAACATCATCAAACACATCTTTAACAATGATTTATTATTCGCCAAATAATACTTTTTTATCGTTTATTTGGCGAATAATAAAAATATAATTAGCCAAAAACATAAATTAATTAGTAGATTTGGCGAGTTATAAAATGTGATTCATGAAGGTCGCCGGTCGCAAAGAAGAGATTTATATTTTGCAGGAAATTCTGGCAAAAGAAGAATCTGCATTTCTTGCCATGTATGGTAGAAGGCGTATTGGAAAAACCTACCTGATTAGGGAAGTTTACAAACAAAACATTGTATTTGAATGCAGTGGCTTGCACCAACGAGATCTGTCACAGCAATTGGAGAATTTCTGGCTCACACTTCTGGAAAGAGATACGGTAAAACGAACAAACTCTCCAAAAACATGGCTGCAAGCATTTTCGTTATTAAAAGAATATCTCACGAGTATAAAAAGCACCAAAAAGAAGGTGGTTTTTTTAGATGAAATTGCCTGGTTTGAAACTCCAAAATCAGGTTTTTTAGCTGCATTAGACCATTTTTGGAATCAATTTTGTTCGACTAGAAACGATATTTTATTGGTCATTTGCGGATCCGCTGCTTCTTGGATGATTGATAAAGTAATCAACAATCGAGGTGGATTGCATAATCGGGTGACTGATCACATGCGACTTTTACCTTTTACTTTAAAGGAAACCAAAGAATACCTGGAATTAAACAAGGTTCGGTTAACGTTAAAAGATATCACGTCACTTTACATGTCAACCGGAGGTATTCCTTATTATTTGAAAGATGCGAAACCCGGAAAAAGTGTTGCGCAAATTTTAGATGATCTCTTTTTTAAAGCACACGCAAAGTTGAAAGGAGAGTTTGACAATCTCTACGCCTCTTTGTTTAAAAACAGTCATCTGCACGTAGCTATTGTAAAGGCCTTGGCGACCAAAAATAAAGGTCTCACCCGAAACGAAATTCTATCGGAAACAGGTATCGCAAGCGGTGGTGGTTTCACATTATTGTTACACGAACTGGTAGCTTGCGGTTTTGTGAAAGAAATCTATCCGATCCATAAAACCAAGGAAGACACGCTTTACAGATTGGTTGATGAATACTCTATTTTCTACTTCAAATTTTTAATAAATCAAAAACCGAATGAGAGTTGGCTTCAGTTATCCAACACTCAATCTTATAAAATCTGGCAAGGTTACGCATTTGAAACCTGTTGTTTTAAGCACATTAGCCAGATCAAAAAAGCTCTTGGAATAAGCGGAATTATTTCAAATGAATACTCATGGGTACAAAAAGGAACAAGCACTGAAAAAGGAACACAACTAGATTTCATCATCGATCGAAACGATAATTGTATCAATCTGTTGGAATTAAAGTATTACGATACGGAATTTGAAGTTTCACAAGATTATGCTCGACAGCTAACTGAAAAAGCAAGTGTTTTCAAGATCAAAAACAAACTGAAAAAGAACGTATTTATTACACTACTTACTGCCAATGGTGTTAAAATAAACGAGCATTACCTTAGTGTCGTTACCAATCAATTGATGATTGACGATTTATTCGCAGAATAACAGACAACTCAATCACAATACTTTAGCATTAAAAAACAGTACATTTTTCGAGCAACAAGATTATTTTACAAAACTTTCAATTATTATTGAAAATATTGTATATATTTGAATCATGACACTCGAACAAGCAAAACAGCAATTTATTCAGACCTGGGGAAATTTCGGAACTCAATGGGGAATTAACCGCTCTATGGCTCAAGTTCACGCATTATTGCTCGTGAGTGATCTATCCAAATGTACGGAGGATATTATGGCTGAACTGTCCATTTCACGCGGAAATGCCAATATGAATCTTCGGGAGTTGATGAACTGGAACTTGATTTACAAGGAAACAATTCAGGGCGACAGAAAAGAGTACTTCCGTGCCGAAAAAGACATGTGGGAAGTCGCCAAACGCATTACAAAAGAACGTAAACGTCGCGAAATAGAACCGTTGCAGCAGCATTTAACTGAACTCAAAAAAGTAGAACAATCCTACGAATCTATTGCTTTTGTTGCCACAATTGAAAACATTGAGCGACTAGTGAATCGATTGGATGGTCTCTCTAATACATTGATGAAAGCAGATGAGCATATTTTCTTCGGAAAGATTCTCAATCTATTGAAATAGAACAATAAGCGATTCAGTGGAGTCGCTTTTTATTGAACTCGAACTTTCAATTTTTATTGAAAGTATTATAAACTAAAAAAGTGTAAGTCATGGAAGCTGAACACAATAAGTTGATTTACGACAAAGATTGTCCGTTTTGTAGCTGGTATACCGGACTTTTTATCCGAACAGGTTTTTTAAGTCCCGATGGGCGATTACCTTATAATGAAGCAGT